>Ga0209617_10000574_pt1 | contig 16346 bp, 15 predicted proteins | sample LakEriepJuly2011_2_FD_187459 | JGI IMG/M metagenome (GOLD analysis project Ga0209617, IMG submission 187459) | Freshwater microbial communities from dead zone in Lake Erie, Canada - CCB epilimnion July 2011 (SPAdes) (version 2) | ecosystem: Environmental > Aquatic > Freshwater > Lentic >... | reverse complement strand
TTTCCGATGGCCGAAATCCCCAAATCTTATGAGCCGCAAGGCGTTGAACAGCAGTGGTACGACCGCTGGGTCGCGGCTGGTTGTTTCAAGGGCAAGGTAGACCACTCCCGCGAATCCTTTGCGGTGATGATTCCTCCGCCTAACGTCACGGGCGTCCTGCACATGGGACACCTGCTCAATAACACGCTGCAGGATATCATGGTCCGCCGCGCCCGTCAGGAGGGAAAATCCGCGCTGTGGCTTCCAGGCACCGACCACGCCGGCATCGCCACGCAGTCACGGGTCGAGAAAGAACTCCGACAGAAAGAGGGCAAAACGCGCCACGACCTCGGCCGCGAGAAATTCATTCAGGTCGCCTCCGATTGGCGCGACAAGCACGGCGGCATCATCCTCGGGCAGCTCCGCAAACTCGGCGCCTCCTGCGACTGGGATCGCACCGTCCACACGCTCGACGCCGGCTACTCACAGGCGGTATTGCAGACCTTCGTCACGCTCTACGAACGCGGCTATGTCTATCGCGGTAAACGCATGGTCAACTGGTGCCCGGTCTCGCAGACCGGTCTCTCCGATGAAGAAGTGATCATGAAGCCCACCAAGGGCTCGCTCTACCGCATGCGCTACGAGGTGGCCGAAATCCCGGGCACGTTCCTCGAAATCTCCACCACTCGCCCCGAGACCATCCCCGGCGATGCCGCCGTCGCGGTCCACCCCGACGACGAACGTTACAAGCACCTCATCGGTAAGCACGTCTGGCGCCCCTTCCCTCGCGCCCAGATTCCCATCGTCGGCGACACTGCCGTCGAGAAAGATTTCGGTACAGGCGTCCTGAAGGTCACGCCAGCCCACGATCGCACCGACTTCGACATCGGCAAGCGCCACGACCTCCCCGTCGTCGATGTGATGAACCCAGACGGCACGATGAACGCCGACGCGGGTCCGCTCGCGGGTATCGAACGATTCAAGGCTCGCGCCATGGCCGAAAAACTCCTCGAAGAGCTCGGTGCGCTGGTGAAGACCGAGCCTTATGAGAACACGGTCGGCTATTCAGAGCGTGCCGATGTACCGATCGAGCCTCGCCTCAGCGAACAATGGTTCATCCGCTACCCGAAGATCGACGAAGCCAAGCGCGCCGTTACTTCCGGCATCATCAAGTTTCACCCAGAACGCTGGACGAAGACTTACCTCCATTGGCTAGAAAATATCCAAGACTGGTGCGTCAGCCGCCAGCTCTGGTGGGGCCACCGCATTCCCGTCTGGTACCGCAAGGGTGCCGACCGCAATGACCCGAAGAACCTTCATGTCTCCCTGACGGCCCCCGATGACGCCGCCAACTGGGAACAGGACCCCGACGTGCTCGACACGTGGGCCTCGTCCTGGCTCTGGTGCCTCGCGACGATCGGCTGGCGCAAACCGGGCGAGATGACCGAAGAGTTGAAGCATTGGTACCCGACTGGCGCCCTCGCGACGGGCCCCGACATCATCTTCCTGTGGGTCGCTCGCATGATCATCGCCGGACTCGAATTGCACGGCCCAGAAAAGAAGACGCTCACCGACGACGAGATCCGCCAGCGTGTCCCGTTTAAGCGCGTCTACTTCAACGGCATCATCCGCGACAAGCAGGGTCGTAAGATGTCCAAGTCCCTCGGCAACTCGCCTGAGCCCCTCGACCTCATCGCAAAATTCGGTGCCGACGGCCTCCGCTTCGGCCTGCTGTCCATCGCCCCCAAGGGCCAGGATATCCTCTTCGACGAAGATCGCGTCGGCCAAGGCCGTAACTTCTGCAACAAGCTCTGGAACGCCGCGCGCTTCCGCCAGATGTCCGGCCCGATGGCCGACAACTCGACGCTCGCCGCTGTGGTCAGCCGCATCAAGGCGAAGCAACTCGATGATGACGACTTCGCGATCCTGCAGGGGCTCGCTGAACTGACCGACAGCACCACCAAGAATCTCGACGAGCACGAGTTCACTGCCTACGCGCAGGGACTTTACTCGTTCTTCTGGGGAGACTTCTGCGACTGGTACGTCGAAGCCTCGAAGGCACGCCTCAAGGATTCGACCCTCGTTGACAACTGCCTCGCGGTGCAGGACCTCGTCCTCCGCCAGTTCCTCCTTCTCCTTCATCCGGTTGCTCCTTTCATCTCCGAAGAGCTCTGGCACCTGCTGGGCTACGGCACGGAAAAAGACTTCATCCAGAACCACCAAACGGGCAGCGGCGGCGACCTCCTCCGCGTCCTCCGCGAAAACGGCATCAAGCTCAGTGCCGCTAAGGTGGCTGATGTCGCCCTGCTCCGTGAATTCGTCGCCTCAGTCCGCGGCCTCAAGTCTCAGGCCAACCAGGCTACCCGCCGCGACTCAGTTGTCACAATCGTCGCGAAAGACTCCACGGCGAAGATACTCTTGGAATCGAACCGCGACAAACTCAGCAGCATGGCTGGCTTGGCCGAGATCACCTTTGCTGATGATGCTGGCGATCGCACTGGTTCCCTCACCTCACTGGGCACCGTCTTACTCGAGCTCTCCGGTACGATCGACGTCGCGGCCGAAAAGATTCGTCTCGCCAAGGAACTGACAAAACTCGAACAAGCGGTCGCCGCCGGCGAAGCTAAACTCACCAACGAAGTGTTCGTCTCGAAGGCCCCTCCCAAGATTCTCGAAGGTGCCCGCAAGCAACTCGAAGACGCCAAGGCTAAGCGCGATGAGATCGCGCGTATGCTCGCCACACTAGGCTAAGATGATCGCGACAAGGCTTCATCCCGACAAACAAACCGCCGCGCAGGCGATTGCTCGGGAGATAGCCGACCTGATCGAGATACGCTCGAAATCGGGCAAGCCTACCGTGCTAGGATTAGCAACGGGTTCCACGCCTCTTCCGCTGTACGCCGAGCTCGTCCACCTTCATCGCAACGCCGGAGTGAGTTTCAAATCAGTAATCACTTTCAACTTGGACGAATACGAAGGCCTCGGCCCAACGCACCCGCAATCGTACCGGTTCTTCATGGAAGAAAACCTCTTCCGCCATCTGGATATTCCTGCGGCCAATATCCATATCCCTGATGGACTGTCGAAAGACCCCACAAAGAATTGTGCCGACTATGAATTCGCCATCCGGGACGCCGGCGGCATCGATCTACAGATTCTCGGTATCGGTCGTACGGGACACATCGGCTTCAACGAGCCGCCGTCCCCCGTCGATAGCCGCACGCGTTACGTTCACCTGAATGAGGTCACGCGGCGCGATAACTCGGTGTTCTTCGGGAATCTAGCCAATGTACCGCAAGGTGCCCTCACCATGGGCGTTGCGACCATTCTCGAAGCCAGGCGAATCGAGCTCATAGCCTTCGGTGAAGCCAAGGCCGATGTCGTCAGGCGAGCGATTCAAGGATCTCCGTCGCCGGACTGTCCGGCCACTTGGCTTCAGCAGCATCCTCGCTGCACGTTCCACCTCGACGCGGCAGCCGCCAAGGCGCTTTGACCAGTCAGATGGACGTTAGCCCCCGTCATCGCTCCGCCATCGACCCAGGCCTCGTTCCGGCCGCCCTGTGGACCCGCTCCTACCTGCGCCGATGCGAACACACGGGTGGCTCTTCCGAACTCACCATCGCCCTGCGCCGAGACGATGGGACCGCCTCTTTGTTCCGCACACAGGTACTCGCAGGCGGAGTCGACGACGAAGCGACCTATCTTCACGTTGAACGAACGGTAAAGTTCCTGCTCTGGTCCCGCGGGGCTTCCGATATCCTGCTTTGTGGCGCCGAAGCCGCCTCGCTCGCCCTGCGCTTGCAGGCTGATTATTCGGCCGGAGGCGCCCGATCGTTTGATGCCAACTTTTTCCGAAAGATCTTTGAGCGTCCATTGACCTTCAGTGCAATCGTGGCGTCGCAACTTCCGGTCGCTTCCGCTGCGCACCTACCGCTTGGCCGTAATCTCGGCGGCTGCCGCATTGGGTTCGACCTCGGGGGCTCCGATCGCAAATGCGCCGCCCTCATCGACGGCAAGGTGGTGTTCTCGGAAGAGGTGAAATGGGATCCCTACTTCCAATCCGACCCCGCCTATCATCTCGCCGGCATTAGACATTCGCTGGACCTCGCCGCCAGCCATCTACCGCATGTGGATGCCATCGGCGGCTCCTCGGCGGGAGTCTACGTCAATAACAAGGTCCGGGTCGCCTCGCTCTTCCGCGGGATCACCGATGACACCGTCTTTGATTCCCAGGTACGTGGCATCTTCCTCGACCTCGCCAAGTCCTATGGCGTGCCGTTCGAAGTCCTCAACGACGGCGATGTCACCGCGCTAGCCGCCTCTATGTCACTCGGACGTAATGCCGTGCTTGGCGTGGCCATGGGCACGAGCGTCGCCGCCGGTTACGTCGACAAAGCGGGCAACCTCACCAACTGGCTCAGCGAGCTGGCTTTCGTACCCGTGGACTATCGCTGTGATGGCCCGAACGATGAATGGTCGGGCGACCGCGGTTGTGCCGTGCAATACTTCAGCCAGCAAGCGGTTGGCCGCCTGCTACCACTCTCGGGAATCAACCTGCCCTCCTCAATGCGTCTGCCCGAGCAACTTGAAGAGCTCCAGAAACTCATGCTCTGCGGGGATTCCCGCGCCCAGAAGGTCTACGAGGCAATCGGTATCTCCCTAGGCTATGCAATCGCCCACTTCTCCAATTTTTACGAGATGAGCTGCCTCCTGATCATGGGACGCGTCACTTCGGGCCAAGGCGGAACAACCATCATCGAGAGAGCCCGGGCAGTCCTCCTCGACGAATTCCCTGAACTTCATATCGACCTCGTGGTGCCGGATGAGAAAGATAAGCGCCACGGCCAGGCCATCGCAGCCGCCTCCCTCCCTGCCCTCCGCCGATGATTAAGCTGAACCCACTCGCTCGCCTTACGATTCCGGACGGCAAGACTGTCCCGGATGCCATCAACCGTACCACCCACCTCGGTATCGGAGCCCACCAGGATGACTTGGAGTTCATGGCCTACCACGGGATTCTCGCGTGCTACGAGCGGGAAGACTGCTGGTTTGGCGGAGTAACGATCACGGATGGACGGGGCAGTTCCCGCGCCGGAAAGTTCAAGGACTGGAGCGACGACCAAATCGCAGTCGAACGTATTCGTGAGCAGGAGGCCGCGGCCGTCATCGGGCAATATTCCTTCATAGCCCAACTTGGCTTTAACAGCGCTGCCGTCCGAGATGCACAGCAAACCGCCGTTCGCGACGACCTCCGCCATATCCTCGAGGCCAGCCGACCAGAGATCATCTACCTTCACAACCTGGCCGACAAGCACGACACCCATGTTGGCTGCGCCCTGCGCTGCATCGAAGCCATCCGCCAGCTTCCCAAGGCCGAACGACCGAAGAGGGTTTACGGCTGCGAGGTATGGCGCGACCTCGATTGGCTCGTGGACACGGAAAAGACGCCTATGCCAATCTCAGCACGCCCGGAACTCGCTTGCGCCCTCAACGAGGTCTTCGCTACGCAGATTGCCGGCGGTAAGCGCTACGACCTCGCCGTCCTCGGTCGACGCACGGCGAACGCCACCTTCAGCAACGCACATTCCTCCGACCAAGAATCCGCGATGCAATGGGCCATGGACCTGACGCCGCTCGTCCATGACGATAACCTTGACCCGGTCGCCTATACGGTAGGATTTATCGATCGCCTGAAGGCCGACGTCACGTCACGCCTTCGCAAATTTCTCTGATATGAAACCCACTCTCCTCGTCCTCGCCGCCGGTATGGGTAGCCGCTACGGCGGCCTGAAACAGATCGACCCCATGGGCCCATCCGGCGAGACCATCCTGGACTACTCGGTCTTCGACGCCATCCGAGCAGGCTTCGGAAAAGTTGTCTTCATCATCCGCCCTGACTTCGAGAAAGACTTTCGCGAAAGAATCGCCGCAAAATTTGCCGGGCGCATCGACGTCGGCTTCGCCTTTCAAACGATCGACCAACTCCCCGCCAGCTTCACCGTCCCCGCCGGGCGCGAAAAGCCTTGGGGCACGACACATGCCATCCTTTGCGCCCGAGACGCCGTGGATACCCCCTTCGCCGTCATCAATGCCGACGACTTCTATGGTCAGGACTCTTACGCGAAGCTTGGTAGATACCTATCCGGACTACCCAAGAACTCCACGGCCTATGCCATGGTCGGATTCACCCTCAAAAATACCCTCTCGGAACATGGCACTGTCGCCCGCGGCGTCTGCAAGACCGACGCCACCGGCAAACTCTCGGACATCCAGGAGCTCACGAAGGTCGCCAAGCTTACCGTAGGTGCCGAACACCGCGGAGACGACGGCGTCGTAGTATCCCTGACCGGGAGCGAACCTGTTTCGATGAATATGTGGGGCTTCACGCCGGCCATCTTCCCTCAGCTGGAAGCCGACTTCCTCACCTTCCTTAATACCAAAGGCTCGGAAATGAAAAGCGAAGCCTACATCCCGATGTCGGTCGGAAACCTTATCCGCTCCGGCCAGGCGAGCTGTGAAGTGCTTCGCTCCGACTCCACCTGGTTCGGCGTGACGTACCGCGAAGACAAACCGGTCGTCCAAGCCAGCATCCTGCTTCAAGTCAGTAACGGCTCCTACCCCGCCTCCCTCTGGTCGTGACGATGACCGCGACCGCCGGATATGACGCCGTCGCGATCGCACGGAAATTCTCGCTGATAGGGGATATCCTATCCGCCACCCCCTACGGCAGCGGCCATATCAATGATACGTATAAGGTCGAAGTGAAGCCTTACGACGGCCCTTGCCGTTTCGTGCTCCAGCGCATCAACCATCATGTCTTTCGCCAGCCGGATGAGCTGATGGCCAATGTGGAACGCGTATGTACCCACGCTTACGCCAAACTAAGACAGGCCGGGAACCCCGACGCAGACCGTCGCACACTACGACTCATCCCGACGCTTGAAGGCAAGGCTTGGCATATCGACGCCGCTGGCAATCGCTGGCGCTGCTACCACTTCATCGAAGGCGCCACCGGACATGACGTCGTCCGTTCAACTCAGCAGGCTTACGCAGCCGCCAAATCTTTCGGTGCCTTTCAAGCAATCCTAGCGGACCTTCCAGGTGGCCGGCTCAACGAGACGATTCCGAACTTCCACCATACGCCTTCCCGTTTCACGCAATTCCAGCAGGCCTTGGCCAAGGATTCCCACGGAAGAGCGGCGGTGTCCGTACCCGAAATCGCCTTCGCGTTAGCCCGCGCCCACGAGGTCAGCGTTATCGTTGATGCCCTGCGTGACGGCACCCTGCCTGAACGTGTGACGCATAACGACACCAAGCTGAACAACGTCCTCTTGGACGACGTCACCCAGGAGGGCGTCTGCGTCATCGACCTCGATACGGTCATGCCCGGCTCGGTGCTTTATGATTTTGGCGACCTCGTACGGACATCAACTTCGCCAGTAGCCGAGGACGAGATGGACCTCGCAAAGGTCCACATGCAGTTCCCGATGTTCGAGGCCTTGCTTAAAGGCTACCTCGAGTCCGCCAGCGGCTTCCTGACTTCAAAAGAAAAGGCGCTCCTGCCGTTCGCCGGCAAACTCATCACCTTTGAAATCGGCCTACGCTTCCTGACCGACTGGCTCGAAGGCGATACCTACTTCAAGATCAAGCGACCCGCGCACAACCTCGACCGTGCCCGGACACAGTTTAAGTTGGTCGAATCCATCGAGGCCCAGCTCCCCGCCATGCAGGCGCTGACCACCCACTCATGACCAAACGCGTGCTTATTACCGGTGGCGCGGGCTTCATCGGTTCACACCTGACACGTCACTTTGCAGGCCAGGCCGAAGTCACCGTGCTGGATGACCTGCGCAGCGGCTATGCCCGCAACCTTGAGGGCATCCGGTGCCGTTTTCTCCCAGGCTCCATCCTAGATGATGTCGCCCTCAAGCAGGCTATCGCAGGGGCCGAGGAGGTCTACCATCTTGCCGCCATGATCTCCGTGCCGGAGTCCGTCGCCAAGCCCGCTGAGTGCGCTGAGCTCAACACAGAGGGCACACGACGCGTTCTCGCCGCCGCACTGGCCGCCGGTGCCCGAAAGGTCGTCCTGGCATCCTCCGCCGCCATCTACGGAGACAACCCGACGGTACCGAAGTTGGAGTCAATGTCCCCCGAGCCCAGATCGCCCTATGCCGCGACCAAATTGGCAGGCGAAAAGCTACTCGAGGAATACCATCAGGCCCATGGACTCGGCACGACCAGCTTGCGCTTCTTTAACGTCTTTGGCCCACGACAAGACCCTCGTTCCGCCTATGCGGCAGCGGTGCCCATCTTTATCGCCAAGGCCTTATGTGACGAACCCATTGGCATCCATGGAGACGGCGCTCAGACGCGCGACTTCATCCACGTGACCGACATCATCGGAGCCCTCGCTTATGCGGGTAACTCGAAGGATATGACCGGCACATACAACGTCGGTTATGGTTGTAGCCAATCCATCCTCGCACTTGCGCAGGAGATTATCCGGCTCACTGGCTCAAAGTCTGTGATCGAATTCCTCCCGCCGCGTGCGGGTGATGTCCGTCAGTCGCTAGCTTCGACGGAGCGACTATTATCCGCCGGCTGGATGCCGCAATCATCCGTCAGCGCCGGGCTAGCCGAGACGGTCGATTATTACCGCCAGCTCAAGGCGTGACGACCAACGTCGTCCGCAGGAGTTCCTCCTGGCCGTCGTTGAGATTCAGCCAGACGTCATAGGTGCCGGGTGGCGGGAGACGGAGATGAAAGGAAAGCGTCGGGTTTGGCGCATACTCATCGCCTTCCAGCGTGGGATGCATGTGTGCGTAGCCGGCCAGTCGGCGATCCGCGGAGAAGACGACTGCATGGCCCAGTGCGCCCATAATCGGCTTTAGTTTGAGCGGTTTGCCTTCGGGCCCAGAAAGCTTGATGCGCAAGGCGGCCGAGGTGTCGGCCAGCGTCGAAGAAGCCTCCATCGAGAGGATGATATTACGCGGCGGCACCACATTGGCGCCGAATGGCGAAGAGGCCTTGACCTCGGTCTGCGCGAGCATCACGCGTGAGGTCCGGACATCCGAGAAATCGACATAGACCTCAAGATCGGAGCCCCGGAGCTTCGCGGGCAGGTCGAAACGCCAGAAGCCGTCGGCACCCGGCACGGGATGAAGGTGGGCGTAGTCTCGGTTGCCGCCAGCCTGACGGAGATGGAGGTGGACCTTCTGAGTATGCGATACGGCGACCTCATGGGCATAATAGGGATGGCCGTCATCCTTGAGGAGCTGGATTTCGCCCTTGGTGCCGTCAGGAGAGAGTGTGACCTTGAGTTCAACCGGGAAGCGTAAAGCCTTGGGCGAATAAAAATTAGCCTCCTCGTTGAGTCCACAGAACTCGATGCCGTCGACGATGACCGGCTGGTGGTCGGCATGGAGAAAAGCGCACTGGGTATCTGGCAGGGCTCGTAGGCCGAAGAAACCTGCCAAGGCCAGCGCGCTGATGAGCAGAATCTGTCGCTGCGGTGTCATCGGGATTTTGTGCCGGCGGAACCGGAAAGTTTGAGCAAGCGGGCCGCTATATCGTCTGCGTCAAAGGAAGGCCCTTCGCTGCGATAGGCAATGCGTCCTTCGGGACTGATCACGATCAAGGCGGCATTATGGACGATGGTACCGTCATCGCGCAGCGTCTGGATGCCATAATGGCGCATGAGGTCCTTGATCTGACCGGCATCACCGGTCAGGAAACGGTGGCGGGCATGATCGATACCATATCCATCGGCGTAAGCACGTAAGACTCCAGGAGTATCGGTCTCAGGGTCGAAGGTAATGGTCAACAAGCGGACCTCAGAGGCTCCAGGCATCTTTGCAAGCGCGTCGCCGAGTTGCTTCATACAGGCTGAGGAAGCGGGACACATGCGGGCGACCCGGCAGCTAGTGAAGATGAAGTTCAAAGCAAGGGGGTGACCAAGGAAATCCTTCTTCATGACCAGACGGCCAGACTGATCCCAGAGCGCCATATTGGGCATGAGCTCGTTCGGCATGCGAGAGACCATGCGCCCCTTATCGACCGTCTCGCGGCGTAACGTATCCGTCACTTCGGCGACCTGGCGCAACTCCTCGGTGTCGGCCGAGACAATCCCACGGGCTTGGGTTTCGGCAACTTCGGCAACGGCCTCGTACTGAACCACACGACCCAACCAACCCACCTTAAGGTCACCCTCAGAGAAGCGACGCATCAAGACCGTACCCTTGGGGGTCATGACCTTCGCTAGACCGTCAGCCGAGATGGACTCAACTCTACCGGTTTCGGTGGCGGCGAAAAGACCGACCACAGAAAGGAAAAGGAAACAGGTGCGAATCATGTTAAGAGATGCTCTCCAGACGGTCCAAGGAGCAACTCAATCATGCCATGTCGAACGCCATAGTGCGAAAGATGAAAGGATTCCGCACCCGTCAGGTCGGCGAGCACACAAAGGGTGATCAAAGCCGCCGGCATAATGTCGGCCCGATCCGCCGGGATTCCCGGGATCTTGCGACGGGCGTCGAGATCGAGTGCGCACATGCGGTCACACAGCTCACGGATGCGCAGGACCGGCAGACGTCCGCCGACCGGAGGCTCACCGATGGCCTCGAGATGGAGGGCAACGGCAGCGAAGGCCCCGCCAGCACCGATGATCAGATAATTTTCAGCCGCATTGACTGGAATGATTGTTTGCAAGACACCCATGAGGTGAGTGCGAATCGAGGTCTGATCGAGTTCGTCGACGACGCTGGCGCCGCCTCGCAGGTATCCATTGGTCATGCGCACCGAACCCAAAGGAAAACTCCGGGCCAGCACGTAATGCTGACCACGGATAGCCGTGACCTCAAGGCTTCCGCCACCGAGATCGAACGCCATGATATTTTCATAAGCCTTGTAAGCGGGGTCAGTTCTCACACCGGAGCCGGCCAGCCGAGCTTCGACCTCGCCGGAGACAATCGTGAGGGGCACCCCGGTTATCGTGCGGATCTTATCTGCGAATGCCTGGCGATTGGAACATTCGCGGACGGCGCTCGTACCAAGGACCGTGAAGCGAGTCGCACCCTTGGAACGGGCGAAATCCAGCAGGCGGCCGATCGCAGCCGCAGCCGATTCCTGAGCTTCAAGTGGCATCGGCTCGGAAGGGTCACCCTCCGGTTGCAGGCGGACAGTTTCGGTCAGTCGACCGAGCTCGCGTCGGTCCTGCTCGGCCACGATGGCGACCTTGATGGAGTTCGAACCTACGTCAACGACGGCGATGGCGGACATATTTAGAAGAGAAATTGACCCTTAAGTCCGCCGAAGAAATGGAGGCCGTCCTGCGTTTCAAATTCCTTCGTGCGCGCCGAAATGAAATAAGTCGCCGAGAAGGCGTAAACTTGGAAGGTGGTGCCGACCGAACACTGCAGCACGATGGGCGAACGGTTAACGCCGCGAGATTCGCGGAAATTAGTGCCATCGGTCGCATAATTACGAACGACGACCTCTAGCTGGGAATCGACGAAGGCCCAGTAAGAGAAATTAGGCCGGGTGCTGGGCGCCTGCAACGCATCGATCGGGTCGTACCCATTAGAGTGACGAATAAACGAATGGCCCCAGGACTTGTCCAGATTGACTCCCCAGCGCAATTGCGCACCGATCACCATCGCGGTGCGCAGGGTGCCAAGTTCGATGATACCTCGGGCAATCAGGTCACGGTAACCATGACCAGTCGGATCGAGATCGAAACGACGGCGGAACTCCCCGTCGATATTCACCAAGAGTTCGTTAGGGACCTGATTCTCCCAGCCTGCGGAGGGAGGCGTATTGATAAGCTCGTGGAACTTATTCTGCACCGTTTGGCCACCGGCCGCAGGCCCAATCACACCCAGCTTTGCCTCCACAGAGAACATACAGTCCTTGCGCCCGCCTCGGTCCAGGATGCGCCCGTAACCCCAACCGATATAAAGCGCTCCGGAGTAGGGCATATCGTCGAGCGACGGATTCGGGCTGATAGTGTCCGAAGGGGTATTAATCTCTTGAGTAAGCGAGAAGAACGTACGGTCGCCTCGATTGATCGCGAGCTTCAGGCCTTGGGTGTAGTAGCGATCCTTGTTGCCCGGGGCGAACTTGTCGTTCTCCTCCGTGAGCGAAACGACCCAGACAGACCGCGGAGTAAGATCTAAGGGTGCTTCGGCAGCCCAGGCGGCGGTAGTTGTCAGCGCAAAGGCGATGAGGCGTGAAGATGGCATTTCGGAAACAACAGCAAAGAGCCTCCTTGCGAGGGCGTCCACGCCTTTCTGACTTGTGAAGCTTGGCATGCCCAAGTATTTGACAGTCAGGATGTCCCACGCTCCCACAGGCTCACCATTTGCCCGGACGGAAGTCCTGGCCGATGGCACCGCCTTGGTCACCGTCGGCGGCTCTTGGAACCTCGACCAACCGCTCCCAACCATCGTCATTAAAGGCGACAGGGCAAAAGTCGTGGCAGAAAGCTTGGGCGATTTCGACTCATCGCTGCCAGCCTGGCTCTACGCCCATTTTAAGAATATACGCCAGCTGGATATCTCCACCCTGCCCGCTCGCCTACAGTCCCTCGTCCACATGGCCGAAAAGGCCACGTCCGAACACGCCGAGTCCGATCAGTCAGGGTTCCTCGAGACCTTCGGAACGTGGGGTGTCGAAAGCGGCGGCTCCTGGAGTCGGGCATTTGAGCACATCGGGCATACGGCCCTAGGCTTCCTGCGCATGCTGGTCGGCCGAGCAAAAGTGAATTGGTCCGACTTCACCCTGCAGCTCCAAACCGCAGGCGTGGACGCGTTACCTATTGTCGCCCTTCTCGGCTTCTTGACTGGGCTCATCATGGCTTATGTCGGCCTGATCCAGCTTCGCCAGGTCGGAGCCACCGTCTATGTCGCCAACCTTGTCTCCCTCGCCATGACTCGCGAGATGGGCGCGCTAATGACAGGAATCATTGCGTGCGGACGCACCTCAACGGCTTACGCCTCTCAGCTCGGTAGCATGAACGTCAGCCAGGAGACCGACGCCCTCCGAGCCCTTGGGATCAATCCCATCGAATACCTCGCCCTGCCCCGTATACTCGCCGTCACGCTGATGGTCCCGCTTCTTGCGGTGTTTGCTACTTTCATTGGGGTCTTCGGAGGCATGGTCGTCGCCTGCGCCGGCGATCTGAGCATTGAACAGTATCTCACGCAGGCCTTACGGGCCATCACCATCAAGAGTTTCTTGGTCGGGTTCATCAAATCCGTCGCGTTCGGCTTCATCGCTGCCTGGGCAGGATGTTACCGCGGCTCCGTCGCCAAGCGGTCCGCCCTCGGCGTCGGCGAAGCCGCCACATCGGCCGCCGTGCTGGGTATCACCTTCATCGTGATCTTCGACGCGATCTTCGCAGTGGTCTTCAACTTATTCGACCTGTGAGCGACACACCGGACATCCTCACCTGCACGGACCTGGCCATAGGCCACGGTAAGACCGTGATCATGGATCGCCTAAATCTGTCGCTGGCGCCCGGCAAGATCCTCGCGATTGTCGGCCCCAGCGGTTGCGGGAAAAGCACGCTCATGCGCGCCCTCGGCGGACTGGACGAGCCGCTGGGGGGCAAGTCCACACTCATGGGCGTCGATCTCGCCAAGGCCGACGGACAAGAGCGTCAGGATATCCTGCGACGGTCAGGCTTCCTCTTTCAAGGAGCCGCGTTGTTCTCCTCGCTCACCCTTCGCGAGAACATCGAGATGCCGATGCGCGAATTCCTCAAGGCACCCCAGAGGGAGATTCGCCAGCTCGCCGAGTACAAGCTGGCGCTCGTTGGACTCGCTGACGCCATGGACAAACTTCCCTCGGAAATCAGCGGCGGAATGGCCAAACGCGCCGGCATCGCCCGCGCCATGGCCCTGGATCCGGCGGTAATTTTCCTCGACGAACCGAGTGCCGGCCTAGACCCCTTGAGTTCGGGACGCCTCGATGAACTCATTCTCCGCCTGCGCGAAGCCTACGGGACGACCATCATTCTGGTTAGCCACGAGATCCCCAGTATCATGCGAACTGCCGACTTCTGCGTTTACCTCGACCCCGACACAGGCACCATTGGAGGCTACGGGCCCCCGAAGGGCTTCCTTCAGGCTGGCAATTCGCCGAAGGTCCACGCCTTCTTCAGCCAAGCTCGTTTCGACTGACCATGCGTAGATCCGCCAATATGACACTCATCGGGGCCTTCGTGGTCGGAGGAATCCTGCTCATCATCGCCGCCGTGATCCTCCTCGGGGCTGGTTCATTCACGGGCGCCAAGCCCGCCGCGATTGCTTACTTCGAAGATTCGGTCAGCGGGCTCGACATCGGAGCCCCGGTCAAGTTCCGTGGCGTCACCATCGGCAAGGTCAGTCAAGTCCTCCTGCGTACCTCGGGGCAGTCGGCGTCAGATTACTCCGTACCGGTCGTCATGGAATTCTCGCCCGACCTTCTTACCCGTCGCGGTATCGACCAAGCCATGCTCCAGAAGCAAGGCCTGCGTCTCTCCTTGGAGAAAGGCCTTCGCGCCAAGTTGCAGCAGCAGTCGGTCGTAACCGGCGTACTCTACGTAGAATTGGATTACCTCCCTGACACCGCATACAAACTCCACGACCCCAAAAGCGAACTGCCAGAGATTCCCACCCAACCATCTAATCTCGGCGCGCTGACCAGGGCCGTCTCGCAGACACTCGACCAGCTAAGCCGAATCGATTTCGTCTCGATCACAAAGAAAGTGGATTCCATCCTGACGCGCATCGACAAAGGCGCCTCGCAAATCGAGTTCGAGAAGATCAACGGCAACTTGGTCCAAGCCTCCTCTAATATCTCCAAGATCACCGGTGACCCCGCCATCGCCCGGGCGGTCTCCGACTTCTCCGCCGCGATGCAAGGTATCGACGTTCTCGTCAAACGCCTCAGCGGCAAGGTCGATCCGGTGACCGACGATATTAAGGCAATGGCGACCGCCGGCCGCAAGGCCCTCGAGCGACTCAACGAGACCTCCGAAAATCTCCGCACGCTCACGAAGCCCGGCTCGCCTGCCCGCCGGGACCTTGACCAAGCCCTGGCCGATGTCTCAGAAGCCGCCCAAGCAATCCGTTCGCTGGCCGACTTTATCGAACGCAACCCCGAGACGATCATCCAAGGACGGAGTAAGTCGCCCTCTATGGATGCGAAACCCAAGGAGGAGCCAGCCGTTAAATGAAACCCCAAGCCCTGCTCCTTGGCCTCTCCGCACTCCTGACCGGGTGCATCATCTTCGATAAGAAGAGCGAAGCCGTGACCTTCCACCAGCTCGCCGCGCCAACCGCTCTCATTGCGCATTCTACTCCAATCTTATTCGTCCCCCGCTCCATCATCCCATCGGCCCTCCGACGCCCGAACGTCGTGCTGATTGATGACACGGGCTGGGTTCGCATCGAAGATGCCCACCGCTGGATCGCGCCACTCGACCGTGCCATCTCCGAGGCCGTCGGTCGACATCTCACCTCACTTACCGGTCTGGCAACCACCAACCAGTCTCCCACCGACGATCACCTCGTCCTACTGCTGACTGTAGACAAGATGGAAGTCTTCGCTCCTGCCGGACCCGAGCGTTCGATTTTCTCTATTCCAGGAACAGCTCCGAATACGGATACCGCCATCCTGCAAATCACGTTCCGCCTTGAAAAATCCGACGGCACTTTCCTGGCCGCCAAGACGATTTCGCAATCCCGGCCGCTTAAGGAACGTACTCCGTCCTATTTTGAACAGGCCCAATCGGCGAACCTTGCCGCGGTTTCGGCCGAAATTGCCAAGCTCCTGCCCGCCGCTGCCTCGACGAAATGACCACCCCCTCTTCCCCTCGCCCGAATGGCTTCTCAGAAGCCACCGGCGAGATTTGCTACGACCTCCCTTCGGCCTATATCCCGCATTCCGCGACCGGCCTTCTGCACCTGCCGCGCTTTCTCGCCAAGATCCGCAAGCACCTGAAGGGCGAACTGCCCAAATCCTATCAGCGTAATTTCTGCAAAGGCTTTGATCGCTTTCTATGCCTACACCTCGGCGTGGACCCCGAACTGGTCATTGCGTGCGTCCGCGAGACACATTCTGAAGTCGAACTCGACGCCCGACTGAAAGCAATTTTCCCCGCCGACCTTCGCGTCGCCGTCTGGAACCGCGAACTGGTCCAGAAAGGCATGAGCGAGATGGGCCGCGAAGCCCTCGACAGCGCCAAGCAAAAGATGGGCGCCGAACAACGAACCGACGTGATCTCCTTCGCAGACATGATCGACTTCGACGAAGGACGCATTTTGTGAATACCAACGACCCCCATCCCAACCGCCTGGTCATCCGGGGCATCGCCGCGCTGCTCG
>Ga0209617_10000572_pt1 | contig 16374 bp, 19 predicted proteins | sample LakEriepJuly2011_2_FD_187459 | JGI IMG/M metagenome (GOLD analysis project Ga0209617, IMG submission 187459) | Freshwater microbial communities from dead zone in Lake Erie, Canada - CCB epilimnion July 2011 (SPAdes) (version 2) | ecosystem: Environmental > Aquatic > Freshwater > Lentic >... | reverse complement strand
ATCGATTTTCGAAATCCGTCGCCACCTCCGCCGGCGCAAAAAACTTCAGCAGCTGGATCGCGAGATTTTTGTCCGCATCCGGCTTTGGCTCCGGCGGCGTGCGCGAATCCATCACGATGCCCATGATCTTTTTTCGCAGCGCCTTCTCGTCGCCAAAAATCTCGATCGTGTTGCCGTAGCTCTTCGACATTTTCTGCCCATCAAGCCCGGGGATCACCGCGACTTCGTCACGGATCTCCGACTCCGGCACCACCAGCGTCTCGCCGTAGGCCTCGTTGAACTTGATCGCCATGTCGCGGGTCATCTCGACGTGCTGCTTCTGGTCGCGGCCGACCGGCACGCGGTGCGTGTCGTAGAGCAAGATATCGGCCGCCATCAGCACCGGATAGGCAAACAGCCCGAAGTTAGGTGAAATCCCTTTCGCTGTTTTATCCTTAAAACTGTGCGCCCGCTCCATCAGGCCCATCGGCGCGAGTGAGCCGAGCATCCACATCAGCTCGCACACTTCGGACACATCGCTCTGCCGCCAAAACACGCTCGTCTTCGGATCAAGCCCGCACGCCAACCAGTCGAGCGCGATTCCCTGCGTGTTTTTCCGCCGCTCCGCCGCATCCGTAACCGTCGTCATCGAGTGATAATCCGCGATGAAATAGAAACAATCGCCCCGCGACTGCGCCTCGATCGCCGGCCGCATCGCGCCGAAATAATTGCCGATGTGAAGCGTGCCGGAGGGCGTGATGCCGGTGAGAGTGCGCATGAAAAATGCGGAGCTTCGCGGACGTTTCGCCGCGGCGTCAATCCCGCCGCGGCAACAGCGTCACGCCGCCCCGCGACTTCGCGATCGTCGCCGCCGGCAGGTAACCCGAAAACGCCACCGTCGGCATCACCAACGCCCGCGGTCCGAGCACCGTTCCGGGATTGAGCACCGCGTTGCAACCCACCTCGCCCCGGTCGCCCACAATCGCGCCAAATTTTCGCAGCCCCGTTTCAAACACCTCCGCCGGCGTCCGCACCGTGATCAACTTTTGGTCGAGCCGCAGATTCGAACAGATTACCCCCGCGCCGAAGTGCGCGCCGTTACCCAAAATCGAGTCGCCTACGTAGCTGAAGTGCGGCACCTGCGCGCCGTCCATCAGCAGGCAATTCTTAAACTCACACGCGTTCCCGAGCACACAATTCGCGCCCACAATCACATTACCCCGAATAAAAGCCCCCGGCCGGATCTCCGTCCCTTCGCCGATCCACGCCGGCCCGATGATCGTCGCATACGCCGGCAATTTTACGGTCGGGTGAATGAAAACGAATCCTTCAATGTGCACGCCCGCCGGCCGCGCCGGCAAAGCCGCCTCAAACTTATGCGCCGCGAGCGCCGGCCCGATGCGCTTGAGCCATTCCCACGGCGCCACGTCCGCCGGAAAATGCGCCGCGAAAGCTGCGAGCGACTGGGGCAGAGAAAAAAAGTCGGAAGCGATCATTTGGACAACGTCGGTGAAGTTGGAGCAAATTCCGGGACAGGGACAGCGGCATTTTTCGCATCAAAATCCCGGCAACATTTCCAGGCCGGCATCCGGCTTTTTCTTCTTCGGCCGGGGTTCCACCCACAGCCGGATGACCAATTCCGCCAAATTCTTCATACTGGTGCGTTTCATGCCTTCGTGGCGCGCCGCCTCTTTAAACACCGGCACCACCCCGCTCCGCTCGATATAATAACGCCAAAATTCCCCGTCCAACCGCGCCGCTGCCGCATGGTCGTCGTTGAGCGATTTCACGATTCCACGAACCTTCTCCTGCCAAAACTGTCGTTCGTCGCGATGACCCTGCCAATAGTCGAAGATACGCTGCTCAAACCGATTCAAACTCATGCCGCCAACCTGCGTCGCGTGACCCCAAAAACAACCGCAAAACCTCGCCCTACGCCGACGTTGCATTCCCGCCTCCGCCGTTACTAATCTCCGTCTCGAAACATTTATCCCCCCCTATCCTATGTGGCAAAAATTCAAAGAGCAGATTCTGGTCATCGTCGTCATCGTCGTCATCGTGGTCGGCGCCGCCTTTTGGCTTAACCAAAAAACTGTCATCGAACTCCAAGCCCAACAGGAGTTGAAACTCGCCCCGTTGCGCGAGGCGAGCGACGCCCTCAAAGCCCAAAACGAGGAAAACCGCCGGTCCCTCGAGTCCACCAACAAGCTCCTCAAGGACGCCATCGCCAAGCGCGAGTCGGATCTTTTCCGCACCGACGAAGAGATTCAGAAACTCAACGTCGAGCGCATGGACGCCCTCGCCGACGCCATCGCGAAGAAGGTTCAACCTTACAACCCTCTGCCAAAATCGCCGGAGGAGGCCGAGAAAATGCAGAACGAGCAGGTGGACAAAGTCTCCACCCGCATGACGGAAAAAATCTCCCCCATTCTTTCCGAGATGGCCAAGGACCAGAACCTCACCCGCGAGTCCATCGCCTCCTACAGTCAGCGGATTTCCAATCAGGTCGGCAACGTCCTAACCGCCGAACTCGCGAAGAACCAAGTTCTGAACAACAACCTGATGGCGACCCAAGCCGCCGCCCAAGACGCGCTGAAATTGTCCCACGAAATCACTGCGCTTTATCTCAGTTCCTTCAAAGACCAAGGCCTCATCACCCGCTTGCTCACCTTGCCCGCCAACGTTGTTCGCGACGCCGCTAGCCTCAGTATCGTGTCGAGCAGCGACCGTAAGAAAGTCGAACAGGAGCTCATGGCCAAGATGGCCGACATCGACCGCAAGCTCGCCGAAATCCAAGCTCAGGCGCCGAAAAAATAACCCGGACTGCTGCTCAAACATTCAGCCGACGCCCCTGTGCGTCGGTTTTTTTTGCCCGATGCGCTTTTGTGCAACTCGCACTCGCCGAAACCTCCGACCTCTGAAACTGTTCGGCCCCAGATGAAGCGCTTGAAGAAATTTATCACCCCGCAAGTCATAAAATGGTTCGTCGTCGGCGTCGGCTTTTCGGCGTTCGGGGTGCTCGTGCTGAAGCTTATGGTCGGTATCATGGGTTGGCCCTACATGATTTCGACTCTCGTCTCCGGTGAGGTTGGAACCGTTTTGAGATTTTTAGTCGTAGATCGCTGGGTATTTGCAAACCGACGCCCGACCTGGAAAAGACTTTGGCACTATCATCTCGCCAACGCCTTGGGCTTCGCGGTCTGGTGGTCGGCGGCCAATCTGCTCGAAGCGTCCGGCGTCCACTACCTAGTGGCCCCGATCCTCGCCATTTTCTTCTCCATCGGCTTCAGCCTCGCGACCAATTTTCTCTGGGTCTGGCGTAAACCGGCTGCTTCAAATCCCGCGAGTTGACCGGACCGACCGCGGCCAGATCGCCGGGCTGCAAAATCAAGGGCGGACGTTCGCCCGATGTGCCGGCCCCGTCGCCCACCGAGACGCCCACCCAGTCGCGATCGACGACCAGCTCACGGCCAAGATGGATGGCACCCGCATGTTCGACCGGTTGTTTGACCGCCAACTCGGTGCCCAGAGCCGACTGCAGATTTTCGGGCAACAGGACCCGGTCCCGCGCTTTATCGCGTTGGCCGCCCGCCTCGTGGTCAGTAGACGTTCGTCCCCGTTACCGCTGGAGAAAAACGATGCAGATCGGCGCCGGCACGTTGATCACGCCCTTGGTTTGATAGGTGAGTTCACCGGTCGTCTGATTCACCCGATGCACCGCGACGGTGTTGGAATCCGCCCCGGCCGCGAGCAACCATCCGCCGTCGGGCGAGAGCGCGATGTTGCGCGGAAAAGCCCCGCGCACCGGTTGCACTTGGATCACCTGCAAGACCGCTGTCGCCGGATCGGCGCGATAAACTGTGACCGTGTCGTGACCGCGATTCGACGAATAAACAAACTTTCCGCTGGCGTGGACCAGAATCTCGGCGGCGGAGTTGAAAGCTTCCTTAGCCTTCGCCGCTTCACTGAGCGCCGGCACGGTCGCGATCAAGTTTGCCGTGCCTGCCGCCGCATCCCAAGCGAAGGACGTGACCGACAACGAGAGCTCGTTCAGCAGATAGATAAATTTTCCGTCCGGAGAAAATTTCATGTGCCGGGCTCCGCCGCCGGGGACCGACGCGATGACGCCGTGCATCGTGATGGACGGCGCCGCGAGGTCGATCCGATGCACCACGATTGCGTCCATCCCGAGATCGGGCACGAGCGCGAATCGGCCGTCCGGTGAAAACGCGCACATGTGCGCATGGGGCTTTTCCTGGCGGCTAGGCATCACGCCCGAACCCTTGGTTCCGTGCTTCACGACTTGCGCCGTTCCGAGGCGTCCCTCGGCGTCGAGAGGAAACAGCGCCGTCGAACCGCCGCCATACTGGGCCGTCAAAAGGAACTTCCCACTCGGATGCACCGCGATATGCGCCCCGCCGCCGTCGGTGGTTGGCGCGGAATTGATGAGCTCAAGCGCACCCGTCGCGCCGATCCGATACCCAACGGCACTGGGCCCCCCGGTGACCCCGGCCACGGCGTAGAGTTTTGTGCCATCCGGATGCAGCGCGAGAAATCCGGGATTACCGACTTCAGCCGCCAGCTCGGCCGCCGTGAGTTTGCCGGTCTTGGGATCAAAGGTAGCGCGATAGATCCCCTTCGCGCCGCCCCCACCCGTGCCGAAATAAACGGGCATCGGCTGGGCCGCTGCCAGCGCAACCACCCCGCATGAGACTATCCACCACTGTGCCAGCCGAACCAACGAAGGGATTTTCATATCTCCCACCCTGCAGCACCGCCCGGTCCGAGCCAAGCTAACAAGAGCCGCACAGCTAGCTTTTGAGCAACGCCACCGCCCGCCTCATGGCCGCCGACACCGCCGCGCAAGCCGGCTCGTTCTCCAGCGCCGTGAGCACTTTGTTAAACGGCTCGGCCCGCACCGGTCCGTCATAGCCGAGAGTCACCAGCGCGGAGAGAAACGCCGCCGCATCGATCACGCCGGTTGCCGCCGGCAGTTCCCGCTCGCCGTCTCTTTGCAGGTTCTTCGCCACGCCTTGCGGCGCATCGTTCAAATCGACGCTGACCACGTCTGCGTTCTTCAACGTCAACAAATCAGCCACCGTGTCGCCCGCCTGCCACCAATGCCAAGTATCGAGCACCAAGCCCACGTTGCCCGTCCCGATCTCCGCGATCAGCTCCCGGGTCTCCGCCAGCGTATGGACAAACGGATACTTGCGACCGACCAACAGCGTCTGCGTGCCCACATACTCCAGCCCAAGTCCAAGCCCGTGATCCCGCAGCACCCGCGCGACTTCCGCCAACCGCAACGCGTGCTGCTTGAAATTGGCGCGATAGGTCAGCGAGTCGCTGCTGGGCATCAGCCACGTGCCCATCCGCCGCACTCCCGCCCGTTGCAGGCCCGCCGCGATCGCCGGCAGCTTCGCCAAACCTTCACGGAAGAGCGCGTCGTCTTTGCGAAAATCAACCGCCAGCCCGGCTGCGGCCCACGTCAGTTTCTTTGCGGTCAAATCCGCCAGCGTCTCGGAAACTTGCAGCGCCGACATCGCCGCCAACTCATCCGGCCGCGGCTCGACGGCCTCGAAGCCATGGCGCTGGGCCAGATCGTTGAGCTCACGCTGGCTCGTCACCACCACGCCAATGCTGCCAGGGGTCAGCGCGAGTTTAAACGACCGACCGGGGCCGCTGGCTGTCGCCGAGAGTCCTCTCCCCGTCACAGCCACAGTCGCCGCCAGCAATGAGGTGCGTTGCATAAATTCGCGTCGGTTCATACCGCACCCCAACAAAACCCCGGCCCCATCGCAATCCGCATCCTCGATCAAAGGGTCGTTCACTGCGCCGTCCAACCACCGTCAATGACGAGGTCAGTTCCAGTCATGAAACCCGCCGCATCCGAGCACAAATAAACCGCCGCCGCCGCGATCTCACTCGGGAGGCCCCAGCGACCCAGCGGCGTCTTGGCCAAAAACGTCGCCCGCAGCTCCGGGTTTCCCATTAGCGGCGCGTTGATCTCCGTATCGCAGACGCCGGGGCTGATCCCGTTCACCGTGATTTTCTCCGGCGCCAATTCCAAAGCCAACGCCCGATTGAATCCCAGCAGCGCCGACTTGCTCGCCGAGTAGGCCGTGCGGCCCGGCAACGAAATATGGGCCATCATCGAAGTCAGGTTGATGATCCGGCCGTAGCCGCGCCCGGTCATCAGCGGCACGAACGCACGGCACATCAGAAACGTGCCGGTCAGGTTCGTTTCGATCACGCGATTCCACTCTACGAGCGTGAATTCGGTGATCGGTTTGCGCAGGTTTATCCCAGCATTGTTGATCAAGATATCCAGCCGGCTCCCCAGCGCCGACTCATACGTTTCCCGCGCGCGGGCCACCGCCGTCTCGTCGCGGACATCGGCCACCAAAAGTTCGGCGCGGCCGCCATTCGCCCGGATTCGGTGCGCGACCTCCGCCGCTTTTGGCTCATCCCGCGCGAGCAACGCGACCGTCGCGCCGGCCTCCGCGAGGGAGAGCGCCATGGCTTCACCGAGGCCTTGGCCGGCACCGGTCACGAGCGCAAATTTTCCAAGAAGGGGCGGAGTCATCCCCGAAATTCAAGCGCGCCGCCCGCTTCCCCGCAATGGATTTCACCCAGTCGCATCCGCCCGCTTTTATAAAACTTTCGGCCGCGCCCAGGCCGGCGGCGTCATCGGGTCGAAACCCATGATCGCGGGAATCAGATTTCAAATCAGCATTGGGGCCGGGACTGACGGGGGCGGGATCAGACATCAGCGGGAAAGCAGGTTGGGCGAATCCGCCAAAACGGCAGAAATTCACTGGAGGCTCCAAGGCCGAGTTCGTCGGTTGGGTCCGGTTCGGAAACAGCGCCGAGCTATTCTCGGCTCGATCCAAGCCGCCGATCCGGCGATCACCCAGTTACGAATGGGTGTCCCTTAATTTTGCCTCTTGGCCGCCGCCTCGCCGCCGCTTTCGCTCACGAGATGAACCCTCGCGTATTCGTTTCGATTTTGAGCGTCCTCGCGTTTTCCACCTCCCTTTGCGCCGCCGGCCGGATCGTCGCCGGCCCGATGCTGAGCTACCAGGAACATCGCGAGGTGCTCGTCTGGCTTGAAACCGAGGGAGCCAGTCGCGTTGAGCTCTCGGTCCGACCGGCAACATCCGACGCTACGTCCCGCCTCGTCCCGGCGACCCGCAGCCTCACCAACCCGATCGGAACCCAAGTGCATCACTTCGTCGTGGACGGGCTCGTCGCCGGCCAAGCCTATGCCTACGCCATCATGCTCGACGGCACCGCGCAGCCCGCTGCGACCCCGCTTACGTTTCGCGCCAAGTCCCAATGGGAATGGCGGGGCGATCCGCCCGTGGTCCGTTTCCTCGTCGGATCGTGCAGCTACTTCAATGACCCGCCCTACGACCGTCCCACCGGCCCCACCCGGCCGCCCTACGGCGCGTCGCCGGAGATTTTTCGCAACATGGCGAAGCACGGCGGCGATTTCATGCTGTGGCTCGGCGACAACCTTTACCTCCGCGAGCAGGATTGGTCGTCGCGCTACGGGATATTTTTTCGCTACAGCGCCGACCGCCGCGCCGAGGCCGTCCAGCCCTTGCTCGCGGCCATGCACCACTACGGCACGTGGGACGACCACGAATTCGGGCCCAACGACTCCAGCCGCAGCTATGAACTGAAGGACACCACCCTCGAAGCCTTCCGCTGGTATTGGCCGATGCGCAGCGCGGGCGAGACCGACAACGCCGGCATCTATACTCGTTTCGTGCAGGGCGACGCCGAGATTTTCATCCTCGACGGGCGCTACCACCGCGACGCCTCCGCGCTGGCCGATGCCACCCCCGGCAAGTCTTTCCTCGGTCCCCGTCAACTCGCGTGGCTGAAGAGCGCGCTCTCCGATTCCAACGCGAACTCGAATATCGCGCTGCGTTTCATCGCCGTCGGCAGCCAGTTCTTGAATCCCATGGCCTTTGACGAGAACCTCTCCCGCTATCCGCAGGAGCGGGCGGACATCCTCGATTTTATCCTCAAAAACAAAATCGGTGGCGTGGTCTTTTTAACCGGCGACCGACACTTCGGCGAATTTTCCCGTCTTGAACGGGCCGGCGCGCCGCCGGTGCTTGAGCTCACTTCCTCATCGCTCACCGCCGGCGCAAATCGCCGGCCCGTGACCGAGGGCGAAAAATGGGCCGAGGCCAAAAATCCTGTGCGCGTGCCCGGGAGCATCATCGTCGAAAACAATTTCGGCGAAATCACCCTCACCGGGCCGCGCCAGGCGCGAATCCTCGGCTTCACCGCCTACAACCGCGAAGGAAAATCCCTCTGGTCGACCTCCGTGCCGGTGGCCGACCTCCAGTTTGCCCGGGCGCCTTAACGCGGCGGGCGCGGAAGGCGAAACGCGTCCGCACCACAAACGCGTTGTCTTACGCCACGTCCGCAAGGACGCTCACGGATGGAAAACCAAACCCAGCCGTGGCCTGAGCGCTTCGACCTCACTCTTTGTCCTGCGGCCGATGTTGAGACCGCGATTGCCGCGAACGCCTTGGGCGTAGCCGTTATCTACTCGGCCGAGAGTATCTTTCTCGTGATCGAGTCACGCGCCCGCAGTCTTCGCACCGAGTGCCTCCGCCGGCTCACCACCGCCAAGCTACCCGCGGCCACGCCGCTGATGGTCGCATTCCGCTGCGAGGTTTTGCCGGAGACGAGCCGCGAGCAGATCGACGCCGCCTGTCGCCGCCAAGTCGTCCTCGCCGGCGAGTTGCGCCGCGCGCTCCGGCCCGCGATGCGTTAAGCAAATTTGACCCGCCTCGAACACCCCCGGATCAGCCCGGGGAGCTGGGATAGATTCAAATCCTATCCTCTCCGCCAGTTTTCTCCTCTGAGGGGAGAAACCTAGAAGCTAGGTTGCCCAGTTGACGCGGCAACCTAAGCATGCAGCACGAAAATTCGTTTTCCGTCAGCCGGTTCAAAAACCGGAATGGCGTTTTCTCATTCCGCGTCGACGGCTACCTCAACGGCAACCGCATACGTCGCAACTTCAAGACCAGAGAAGAGGCCGCGGCGGAACAGGCGGCGCTCACAATCAAAGCCCTTCAACTCGCGTCAAACCTGCGGTCCGTCTCAACGAGCCTCACTGAAGATCAAGTTCGCGAAGCGGAAGTTGCATTTCGTCGAATCGCCGAACGTGGCCGCCCGCTTTCGTTCTACGTGGACTTTGCTCTGACGAACTACCGCGAGCCCGCGAGCCGCAAGCTGATCGCTGAAGCGGTGACTGAATTTGAGGCGGCCAAACGGCACGAGCATAAGCAGGACCTGCTCTCCAAAGCCTATCTTCGCCAACTACGATGCGAACTGCAACGACTGCAATCGCACTTTCCGACGGGGACGGTTGAGGAACTCACCGCCTCGCGGCTCCTGGGATATTTCGAATCAGGACTGCCCGCGCGAAAGACGTTTAACAACCGGCGTGGAGTCATCTCGGCGTTTCTCAAATATGCGTTGCAGCGGGATTGGGTCTTAGAAAATCCGCTGGTGAAGATTCCGGCGCACCGGCTGAGGCGCAGCCGGAGCGGGAGTGGTTTCTGTAGGCCGGGGTCTCGTGCGCCGCAGCCACGTTTCGATTCCGGCCCCTGCTTCGCCGTCAAGGACACTACGCCTGCGGCGTTCCTCCTTGCCGGTGCCTCCGGTGCGGAAATGCAAAATCCTCGAATTGCCACTCAGCCAGTCATGTTGGAGGCGGAGAAATGAACCGCACATGGATCAGCGCCTATTCATTCTTGATCTGACGGGAAAAAAGCCCACTTTTCCCGTCAACGATCAGATGAGCAATAAGCCGCAAACAATTGATTACCTAGTTCGTAGCAAAATATACGGGCATGGTAGGGGTTGGGTATTCACACCGCGCCATTTTCAGCGGATAGGCAGCGCGGCTGCAATCGAATCCGCTCTGCGCCGGCTCAGACAACAGGATATCATCCGTAAACTCAGCCGGGGGCTTTACGATTACCCGGTGCAGCATCCGGTGCTCGGCACCGTTGCGCCCTCCGCCGATGCGATTGCACGCGCGTTGGTGGGACGCGATGCCATCCGCCTCCAACCTGCGGGTGCCTATGCCGTCAACGTGCTCGGTCTATCCGAGCAGGTGCCATCGCGCATCGTCTTTCTTACCGACGGTCCGGCTCGCAAAGTAAAAATTGGCAAGCAAGAGATCATCCTGAAGCGAACCGTTCCGCGGAACATGGCCGCGGCCGGACGCAAGAGCGGCACGTTGATCGAGGCGCTTCGTTATCTGGGGGAAAAACAGGTGGATGATCAGGTGTTGAGCATCGTTCGCCGGCAGATCGCCGACGAGGATCGCTCCATCCTTCGCAAGGACATCCTTCATGCTCCAGCCTGGATTGCCGACGTGCTGCGCCCCATGACCGGGCCGGAATCCGTATCATGAATACGTTTCTCAAACTCCCTGCGACGGATCGTCGGCTGGCGTTCCAGCAGGTCGAGTCGCAGCTGGGCTTGCAGGCCGTCAGCGTCGAAAAAGATTTCTGGGTTTGCTGGACGCTGCATTCGAGGTCAGCTCCTCCGTCGACACGGGGTACGTCGGCCAAGACAACTAATTCCGCGCAAACACAGCGACTTAGCTTCAAGCCGGCAGACGGATTCAACTCCCGCGCCCGGGACTGAATTTCCCGTAACCCGCGCCCACCCTGCGTCCGCGACGCGCCAGCGCGCGACTCGCCAACGATGAAACCCACGTGCGACGCTGGAACACGCTACTGACCGAGCTCCCCCGGCGGAGTCGGTGCCCGCCCCCATCAAACCGCAGTTCGTCGCCGGTCCGGCCATAAAAAAGCCCGGCGCCGGTTCAGGCGTCGGGCTCTTGCAGAGGAATGAGCGGTCTTACTTGCCGGCAGCGGGAGCGACCGGCAGCGCGGGCGCTGGAGCGCTCGACTTGATGTCGAGCAGGTCGATTTCGAAAATCAACGTCGACGAGGGCGGGATGTTGCCGCGCGCGTCATCGCCGTAGGCGAGTGAGGGCGGGACGTAGAGCTTGATCTTGCCGCCCTTGTTCACCTTTTGCAGGCCCTCGGTCCAGCCGGGGATAACTTGGTCGAGTTGGAACTCGGCCGGCTCGTTGCGCTGCACCGAGCTGTCGAAAACGGTGCCGTCGATCAGCGTGCCGGTGTAGTGGACTTTGACGGTCTCGGTGGGCTTCGGCGCGGCGCCGTCGCCTTGCTTGACGATTTCATAACGGAGGCCGCTGGGCATTTCGACGACCGCCTTGTTTTCCTTCAATTTCGTAAAGAAATCACCGCTTTGCTTGAGGCCCTCTTGCTTGAGTTTACCCATGTAAGCGTCCTGCTTCTTCTTCATGAATTCGTCCATCGCCGGCCCGATCTTCTCGAGTTCGTAGGGCGATTCTTTGCCGGAAACCGCCGCACCCATGCCTTTGAGCAGGGACTCGACTTCCGCTGGGCTGAAAGCGAGCTCGGAGAGCCCGATCCGTTTGCCCATGAACCAGCCGAAGGTCTCGACGAGTTGCGCCTCGGTGAAAACCGGAGCGACCGGAGCAGCGGCGGCGGCGGCGGCAGCAGGCTGGCCGGGGATGTTGAGTTTGACCTCCTGAGCTTGGATCGCGGTGGCAGTGCCGAGCGCGAGCAGGGAGAACGTGAGAGCGGACTTGAGCTTCATATGTGGGTTGTAGGTGGACCTAGGATGGAAACTGAAACGGCCAATTTGTGCCGGAAAACTTTTGGATGTGCCGGTCTGACGCCCGGAAAGCAAACAATTACTCCCCGCTTGTGTCGCAGCAAGGCGACCACCACGTTTTTCCTCCGAATCACCCCCATGACCCCCGATCAATTTTGGACCAGTCAAGACGGCCAGATCCTAACGATTAAGAACAAGGACGACCGCACCACGACGCTCACCCTGGCCTTCTGGCCGCGGAATCCCGCCGAATTCGAATTCCTTAAGACCCACCTTGCCGACCTCAAGTTCACCGAGCGCAGCTCCCTCGCCCGCATCGGTATCGAGATGCTCTTGCAAGGCGCCCCCGTCGTCGACGGGAACCGCATTTTGCTGACCGCCGATACCTTCATTTACGACCAGAGTTTCCCAAACGCACCGTATTGGAAAAAACTGCTCCGATCGGGCGTGCCCGTCGGCCGGCTCTTTTTTGCCCCCGCCGCCGCCAAACTCTCTAGCACCGAGATCTGGGCGGCCATCCAGGCCAATGCCCTCAAGTTGCCCAACACCATCTCCATCGACTCCCGCGGGCGCGTTTTCCTCACTCCGCACCAAGTCAACTACACGCTCTCCTCGAGGCTCTCGCGCCTCAACTTCGAGCACATTGTTTCCGGCAACGCCGGCCGCTCTTTCATCGACAAGGTCCAAGTCCGCCACGACGCCTCGCCGCTCACCATCCCTCCGCGTTCGGGCATCCTCACGAGTTGCTCGATGTATCTGAAGGAACACTTCGTCGTCCTCAACCAAGGCGAGGGCAACTTCGGCCTCCACACCAGCGCCATCTTGCTCGATCCGATCAAAACCTTCGGCACGAACATCATGCTCGAAATCTACAACACCGGCGACCAGCCCGTTTTAAATCCGATGGTATCCGTTGATATCTTCAGAGCCCCAACCTTGGCCGACCCCGATTTCAAAACCCTCGCAAAAAAACGCCAACGTCTCCTCGGCACCGCCCACGAGCTCTTCAAGTGTCTCGATGCGAATCCTCCCCGGGACAACGCCGAGGCCCGCCCGCGCACCAAGATCACCGTCCGCGGCCAAAGCGGAACCACCGAAAATCGCAGCGTCCTCGTCCGGGCCAATGAGGACTTCAAGAAAGTCCTCGATGGCGAAGCCTGCCCCATCGGCAGCCGCACGATGGTCCAGGCGCTCGACGCCGCCCCACCCGATGCCGACACCCTCATCGTCGATCACTTTCCCGATCTGCTCGAACACATCGAGCTGCTCACCCGCATCGGCGACGTGAAGCTGAAGCGGATCATTTTCCGCAAAGCCTCGCGGACCCACGGCTATTTTCTCTCCAGCAACGCCCACGCCCGCCTCGACACGTTCGACGCCATCGGCATCCGCGTTTACTGGTACGACGAGTCCACCAAAGAGCTCTACGCCCACGTTTACAAAAAGGGCCACGGCTTCTTCGTCCGCGAGGAACTCACCCGCAAATTCCAAGAAACCACGATTCTCGCCTTCTACGGTTCCGCCGTTGGCCTCGATCCCGCCGACACCGCCCGCATCACCGGTCTGGTCGAAGGCCTCACCGGCTTCATCGGCCCCAACGTCGGCGTGCTCACCGGCGGCGGCGGCGGCGTCATGCGCCTCGCGACCGACCAAGCCCGCAGCAAAGGCGCGCTCACCGGCGCCTGCTTCCTCGAACTCGAAGCCCAACCGCCCGAGCTGGGCGTCGATTTCTTCAACACGTTTCAGGAGAGCTCCCGCCACTTCCGCCAAAAGTGGTTCGAGGCCGCCGATTTCTGCATCTTCAACGTCGGCGGCGTGGGCACCCTCGAAGAAATCGGCATCGAGATGTGCAACCTGAAACTCGGCATCCGTCCCCGCACGCCTTTCGTGTTCTTCAATTCAAAATTCTGGGGCGACCTCCGCAAACAGGTAAAGACGATGATAGCCACCAAGCGCGCCCCCGCGTGGATCAACGACTACATTCTCTTCACCGATGATCCCGCCGAGGTCGTCGCCTTTTACCGCAAAAAGCTGCAGGTGCTTTAAACACCTTTTGTGATTTCGCCATAACGGCGGAAACGACGACGAACGTTAGCGTCAGCGCCCACCACCGTTCCGTTCTGGCCAATTCACGAATTCCACCCAGCTTTTCCCCATGACCGCCCAACTCGCCGAGCTCACCCGCGCTGAGCTCACTCTCAGCCCCGAGGAGAAGCTTTCCCTCGCCGAGCAACTCATGGCCATGGCGGTCGCCGAGACGTCCCCCGCGCCTGCGGCCGCTTGGGAGACGGAGGTGCAACGCCGTCGCGCGGACGTCCAATCCGGAAAAGTGCGTTGGGTGCCCGGCGCTGAAGTCGAGCGCTCGCTGGATCGCCTGTTGGGATGAAGGAACTCGCCTATCACCCGGCCGCTCGGGCGGAGTTGAAAGCTGAGGTGTTGTATCGTGAAACCGAACACCCGCGAGCTGGCGCTCATGTCCGCGCTGCTATCGCGAGGGCCATTGTTTCCTTGCGCCAGTTCCCCGGTCTCGGTCGGCCAGGGCCGGGTGGCGTCCGCCGCATTGTCACCAGTGGTTATAAATTCATCGTTCACTACGAACTCGTCGCCGACTAAATCGTTGTCTGGGCAGTAGCCCATCCCGCCCGAGCTCCCGGCTACTGGCTCACGCATCGCGCTCCCTGATTTGCAATGTCCACTCTTCCCTCCTCCCTCCTCGTCGTCGGCTCCGGTGGCCGTGAACACGCGCTCGTCCGCGCCCTCGTCGCCTCCCCCGCCGCGCCCCGTGTCATCTGCGCGCCCGGCAACGCCGGCATCGCCGAGGAGGTGCCCTGCTTCCCCATCGCCGCCGACGACGTCACCGGCCTCGTCGCCCTCGTGCAACGCGAGCAGATCGCCTTCGTCGTCGTCGGCCCCGAGGTCCCGCTTTCCCTCGGGCTCGCCGACCGTCTACGTGAATTGGACATCCCCGTCTACGGCCCCGGCGCCGACGGCGCGCGGCTAGAAGCGTCGAAAATTTTCACGAAACAGATTCTCCTCAAGCACCGGATCCCGACCGCACCCGCCGCTTTCTTCAGCGCGATCTCACCCGCTCTCACTTACCTGCGCACCCGCTCCCTGCCCATCGTCGTCAAGGCCGACGGGCTTGCCGCCGGCAAAGGCGTCGTTGTCGCCCAATCCCTCGAAGAAGCCGAAGCCGCCGTGCGCGAAATGCTCGCCGGGGAAAAGTTCGGCGCCGCCGGCCGACAACTCCTCATTGAGGACTGCCTTTTCGGTGAAGAAACCAGCATCCTCGTCGTCGTCTCCGGCCGCGACTACGTCATCCTCCCGACCTCGCAGGACCACAAACGCATCGGCGACGGCGACACCGGCCCCAACACCGGCGGCATGGGCACCTACTCACCCGCCGAGGTCGTCACGCCTGAGCTCCTCGCCCGCATCGATCACGAAATCGTCCGTCCTTCCGTGCACGCCATCGCCGCCGAGGGCATCGCGTTTTGCGGCACGCTCTTCATCGGCATCATGCTCACACCCGCCGGCCCGAGCGTGATCGAATACAACACCCGCTTCGGCGACCCCGAGACCCAAGTCGTTCTGCCGCGCCTCGCCACCGATTTGCTCGCACTGCTTTGGGCCGCGGCCCTCGGCCGCCTCCTCGCCGTCGGCCCGCTCGCAGTGAAACCCGACTACGCCGTCTGCGTCGTCATCGCCGCCCGCGGTTATCCCGACGCCTACACCAAAGGCGACATCATCACCTTGCCCGCACCCGTTGCCCTGCCGCCCGCAACCACAATCTATCACGCCGGCACGGCGAAAAACGCCGCCGGCCAACTCGTGACCAACGGCGGCCGCGTCCTCGGCGTTACCGCCCTCGCGCCCACCCTCCGCGCCGCCGCCGAACGCGCCTACGCCGCCTGCGACCAAGTTCGGTGCGCCACTAAGTATTTTCGCCGCGATATCGCCGCCCGCCAACTCACGCGCTCATGACGTTTTTTCACTTACTCGCTCTGGCGCTCGCGACCGGTTGCTCCTTCGCCGCTCCGCTCACCTTAGATCTGGGTCAAGGCCTCGCCTACCACCGCGCCCACTCGCTCCCGGCCGATCTCCCCGGTTCCTCGCCGACGCGCCCCCAGCCGCTCGTCCTCGACCTCCGCTACGCCGTCGGCGATGCCGACGCCGCCACCGCCCTTTCGGCGTGGCTCAAGTTCCGCGCCGCTCCGCGCACACCTGTTTTTCTCCTCGCCAATTCCGCCACGAGCCCCGCCTTGCGCGCCGCCTTCGCCGACCGCCAGCACACCGCCGGCCTCCTCGTGCTCGGGCTCGCGGGATCCGACTTTTCCCCCGATATCGCGTTAAAAACCACCCCTGAAGCCGAACGTCTCGCTTACGACGCGCTCACCGACGCCTCGACCCTCGCCCGGTTGATCAATCCTCCCATTACCAAACCTCGCAACGACGAAGCCCGGCTTGTGGCCGACTACCTCGCTGGTCGCACCTCCGAGCCACCCGCCGCCGACCCAGCCCCCGCAGCCACCGCCCCGACGCCGCCCCCGCCGCCCGCGCCGCCCGCGACGGACCCCGTGCTGCAACGCGCCGTGCACCTGCACCGATCCCTGCTTGCCCTCAAACGCCTTTAAACCGCCTCACGCCCCGGATTGCCTTTCGCCGGAAACCCCCTTCCCC
>Ga0209617_10000570_pt1 | contig 16398 bp, 2 predicted proteins | sample LakEriepJuly2011_2_FD_187459 | JGI IMG/M metagenome (GOLD analysis project Ga0209617, IMG submission 187459) | Freshwater microbial communities from dead zone in Lake Erie, Canada - CCB epilimnion July 2011 (SPAdes) (version 2) | ecosystem: Environmental > Aquatic > Freshwater > Lentic >... | reverse complement strand
GGAAAGCGAAACAGGTAGCATCGATGTTACTTGCGAAGCTGTAACAGCTCTCGGTCCCGGAGCAGATTGGTCATTATGGTTGCCTGAATTGGCTACCAGCGGTGAAGCTGCTTCTGCCTATTTCAACTTTGATGCAAATGGCGGAACATTTGAGCAATACTCTGATGGTACTGCTCACCTCTTCGGTACAGCTGCCAACAATGTGAATGCCAACCAAAAGTTCATCGTTGATTTCTGGTTTGAAGGCAAGGCTGATTGGAATGCTTGGTCAGGTATGGGTCGTAACTACAAGAACGACTTGTTACTCCAGTGCGCTATCGACAATCATCAAGATTGGACTTACTATGAAATGAAAGGCGGTTTCTCCACCCTTACCGGAGCCGGTGAATTGGCGGGCGACGTGTTGTATATGTACCACACTCCTGCTAACTACTACTTCGGATTCCAGATTGGTGAAGGTGCTAACAACAAGAATTGCAATGAAGGTATGTCAGGCTGGTTTAGCTACGACGGGTTCGTAGACGGCCAGCACGTTGACGGCCATGGTGACGTAAACGTTGACACCGAATGTGATAACGGCCCTGAAGGTGATTGTATTCACAATACTTCATACACTTATTTCTACCGTTCAGAAAACGAAAACGGATTCGCTTTGATCGCAACACAACAAGTTATTATTGCTGACACCACTGCACCTGAATTCGTTGATTGCCCACAAAGCATGATGATCGAATGCAACCAGGAAATCCCTGCTGTTGCTGCTCCATCTGCAACAGACAACTGCAGCGGCGACGTTACGGTAACGTTCCTCGGCGAACAAGTTGAAGGTGATGCATGCTATACTACCATCACGCGCACATGGTCTGCTGAAGACATCTGTGGAAACCGTTCAGAGTGTGTTCAAGTGATTACTATTGTTGACACTACTTCACCTGAATTGGGTAATCTTCCTGTAGGTGAAATCACAGTTGAGTGTGACGCGGTTCCTGCGGCTGCTCAAGTTTCAATCGCCGACAACTGCGATGAAAACCCAACACTGGTTTACAACGAAGAGCGTATCGACGGTAACTGTCCAAACAACTACACGTTGGTTCGCACATGGTATGGTTACGATCAGTGCCAGAATCAGACATCGGTATACACACAAACAATCAACGTTGAAGACACTACAGCTCCTGTATTCGATGCTTATGAGTACTATGCTCACATCGAGTGTGATCAGATTCCGGATACCATTCCTGCTTCTGACAACTGTGGAGGTGTTCATGTTGAAGTAATCGAGGAAATTCACCAATCAGGTGGTTGCCTGGGTGTATTGCACCGTATCTACCGTGCTACTGACCTTTGTGGCAACAGCACAGACGCTGAACAATTCATCGCTATCATGGACACAACAGCTCCTGTAGCTAACAACCAACCGGAGAATATCACTATCGAGTGCGGCTCTGAAATCCCTGCTTACAATCCGGAGTGGGTTGACAATTGCTCAACTGAGTTGACATATAGCCTAGTTGCTCCTAGCGTTATTCAGGAGTGTGTAACTGTCATCACTGAAACTTACACTGCTACGGACTACTGTGGAAACAGCGCTTCTGTAACACGTGTAATCACAATCATTGATACAACTGAACCTGAATTTGTAAACTTCCCGGGTGACCTAACCATTAGCTGCGAACAGGAAATTCCTGCTGCGGTAATGCCATTGGCTACAGACAACTGTGACACCCATGTTGATGTTGTATCTGCAGATGCTATCATTCCTGGTAACTGCCCTCAAAACTACCTCATCGAGCGTGTATTCCGCGCCATTGATGACTGCGGTAATGAGACTTTAGAAACACAAAACATCTACGTTATCGACGACACCGCTCCTGCTTTTGACGAGCAAAACAATTCATTCACTTACGAGTGCAACACCGATATTCCGGTAGTTACGCCTTCTGCCAGTGACAATTGCGGTGAAATTTCATTTGATTTCGTAAACAGCGACGTTCAGGGTAACTCGTGTGAATCATTCTTCACCCGTGTTTGGACTGCAACTGATGCTTGCGGAAATGCTTCACAGTTTGTTCAGTACATCCAGATTGTTGACACTACTGCTCCTGTAGTAAATGCTTATGACCTGGAAATTGAAATGCCTTGCGACAACGTTAGCGATAACGTATTGATTTCTGCTACTGACAACTGTAGCGAAGTGAATATAACCTTCTCTGACGAGTTCGTTAGCGGTGGCTGCGCAGGTCGTATCATCCGCACCTATTTTGTGAGTGACGTTTGTGGTAATGAGACTTCCGGTTTGATTCAACAAATCATCACCTTGATCGACGTTACTGCTCCTGCAGTGGCTGTTGCTCCGGTTGATGTTGTTATTGAATGTGGCGAAGAAGCTCCATCATACAACCCAAGCTGGTCTGACAACTGCGATCAAGAATTGACTACAACTGCTATCTCAAGCATTTCTGCAGACGATTGCACAAGTATCATTTCTGAAGCATGGACTGCTACGGATGCATGTGGTAACTCAACTACCGTATCACGCACAATCACCATTGTTGACAGCACTGCTCCTGTATTCACAAGCGTTCCACAGAATGAAAACCGTGAGTGCACACAGGAAGACTTCGTAGCTCCTGCTTACGCTGAAGACAACTGTTCAGATGTTTCTATCACACACAGCGATGTTGTAACTGGTGGTCAGTGTGCTGCTAACTACACTATCGAGCGCACATACCGTGCGACTGACGAGTGTGGCAATTTCTCTGAGTACACTCAAACTATCAACGTTAGCGACAACTACGGTCCAATCTGGGGTGAAAACAATTCACAGTTCGTTTACGAGTGTGGTTCAGAAGCTCCAGTTGTTACGCCATCTGCATCAGATGCTTGCAGTGTGTTCTCAATGGACTACACTCAGGGTGAAACTTGGGTAGATGGTTGCATCAGCGGATTTACACGCACATGGACTGCAGTGGATGCATGCGGCAACGCTAGCGCTCCATTCGTACAGTACATCAGCTTCGAAGACACCATTGAGCCAATGCTTAGCGGATGCCCTGAAGACCTGGTATTGGCTTGCGAAGACGAAATCCCTGCTCCTGCTCAAGTAAGCGCTTACGATTCTTGCGATGAAAATGTACAGGTATATTTCGAAGAGCACTTCTTCGGTGATGCTCCTGCTGAAGGTTCTATCGCAGATTGTAATCTGATCACTCCTGCCCGTGCTGAAGGCAACCCATGCGGTTACCCATACGACTGGGCTATGGCTCTGTTCAGCATGCCAACTGCACACCGCTACTACACCGTAGAAAACGGAAGTCTCGTTCAGTATCCTGACAGCACAATCCACCTCACTGCTACTATGCGCAATGCAATCAATCCGGCTAACGGATGGAATGTTGATGTAAAGTTTGCCGGTAACATGGATTGGAACACTTGGTCTAACCAATCATTCCCAACTAGCTTCAAGGCTGATTGTGGTGGTGAAGAAGCCAACTTCGCTTCATGGAAGTACTTCTTGTTGACTCCGGGTGCTAACACAGAGATGATCGGATTTGGTGACTACGCCGGATCTGCGCTCAACCTTGTGCACGCTCCTGCTAACAACTACTTCGGTTACCAGTTGGGTGATGGTGCTAACAACTACAACGGTGCCGATAATGGCTTCGGTGGTTGGTTTAGCTACAACGGTGTATTCCACACTTCACCAAACGCTCCATTGAACGCAATGACAGGTGCAGGTGACTTCGCATTCGAATTGGATTGCTGCCCAGACTACACTATCGAGCGTCAGTGGACTGCTATCGATTGTTCAGGTAATGCTGTGACATGTTCACAGACTATCAGCTTCGACGGTAGCGTTTCATCAAGCAATGGCGACAACACTACAGTTGCGAACGAAGGATTGGAAAGTAGCAAACTGACAAGCTCAATTGCTGTGTCTCCAAACCCTGCTAACAATAATGCAATGTTCACTTTCAAGGCCGCTCACACAGCGAAGACTTCACTCGAAGTATTCGACATGACCGGCAAGAAAGTAGCTGATGTATTTATGGGTTCAGTAGAGTCCGGCGCTTCATACAACGTGAACTACAACGTGAGCGACCTCGCTACCGGTGTATACACGTATCGCTTGACCAATGGTGCTGATGTGAAGATTGAACGTCTGATCATCAACAAATAATCCATAGGCCAATAACCTAATTTGAGGAGCCCCTCTGCGAAAGCAGAGGGGCTTTTCTTTTGAATGACAAATGACGAATGGCGAGTGGCGAGTGGCGAATGGCAGCGCTCTTGATTTGCGGCAGGCCTTTGGAGAAAAGTAGCGGCACCGACACACTGCTGTGCGTCGTCGCAAAGCCGACAAAATTTATCTCAGCCCAACATTTCAATGGTGGACTATGTGACAATACATATTTAGCGCCTCATCAACACCGCCCGCATGCTTGTTTTAGGCAAATTCATTTCGATGAATGTCGAATATTCTCCAACTAAAAAACGCTGTCAACATTCTATTCACAAATCACCCCTTTCGACTAATCAGCAACATCGATAGACCAATCTAAAATCAAGGCTCTCACAAACATGAAACATGTTCATATATCCATCCTCAGTGTTAATTAGTACGAGTACACCAAAGCTCGTTTCGTCTACACCTTTGGCACGTTAATCTTTTTAACCTAACACTTTTTAATCCATGTCCAAAAAGTACCCTACAACTTTCTTGAGACGTGTTCTTTCCTCTGAAACTCGGAAAAACATGTCGAACAAATTCTTGTCCTCTGTGATGGGACTAGCCATGCTAGGCTCATCAGCCATTGCCACCGCACAAGGTGACAACAACGATTTTGATTTTGCAAACATTACTTGTCCTGCTGATGTTACCATTGAGTGTGGTCAAAACATCAATGACCCAGACCTTACCGGTCTTCCAAGCATTCAACTTTTCGTCGGCGCAGGATACACATTCGTGAAATCTGACGCTACGATATCTTCGTCTAGCTGCGAGACGATGGTTGCTCGTACATGGACGGCTGAACTTGAGGAATTGGGCGGATCTTTAGGTTCTGTCTCATGCACACAAATCATTACCGTTCGTGATACACAAGGCCCTGTAATATCCGGTGTAACTTCACCAATCAATGTTCAGTGCTTGTCTCAAGTACCGGGCGTTAACAGCAGTGTTACAGCTGTAGACGCATGTTCAGGCCCAGAAGCCGTTACATCATTTCAAAGTGCAGCAGGCACGCCGCTCAACCGCTGCAACCTGAATACTGCACTTGGTCTTGGTGCCGACTGGAGTTTCTGGTTGGAAGAGTTGCATGATTTGGGATACACCTCAAGCGACTATTTCCATTTCGTCGCTCCCGGCGGAACATTGGAAGAATATGCCGACAGCACTGCGCATATCTTCGGAACTATCGCCAATAGCGCAAATCCAAACGAGCGATTCGTAGTTGATATGTGGTTGCACAACAAGCGTGGTTGGATTGATTGGTCAACCGCAAGTGGTCCGGGCAATCGTTCTTATAAGAATGATTTGGATTTGGCTTGTGCCGACAACAACTACACAGCTTGGAGTTACTACGAATTGGTAGACGGTTTCTCAACGCTTACAGGTCAAGGTGACCTTGCAGGTGACCAGCTCTATTTATCTCATCTTCCAACAAACTACTATTACGGTTTCCAGGTAGGTGAAGGTGCTAACAACAAGAACTGTAACGATGGTATCTCCGGTTGGTTCTCGTTCAATGGTTTCATGAACAACACCTACATCCATGCCAACGGTGACATCAACTGCGATGCAGATTGCCAGCCACAAGAAGGCGCTTGTCCAAACCGCACTACTGCAACGAATCTCTATCGCTCAGTTGACAATTGCGGACGCGCTACAGTTGTTACACAAACCATCAACGTGTTCGACAACATCGCACCAACCTTCAACAACTGTCCGAATAACGTTACGATCGACTGTGATCAACCCGTTCCTGCCGTTGCTACCAACGTAAGCGCAACAGACAATTGCACAAGCGCAGTGACCATTACCTACCTTGGTGAAATCCCAAGCGGAAACGCTTGTAACCGCTTGCTGACTCGCACGTGGGAAGCAGAAGACGAGTGCGGAAACCGCAGTCAGTGTGTACAGGTTATTTCGATTGTTGATGATGAGGCTCCAATGTTACAAGGAACACCATCTGCAAACATCACTGTTCCTTGCGACAATATCCCAGCTCCTGCTACCGTAACAGCTGATGACAACTGCGATACACTTGTTGCCGTTAATTACAGCCAAACCATTATTGCAGGTAACTGTGCCGGTAATTACACTATTCGTCGCACATGGAGCGCTTCAGATGATTGTCAGAACGAAACTTCATTTGTTCAGACTATCTCTGTAATCGACACCGTAGGACCTGTATTCGATGCCTTCCCTATTTACATCTCTACACCATGCGATGTTAATCCTCCTGCACCAACAGCTACAGACAACTGCAGCGGTGTTACTGTGAGCATCTTCAACGATGTACTCAACTCAGGCGGTTGTATCGGTGTGCTCACTCGCACCTACCGCGCAACGGACGGCTGCGGAAACTACACTGATGCTATTCAGTTCATCACCTTGGAAGATTTCACTCGTCCAAACTTGAACAACGTTCCAAACGAAGATGATGTTGAATGCAGCTCCATCAACATGGGTAGCAATGGCAATTACTTCGGAATTGCTCCTGTTACTGCAACTGACAACTGTGATGATGATGTTCAAATCCTCTATGATGAAAACATCGTTCTAACTGACGACAGCTGCGATGCATCATTCGATATCATTCGTACGTGGATTGCAATCGATGACTGCGACAATGCAGATACAGCATCACAAGTTGTTCACGTGGTTGACACAACAGATCCTTACTTCATCGATTTCCCTGCTAACGACACCATCAGCTGCGACGAAACACTACCGATGTACGGTATGCCTACTGCAGGTGACAACTGCTCACCTGTAACCATCACGTATGTTGGCATGGATACTATCCAAGGAAACTGTCCACAGTCGTATACCATCATCCGCACATTCCGTGCAAACGACCAGTGCGGCAATCAAGCTGTAGAATTCCAAACCATTTTGGTTCGTGACATCGTGGCTCCTGTATTTGGTGCCAACCAGCAAACTGAATACACTTATGAGTGCGGCGAAACGATTCCGGTTATTCAACCAACCGCTACAGACAATTGCGGCGCCATAACCTACACCTACGTGAGCAGCCAGCCAACGGGAACGTCATGCAACCGTTTGACTGTTCGCACTTGGACTGCAGAAGATGAGTGTGGCAATGCTAGCACCTTTGTTCAAAATATTCGCGTTGTCGACACTACAGCTCCTGTTGTAACCGGTGACACTGAAATTGAACGTCCATGCGACAACGCAGGTGGCAACTACATCACTATCGTGGAAACATGCAGCGAGTACACCGTTCAAAAGACTGACCAGTTTGTTTCAGGCGGTTGTGCAGGTACTTTGATTCGCACTTATGTTGTAACGGATGCTTGTGGCAATGCTTCAGCTCCATTTACACAGTTCATTCATTTGACCGACAACACAGCTCCTGTAGCAATTGGGTTCACGCCATCAATTACCATCAGCTGTGATGTAACTATCCCTGGTTTCAATCCGCAATGGAATGACAACTGTGATGATGACTTGATCATTATTGTGATGCCTGATTCTATCATTGAAGGTAACTGTCCTGCTGAGCGCACCATCATCCGTCGCGTGAAGGCAATCGACAGCTGCGACAACGAAGCCATCGCAACACAAACCGTGAATGTGGAAGACAATGCGGGTCCGGTTTGGACATCTGTAAGCCCGGACACGTTAACGTATCCGTGCGGAACTACACCTCCGGCTGTTCAGCCTGTTGCTACCGACAACTGCAGTTCAATTACGTATGCCTTCACCAATGGTCCTGAGACTATTGTTGGCTGTAACCCACGCTTCATTCGCACATGGATTGCTACTGACGCATGCGGTAACGCAAGTGCTCCTTACCAGCAGCTCATCACGTTTGAAGACACCGTTGCTCCGGTAATCGACAACTGCCCTGGTGATATCGAGTTGGAGTGTGACGAATCACTTCCTGCTGTTGCTGTTGTAACTGCTACTGACAACTGTGATGTTAGCGTTAATGTAAACTACACTCAATACTTCTTCGGCAATCAGCCGGAGCCGGGTGTATTGGCTAACTGCAATCCATCAACTCCAACACATGCTTCAGGCGGTGTTTGCGGAATCAACGTTGGTGGTGTTGACATCGACTGGGCAATGCAACTCAACGCTATGCCTGTTGCTTATCGCTACTACGAGTTGGTAGAAGGTAACGTTGTTCGCACTGAAGACAACATTCACTTTACCGCTACCATGGTGAACGTGCTCAATCCAAACGGCGGATTCTTTGTTGACGTAGAATTTACCGGAGGTTATGATTATAATTTCTGGAATTCACAGATGGGCCATCCTACCAGCTACAAAGCAGATTGCGTTCCAGTCGGTAATAACTATCAAGATTGGTTGTACTTCCTTTTGGAAAATGGTGAAGGCGCAGAGTTGACAGGTTTTGGTGATTATGCCGGTTCTTCATTGAACCTTGCGCACGCGCCAAGCAATAACTACTACGCATTCCAGTACGGCGAAGGTGCCAACAACTTCAACGCGAACTTCGGTTTCGGTGGTTGGTTCAACTACAACGGTACGTTTGTAACAAGCCCGAATGCAGAGCCATCGCAACAATTCGGTGCGGGCGACTTCTCACTCGACCTTGATTGCTGCCCTGACTATTGGGTGGTTCGTCAGTGGACTGCAACCGACTGCTCGGGCAACAGCACCACATGCTCTCAAATCATCAGCTATGAAGGCACTAACCCAACGGTAAATACCGGTGTGGATATGCCTGAAGTTGTTTCTGCTGCAATTGACGACACAGATCGTTTGAGCGACGTAGAGGTTGCTCCAAATCCTGTTCGCAACATTGCACAATTCTCGTTCAAGACCATCAACACAGCTACCACTACACTCGAGATCTTCGACATGAGTGGTCGCAAAGTGGCTGATGTATACAGCGGCGTAGTAGAAGCCGGCAATGCTTATCAGGTAAGCTTCGATACTGAAGCCCTGGCAACCGGAATCTATATGTATCGCTTTACCAACGGTTCGGATGTTCAGATCAAGCGATTGATCATCAACAAGTAGTTTTAGAGAACTTACATGGTGAAAACCCTCCTCGGCAACGAGGGGGGTTTTCTTTTTTAAGGACGAAGGGCGAAGGGCAAAGGAAAAAGGAAAACCTCCCACCAAATTCCCGCGTCGGGGCACCCCTCGTGGGTGCCCCTTTTTTAAAAGTGCGCCTTTTTTTGAAGAAGGATGTTTCTCGTATGCATTTCGATAAATCCACCCATCCACACCACCAATGAATCCATTCTCTTCTCATATGCAAATCCAAAACCCTAATTACACCTGTCCAAAAACACTATTTCATGTCATTTCTTATGCCTTTTGTCGATTTTTTTTGTATATTCATCTTGTTGAAAATCAACAGGGTAGAATTGTCTTTTTTAACAATTTGTGTTGATAAGCAAAAAATATTTTTTTTCGACGATTCTTTATCTATTTTTGTCGCCGTATTACGATTATTCGTCTGTTGTTTACAACCGATGATTATCGAAGAACTAACCAAACAAATTGTTTAATTAAATCCAAATCAATGAAACATTTTACAATGTTTGCAGATTGTCGCTCGGAGTCATTCTTCCGTGCCTCGTCTACACTAAAGGCTTTCGCTATGAGCCTTGTTTTTGTTCTCTGTGGTTGGAGCGCCTCTAACGCCCAATCAATTTCTTGTCCTGCTGACGCATCTGTTGCGTGTTTCGACGTTTTCAATTTTGACCTTGAGGGCGGCGTTGGCCAAGCTTCTGTTTCTAACCCTTTCAACCAACCGGTGAACATCACTTACGGTGATGTTGATTTGATTGGTGAAGGTTGCAGCCGTGTGATTACGCGTACTTGGACTGCCTCTTTCGGCTCAGTTCCAGGTCACCCAGCGACATCACGCACTTGTTCTCAAATCATCAGCACTGTGGACAACCAGGGTCCGGTTATCAGCGGCGTTCAGCCGGTGATCAACGTACAGTGTGCTGACGATGTTCCCGGTTTTGCTAACGCATCAGTTGATGCTTGCACCGGTAACGAAACACTTTCAATGTTCGCCAGCCACACCGGCCGTGCAGACAAAGTGTGCGATGTGACTACAGCTTTCGGTCCTGGTATGGACTGGGCGGTATGGTTGCCAGATTTGGCTAACCCAAACACATCGTTGTCAAACAACGAATACGTTCTTAGCGCTAGCTGGGTATTCGATGCAAACGGTGGTAAGTTTGAACAATACGTTGATGGAACTGCTCGTTTCTACGGCCGTATCATCAACTCTTCAAACCCAGACCATGCATTCAACGTAGATTTCTGGTTCCGTAACCGCGCCGATTGGGGTGGTGCATACGGTTGGGAAGCTCAAGGCCGTTACTACAAGAACGACCTTGGATTGGCTTGCGCAACTAACAACGTAATCAACTGGGATTTCTATGAAATGGTAAACGGCATCTCTACCCTTACCGGTGACGGTTCTTTGGAAGGTGCTATCCTTTACATGAGCCACATGCCAGCTAACTACTACTTCGGTTTCCAGGTGGGTGTTGGTGCTAACAACAAAAATTGTAACCCAGGTATCTCTGGTTGGTTCACTTACGACGGTTTCATCAACGGCCAGCCTGTTGAAGGACACGGTGACGTAAACGCTGACACTGACTGTGAAACTCCTCCAGCACTTTGCACTAACGACGATAACTACACTTATATCTATTCTGCAGGCAACCATTGCGGTCACTGCACAATTTTGAAGCAACACATTCTCGTTAATGATACTATTGCTCCAACTTTCAACAACTGCCCAATCAACATCACTCAAGAGTGTTCTGATCCAATCCCGGCTGTTGCTACAGGTTTGACTGCATCTGACAACTGTTCAGCTGATTCATCTATCGTAATCACTTACGTTGGTGAAGTTACTGAGTACTACAATGCTCAAAACCAGCCATCACTTCCTATTGACGCTTGCACAACCAAGATCATTCGTACTTGGACTGCAACTGACGAGTGCGGAAACATTGGCGAGTGCGTTCAGGTTATCGAATTGATCGATACTACTGATCCAGTATTCAACACTTACAACCACTATATCAGTGTTGAGTGTGATGCTGCTGCTCAGAACTTCGTAACTGCTTCTGATAACTGCGACCAAAACGTTGTCATCACTTACACTGAAGTTCTTCAGTCTGGTGGTTGCATGGGCGTATTGGCTCGTACATACACTGCTACTGACAACTGCGGTAACACTGCACAAACTGTTCAGTACATTGCTTTGTTGGATACTACTTTGCCAACGTTCGTTGGTTCTAACGGAAACGTTAACACATTGCCTGTTGACATCACTGTTCAGTGCAGCAACGTTAACCCAATCGGTGAAGACGGTACGCGCTACGGTAACGCTGGTGTACAGGGCCGCGACAACTGCGGTTTGGCTGTAACCGTTACTTATGCAGAGCAAATCGTTCCAACAAACGACAACTGTCCGGACTCTTACGACATCGTTCGTACTTGGACTGCTACAGACTACTGCGATAACGTATCTACTCTCGTTCGTTACGTTCGCGTAATTGACACTACCCGTCCTGTTTACACTTCATTCCCAACTGACATTACTATCTCATGCACAGATCCAATCCCTGCTGTTGTTAACCCAACTGCAACTGATAACTGTGATGCTAACGTAACTATCACTTTGGCTGTTTCTCAGGTTGCGGGTTCTTGCCCACAGTCATACGACATCTTGCGTGTGTTCCGTGGTACTGACAACTGCGGCAACGAAGTTGTTCAAACACAGACTATCCGTGTTCGTGATACCGCTGCTCCAACATTGTCTCCTGCTAACCAGACTACAACTTACACTTACGAGTGTGACGAAACTATTCCGGTTATCCAGCCTACAGCTGTTGACAACTGTTCACCAACTAACACTATCGTTTACACCTACGTTGACACATTGAACACGGGCAACTCTTGCAGCCGTACCTTCCAACGTAAGTGGACGATCAAGGATCAGTGTAACAACAAGAGCTTCTTCTTCCAAACGATCAACGTAGTTGATACTACTGCTCCTGTAATCACCGGTTCTTTCGACATCACTCGCGAGTGTGACGATATCGCTGGTATCTATGTAACTGCTACTGATAACTGTAACAACATCACTTGGGAAACTGAAGATGTTCACGTATCAGGTGGTTGCGCAGGTGCTATCATCCGTCGCTACTGGGCTTCTGACATCTGCGGTAACGTTTCTGACATGTTCGTTCAGACTATTCACTTGACTGACACACACGGTCCGGTTGCTGTATCTACTCCGAACTTCACTATCGATTGCGATGATGATGCTCCTGTAGTTCCTGCTCCAACCTGGTCAGATTGTGATGCTGAGCTTGAGATTTCTTACGCATACACTGAAGAGCAAATTGACTCAACAGATGATTGTCCTGATTACGATCGCGTATACACTTGGACTGCTACTGACAACTGCGGTAATTCTACCGTAGCTGTTACACGCGTTACCGTTGTTGACCGCACTGCGCCTGTATTCGTTACTTTCCCTGCGGATGTAACCGTTACTTGCGGTGGCACTATTCCTCCGGTAACTTACCCTGTTATCGAAGATAACTGTGACTTGTATCCTGACCTCGAGATGATCGAAGACACTGTAGGCAGCGGTTGCTACCACACCTTCACTATCGAGCGTCGTTTCAAGATTTGGGATCATTGCATGAATGAGCGTCGCGATACACAGCGTGTATTCGTTGTGAACCAGTTGGTTCAGCCTGTTATCGTGGGTGATCTGTCAATCGATCGTCCTTGCAACAACTTCAGTGGTATCTACGTTTCTGTTCAGAATGCAGCTTGTAACATCGTTACTTGGGAATTCTGGGATGAGGAAGTTTCAGGTTCATGCGGTGGTAACGTAATCCGTCACTACTATGCTACTAACGCTTGTGGCGTTGAGTCTGCTGAATTCATTCAGATTATCCACTTGATCGACAACGTTCCTCCAGTATTCTCTAACATTCCTGTTAACTCTAGCTACGACTGCACCTTCACCGGTGAAATCGTAATCGGTAACCCAAATGTTAGCGACAACTGTGATGATGATGTTGAAGTAACTCTTGTTATCGACACTATCCCTGGCGATTGCCCAGCTGAGAAAGTTTACCGTCGCACTTGGACTGCTGAAGACAACTGTGGTAACATTACTACTGTTGTTCGTAACATCAACATCGTTGATAACGCAGGTCCAGTGTTCACTGCCGGTCAGCAGACGCTTTACAGCTTCTACTGCGGTGAGACTCCAGTAACTCCAGCTCCAACTGCTACAGATGCTTGCAGCGTTGTTGACACTATTTTCGCTACCAACGGTCCTGCCAGCGGTTGCACAGGTGGTTTCAACCGCACTTGGACTGCTATCGATGCTTGTGGTAACTCACGTACATTCGTTCAGACTATCGCCTTCATCGACACACTCGCTCCAGTATTTGCTAGCTGCCCAGATGATGTTGTATTGCCATGTGATGTATACACTTTGCCTGCTCCTGTAGCTCCTATCGCTACTGACGGTTGCAGCAACAGCGTTAGCATGGACTACGATCAGTTCACATTCGGTGATGCTCCTGTAGTAGGTTCACTGCCAGGTGGTGATTGCTTGATGAAAACTCCTGTTCGTCCTTTGGACAACCCATGCGGATACCCAGTAGATTGGGGATTGGCTCTTCACACTATGCCTGTTCAGTACCGTTACTACACCATCGAAACCGGTGAGTGGGTACGTTTCGCTAACCGCGTTGAAGTTACAATGCATGTTAAAGTTGCTCAGTTGCCAGGCCAGTCTCAGTTGAACGCAGGTTGGGATGTTGAAATGACATTCGATAACGGTTCTTCTGCTGCTGAGTGGTTCAACGGTGTTCACGGCTTCAAGGCTGACTGCGGTGGTATCGCTGCTAACGCTAACGAGTGGGAATACTTCATCCTCCAGTCTGGTGCTACTATGACAGGTTGGGGTGCATTCGCAGGTTCTGCTTTGAGCCTCGAGCACGCTCCTATCAATGAGTACTTCGGTTACCAATTGGGTACCGGTGCTAACAACTACAACGGTGACGAAGATGGTTTCGGTGGATGGTTCGGTTACAGCGGTACATTCCGTGCTAACGCCAACGCTGACTTCATCAACGTATACGGTGCCGGTGACGTTTGCTGCACACTTGACTGCTGCCCACGTTACTACGTTATCCGTCAGTGGACTGCTACTGATTGCGCTGGTAACAGCAGCATCTGCTCGCAGACTATCAGCTGGGATGGTGTAGTAGTTGCTACAGACGTACAAGGTAACAACGTTTCTTTCAACGAAGGAATGGAAGCTGACCGTCTGACTAGCACAATCACTGCTCAACCAAACCCTGCTAACAACAACACATTGTTCACGTTCCGCGCTGCTAACACAGCGAAGACTTCAGTTGAAATCTATGACCTCACCGGTAAGAAAGTTGCCGATGTATTCGTAGGTTCAGTAGAAGCTGGTAACGAGTACCGTGTTGACTTCAACGTAAGCAACTTGGCTACAGGCGTGTATACTTACCGCTTGACCAATGGTTCTGAAGTGAAGATCGAGCGTTTGATCATCAGCAAGTAATCCTTGCCGATGAGCCAATAAGCTCTTCGAAATAAAAAAGCCCTCTCGGTTCTCCGAGGGGGCTTTTTTTTTTAGGGACGAAGGGCGAAGGACGAAGGGCGAAGGAAAATCGCAATCCAAAATCCGGCGTCGGGGCACCCCTCGTGGGTGCCCTTTTGGCAACTAAAAACTGATCGCAATAACCAAAGGAACAACTCCCACCAAATCCGGCGGCGGGGCACCCCTCGTGGGTGCCCATTCTAATAAGAAGGAGCGCATTTTTTTGAAGAAAGGCGCCCACGGGGGGGGCGCCTCAACGTTCACTTTCTTGGATGAATCAAAGACTTTGCTATAGATTAAAGCTCCAACCCCAAGCGCGTTCCTTCGTCGATGGCCCGATGGGCGTTGAGCTCGTCGGCGCGAGAAGCACCACCGATGACGTACGTGGGGATACCAAGGCTCTTCATTTCGTGATAAAGCTCTTGATTGGGTTCTTGACCTGCACAGATGATAACTTGATCAACTTCGAGCGTTAGGGATTTGTCGCTCACGCGGATATCGATACCACCATCATGAATGCGCTCGTAATGGACCTCGTCTATGACTTGCACCTTTGCTTGTTTCAACTCTGCGCGGTGAATCCAGGCGGTTGTTTTCCCCAGTCGATGTCCCACTTTTTCTTTTCCACGATGGAGCATATAAATAATACGGTCATCATCGCGTGATTCAGTCGATGCCTTAGGCCTTAAACCTCCGCGCTCATTCAAGGACGTGTCGATTCCCCAGCGCGATGCAAACGCTTGGGGCGTCTCCTCTTCACTTCCTTTCAGCACAAACATGGCGGTATCAATACCGATTCCGCCCGTACCGATAATGGCCACACGACTGCGCGTTTTTACGCGCCCTTCAATGATTGATCTATAATCCGTGACCATTGGATGATCAACACCCTCCAGCGCAATGGATCTCGGGCCTGCACCAGTGGCGACCACAACGGCATCGAAGCCCGGGGCCGACAGCACATTAAACGTTTGCGATAAGCGAACATCCACACGCCACTCTGAAAGCTCGTTTGCGAAGTAGCGAAGGGTCTCTTTGAACTCTTGCTTTCCGGAAACACGTGCTGCCAAATTGAGCTGCCCACCCAACTTGTCTGCCGCCTCAAACAAGACCACGCGATGGCCGCGCTTGGCCAACGTCAGCGCCGCTGCACATCCGGCAGGGCCGCTACCCACTACCGCGATATGCTTGATTGTTACTGCCGGAGTAATCTTCAATTCCGTTTCGCGACACGCAAAAGGATTGACCAAACAGGTGGCTGTTTTTCTACTAAAAATGAAATCAAGACAGGCCTGATTGCAGGCAATGCATGTGTTGATATGGGCTGACCTACCTTCAGCAGCCTTGCGTATAAAATCGGGGTCTGCCAGAAAAGGACGCGCCATGGAAACCATGTCGGCGTGTCCTAGCTGCAAAATTTCTTCCGCCACCTCAGGCGTATTGATGCGATTGGTTGCAACCAACGGAATGCGCAATTTGCCCATCAGCCGCGCCGTCACCCACGTGAAAGCGCCTCGCGGAACCATTTGGG
>Ga0209617_10000569_pt1 | contig 16411 bp, 7 predicted proteins | sample LakEriepJuly2011_2_FD_187459 | JGI IMG/M metagenome (GOLD analysis project Ga0209617, IMG submission 187459) | Freshwater microbial communities from dead zone in Lake Erie, Canada - CCB epilimnion July 2011 (SPAdes) (version 2) | ecosystem: Environmental > Aquatic > Freshwater > Lentic >... | reverse complement strand
TTCGACCGGCGCATCGAGGATTTCAAACACCCGGCGCGCGCCGATCAGCGACTGCTGCACGGAGTTCACAATGTTGGCGACGTTGTTGACCTGACCGGAAAACTGCTCGAGCAGGCCGGCAAATACGATGAGCCCAGTGCCCAGCGGCAGTTCCCCGTTCGCCACAAGCCAGCCGCCGTAGCCGAGCAGCACCATCATGTTGATACGCGTGATAAAACCCACCGCCGGGGAGAACAGGCTCACGCGCCAAAAAATGCCCTGCTGCTGGTCGAAGCACGCCTGGTTCGCCGCCTCGAATTTCGCCCGCGCTTCGGGCTCGCGGCCGAAGCCCTTCGTCACCGCCACGCCTTGCAGGCTCTCCGCGAGGATCTGCACCATGCGTTCGACGAGCGTGCGGTTGTGCGCGTAGGAAGGCTGGATTTTTTTAGAGAACCAAGTCGACAGCACCGCGAGCAACGGCGTCGTCGCGAGGCAGGCCAACGTGAGCGACGGGCTCAGGCTCGCCATGTAAATCACGTAGACCGTGAGCGACACCGCCATGATCACGCTCTGAATCATGACTTGATCCACAAACATCCGCACCGATTGCACATCACCAGTTACGCGCGTGATGATCGAGCCCGTGGAGTTCGCATCGAAGAACCGAAAACTGAGCCGCTGCAACTTGTCGTAGACCTCGCCCCGCAGATCGACCACGAGTTTCTGCTGCACGAGCTTGTTGATCGAAACCGCGAGCACGTAGTTGAGCACCGCCCGGCTCAGAGCGAGCACGAGGATCAGCCCCGCCAAGAGCCCGAGCACCTGCAACGGCGCCCACGCCATCGGCAACGCGACGTGCAGGACGTTGTCGTCCATCGGCGTGTCATCGAGCTTATGCCGAATGTAGTCGATGCCGAGGCCGGTGAAACTCAGGCCGCCGATGCCCATCACCAACAACAACAGTTGCAGGCCGAGCACCTGCAGACAGTGCAACCGATAGCGCCAAGCCAACCCGAACAGCCGCCGGATCAACGCCCCGTTGGAGGGGCCGACGACGTCGGACATGGACGGTGGCAAAGACATTTGGCTCCCAACCTAAGCCCGAGCCCCGGCACTGCACGAAATTTTTTTCGCCCTAGGCGCCGCCGCCCGCGCGACCCCGCCTCAGTTCCGCTGCTTCGGGCGATTCTGATTCTGATTCTGATTCTGGCCCTGGGACGGGGCCCGTTGGCCCCGCTGCGCCTGCGCCACCGGAGCCGGAGCTTCAACAACCGGCGTCTGGCCTTGCGCGGCCTGAATCGAAGCCTGTTCCCGCAGCGCGCGGCGGCGGCGCACTTCGGCCGCGACGGCCTCGAGCCGGCGCTGCTCATCGGCCGGCGTGGGATTGAGCACCACGCTCTGGGTCACGGCAGTGGGCATCCCGGTGGGAGCCGACATCGGCGGCGGCGCCGTGGCTTGGCCCGAAGAAGCCACCTTGGACGCACGCATCGCCAGATTGAGCGTTCGCCCACCATGCTGGACCGTCACCGTCTCGTTGGTCGCATCGTAGGATTTCACCAAAAAATCGTGGTCCTTTTCATTCAGCTTCGACCACACGCTGACTTTCTTCGCGGGATCAAAAATCCCAAAGAGTATTTCCGAGCCCGTATCCATCACCCCACGCAATTCCAGCGGAGCACCCTCGGTCACCGCGGTGGTTGCCGCCGCCTGCGCCGGCATGAAAGGTGAACTCTGGGCCAACTGCGCCCCACTGCGCGTGACGGTCCCGAGCAGCAGCACCGCAAACAACGGCAGGAAAAAAAGGGGGGGTTGAGGCGCGGACATAAACAGCATGAGAAACAGAGTAGACGCACCCGCCCGGGTCAAGTGACAGGGTTTTTCCGGCAGCGCTCTTCGGCAGCGCCTGAACTGCCGCAGCAGTGAATCCCGCCACGGCGCGCGGGCCGCTTCGTCCTTTGACACCCTCCCGCCCCACCGCAACTTTCTGAACCATGCGAACGTCGTTGCCGTTTCTCTGCGCTGCCTGCCTCGGCCTCACCGCCTGCTCGCGCCCGAAGTCGCCCGGCTATCAAGGTTACCTCGAAGGCGAATTCGTCTACGTCGGCGCCCCTCTTGCCGAGCGCTTCGTTCTCCGCAAATCCGGCGCCCTCGCCCGGGCGGACGTCGCCGCTGTTTTCAGCGCTTTGAAACTCTTGCTGCCGCCGAAAGGCTGAAGCGGAAGCCGACGATGTTCACGGCACTTCGTAAACTTCCACCAACGTCAGTCCGCTGGCGCTGTTCGCTCCGCTCACTTGCACCGTGTAACTGCCGGGCGTGAGGGTGGCCGTCAGCATTGCGTCGCGGCTGGCGGCGTTCTCCACGGGAAACGAACCGATCCGGCCCGCCGTCGTCCGCAATAGGGCGGCGCCGCCCCAATTGTCATTCGACCGAATCACCGCCTGCGTCTGCAGGTTGAACAGATTGAGCCGCGGGTCGGCCATCGCGGTCGGGATGTTAAACGGCGCCAACGCCAGCGCCGGCCCGATCGCCCGCACGAGCACTTGTCGCGATGTCGTCCCGCCCACGACAAAGCCCACCGTCAGAATTTCCCCCGCCTCGATCTGCTTAAGCACCGATACGCCTACGAGCCGCGTCGTGCTCGGGGAAAAGCTCGCCGCCGCCGTGCCGTCGTAGAGTTCCGCGATCACTGTGCCGGTCGCACCCGCGACTCCGCGCACTTGCACGGTATAGCCGCCGGCGGGCAACCCTTCGCGGAAGATCGCCGCGTCTTTTGAGGTGGCCATCTCATAGGGAAATGCGCCCAGCCGGGCGAACGCTCCGGACAACACGTCGGTCCCCGCCCAATCGTCATTCACCGCCAGCGGTGTTTCGGAGTCGGCACTAGAGAAAAGACTGATCGACGGATCGGCCAATACCCCGCCCACCCCAAGCCTCGTCAGCGCCGGCCCCGCCGCTCGCAAAAGCACCGGCTTCGATCCACCCGTTCCTGCGCCGCCGATCGCCGTGCCTACGGTGAAGAACGGCGCCTCGGCCGTGACCGAGGTCAAAACCGACAAGCTGCTCAACCTCCCCGGACTGCCCGCCGCCACTAAAGTGATCGCGGCCGCCGCACTCGTCAGCCGGCTGCCGCTGCCGGCGTCGGAGACCACAACGTCGTAGCCCGCCGCATCCGCCGTCGTGAGCCCGCTCAAATTCAGCGTGTCGGCCGTCGCGCCTGGAATTGCCACGCCGTTTTTCCGCCATTGGTAAGCCAACGCACCCGCGCCCAACGCCTGCACGTAAAGCCGCGCGCTCCCACCAACCGCCGCGACCTGCGCCTGCGGCTGGCCGGTGAGATATAGATGCGCACCGCTGATGGCGAAGCTAGCCTGCGCGCTCGCCGCGATGGCGCGGCTGCGTGGCAGATGAGTAGGGACGTTCGTCTTGCCGCTGACGGCACTGCCCCACGCAACCACCGAGCCGTCCATCTTGAGCGCTAGCGAATGAAACTGCCCGGTCGTGATTGCCACGACATCCCTTAGATCGCTCGGCGGCGTAGCCTGGCCATTGGCGTTGTTTCCCAACCCCGCGATCGTGCCATCCGCCTTGAGCGCGAGAAAGTGCCGTGCCGCACCGTTGCCCGCAATCGACCTCACCCCGCGCAAATCCGTCGGCATCGGCAATCCCCCGGCGATAATCGCGCCCCAACGCACCAAGGTGCCGTCGGCCCTCAGCGCGAGGCTGCCGCGATCATGGGCGGCCACAGCGACGATATTGGCGAGGCCGGCCGGCGGTGTCGCCTGACCCTGGCTGTTGTCGCCCCAACCGACCACCGTGCCGTCGCTTTTTAAAGCGAGGGCGTGATAAAAAGCCGTGGATTGCGTGCCCCCGATCACGAGCTGCGTCACACCCGCAAGCCCGGCCGGCGGCGTGGTCACGCCCCCGAGGACCGAACCCCAAAGCCGCACCGTGCCATCGCGCCGCACCACCCCGCTGATCTGGCCGCCGGCGGCGACCGCGACGTTGTCGTTGACCAGATCGGTCGGGACCGAGATTTGGTCGCTCACATTGTTCCCCCACGCGACCACCGAGCCGTCGGTCTTGAGCGCGAGCGCGTGGGCGTCGCCGGCCGCGATTTGGCGCACCTCGGTCAAGTTTTGGGGCACCGCCGTCTCGGGCGCCGGCGTGACCAACGCCCCGGTGTTAGTCGCAAAAAACGACGCACCGTCCCGCCCCCAAGCGGCGGCCACGCCGGGCGGCGCCGGCGGAATTGTCACCTCGATGTCGAGGTAAAGCGCCGCCGCCTCCCCGCCCCGGCCAACCGGCTTGATGGTGATGCCGTAAACCGGGTCCGTGAACGTCTGCCCAACGGCCAAGACCGCGTCGTTGGCGCTGGCTCCGGGCGTCGTCAGATCGAGCAGTTGGCTCTGTTTGTAATCGCCGTAGGCCCACGTGATGTAGGCGCCCTGCGTTTGCAGCGATCCGGTGGAGAAGTTCTGCCGATAACCGATCCAATAGGAGCGCACGCCATCGCGGAAGATGCGCAGCGCCATCGGCTGCTTGAGCGCGGCCGAGGCCGGATGATCAAAACGGAAAACCCGGTAAGTCCCGCTCGTCGTAACCGTCGCCACCGCCGAGTCGGACAGCCAACCGAGGATATTCTTGAAGCGAGGATTGAAATGGTGTCGCGCATCGCGCGTGACGTTGGTCGCCGTGGACGACCCCATCATGTCGAACGGATCGCCATACTCGAGCGTCGTGCCGGCGGCCGCGAGCGGGTCGCCATTTACCGCGCGCCACAGATTCGCGTGCAAGACCCCGTAGCTGTGCCCCAGCTCGTGAACCATCGTTTGCCACCCGAACGCACCGTTCATCCAAATATTCGGCCCGGCGCGGTTCGCCTGCCCGGCAAACGTGATGAGCGATCCCGGCACCCGCGCCGTCCCGATACTCGAAAAAGTGACGACGATGCGCTGAAAATCGGTCAGCGTAAAATCGGCCGCCGCCAGTGAACGCGCGTCCGTGTGGAGCTGGGTTTCATTGTCCGCCAAAGCATAGGCACTCCCCGTCTGCGGCAACCGATAGACCTTCGAACTCACCGTCGTCACGATCGTCGTCTGTCCATAGCTCGCACTCTCCAAAAACTCCCGCACGTCCCCGTCCATCGTCGCCTGAGCCTCGGACGCCGTGACCGATGCGCCCGGGAAATCCGAAAAATCCACCCGGATCACGAGCACGGTCTGCGGACCCACGGTGCGGCTCGACGAGGGTTCTGCCGCCGTCGGCGGCACGTTCGGTCCCGCTACGCGCGGATCGGCTTTGTTCTCCGCCGCTTCAGCGTTGCGCACAAACTCAACCATCGCGGCCCCGTCTTCCTCCGCAAAATCGTGCTCCCGCCCAAAGGCAGCCACCCAAACCCGCCCAGCGGCCGCAGCCTCTACTTCGCCCGGTTCTAAAATCCGCACCGGACTTTCGTGCAAAGCCAAGTCCCGACCGAGCGCGATGCCGTGCAACGAAGCGCCGAGTTTCGTGAGTTGGCCTTCGCGCCGACCATAGGTGTGCGCCACGTAATTTTCCGCGCCGACCGTCACACCCCGCCATTCATCTGGCCCCGTCCGCACCGTGCCCGGCGGATGCTCGCACTCTATGGTCGTTGTGAGGTCGCCCGTGCCGGCAACCCGCGCTTCAAGCTCCGCCAACACCGCCACCGGCAACTCCCGTCGCACCGTCATCGGCACCGTCACCGCGAGCGCACTCGCCGGATCGAGCTTGATCAACCGGAGTAACTCCGGGCGCCGCGCCCGGGCGAGCGCCAACCCTTCCGCTTCCAAACTCGCGCGCGGCGCACCCGCAGCGGCCGCGAGATACCGCTTCGTCCAGTCACGAAATGTCGCCTGCGAAACCGTGAGTTCCCGGTCCCACCGCTGCGCGTAAGCGGCCCGCTCTCGCAGTTGCTCAAGCACTGAAACCTCAACCTCTCGGTTTGGCGCATATGCCGGGGCCGGCGAGGCAACCGCCGTTCGAATCACTCGTTCCTTCACCGCCTCAGACGTCGGGTTCATCCGCCAAACCGCGACGCCGCCTCCCCCACCGACCAGCACCAGCGCAACGCAGAGCAATTTCCGAAGCCGTCGGTTTCTCATGCGCTGATTCCCGATTTTTCCGCTCCTCTTGGCGAGCTAACACAATGAACGGACGTTCGTTTTCCCCGTCACCCTTTTCCACCCGCCCACTGTTTCGCCACCGGCCCATCGAGGTGCATGGTCTGGGTCGGGAACGCGAACGACAATCCCCGCGCCGCCACCGCCCGCATGATCGCGAGATTTACGCGCTGCTTCAACCCCAGCCCTTCCTGGAGATCCGGCCCCTTCGTCGCATACACAATCCAAAGATCGAGCGAGGACGCGCTGAAATCCCGGAAGAAAACCATGACGGACTCGGCCTCCACCACCGTCTCGGCCAGGATGATTCCCTTCACGTCTTCCACGATCGCGGTTATCTGGTCAGGCGTAGTGTCGTAGGTCAGGCCGATCACCTGCTCAACCCGCCGCTGAGTGAACCGCGACAGGTTTATAATCGCCTCCGACGACACCAATTTGTTCGGGATGATGACCAGCGACCGGTCGATCAGCCGGATCTTCGTCGAACGCAGCCCGATGTCTTCCACCAGGCCGGTGTTCTCCCCGATCCTGACCGTTTCCCCTACTTTGAACGGTTGGTCGATCGCGACCACGATCGAGCCGAAGAGGTTGGCAATCGTATCCTGCGCCGCGAGCGCGAAGGCCAAACCGCCGATCCCGAGACCGGAGAGGATCGTCGAGACGTTGAAGCCGAGACTCTGGACCGTGATCAGGACGCCGATGACGACGAAGATCGCGACGAGGGTTTTTTTGATCCACGGCATGAACGCCGCCACACCCATTTGCTTCTCCCGCGCGACTTCGTGCATGTGGTCCAACACCGCGCCGAACGCCCGCAGCAAGCCCCAGAAGACCACCAGCGAAAACGCCACCGTCGAGCCGTGGCCGATGGTGCGATCTGCCGTCTCGGAAAGCTTCAGCACTTTCACCGAGGCGAAAATACCCGTGACCATCACGAACGTTGCCACCGGTCCTTCGAGCGCCGGGAACAGCTTGTCATCCAGCGTGGTCTCGGTCTTGGCCGCCAACCGCTTGAGCCGGTTGAAAATGATCGTGGTGACAAAGCGCCGCAGCAAAATCGCCCCGACGAGAATTAACGCGAAAATCGCGTAGTGCGTCGCCGTGTTGCCGCTGCTCCGCACGTTGAAGAGCCCGAGGACCTCATCGACGACAAGCTCGAGCAGATCAGGTGTTCGCGGCACCCCGCTCTTGGCCAAGACAGTGGTCGCTTCGGTCGCCGCCGTGGTCGTTTGAGCGAGCGCGGAACCGAGGAGCATACCGCTGCCCAAGAGCAGCGATCGAACAAGGGTCACAATCATCTGTTTCATCGAACGGCGAACTCACCGCGCTCCGCTATTCGTGTCAAAAGCATTGCCCGCCTCCGCCCCAACTCCCCGCTTGCGCGCCCTCCCCGACCCAAGCCACAACGTTCCCCAATGTTGCAATTTCTATCCGTCATCGACGCCATGCCGCTCTGGGCTTGGGTCACTTTTTTTACCTTCATCACCGCGATGCTCGCGCTCGATCTGGGGGTGTTTCAACGCGAGACGCACGTCGTCGGCATGAAAGAGGCCCTCGCGTGGTGCTGCGTCTGGGTGACGCTTGCCCTCAGTTTCGGCGGGCTGCTCTGGCAATGGCGCGGACCCGAATCCGCCCAGCAGTTTCTCGCCGGCTACCTGATCGAGCTCTGCCTGAGCGTGGACAACGTCTTCGTATTCATCCTCGTCTTCGCCTACTTCAAGGTCGAGCCGCGCTACCAGCACCGCGTCCTCTTCTGGGGCATCATCGGCGCCGTGCTCATGCGCGCGGTGTTCATCATCGTCGGGGTGGAGGTGATCGAACGCTTCCACTGGGTCCTCTATATTTTCGGCGCATTCCTCGTCTACACCGGCGTCAAGATGGCCCTGCCCAGCAAAGAGGCCGAGGTCGATCCCGAGCACAATTTCGCGGTCAAACTCTTCCGCCGCTTCTATCCCGTCGCCCCGCACAACGACCGCGGTCACTTTTTCACAATCCACAACGGCCGGCGGATGGCTACCCCGCTTTTCATCGTGCTGATCGTGATCGAGACCACTGATCTCGTCTTCGCCCTCGATTCCCTGCCCGCTGTGCTCGCAATCACCAAGGATAGTTTCATCGCGCTCACCTCAAACATCTTCGCCATCCTCGGCCTGCGCTCACTCTACTTCGCCCTCAGCGGCATCATGGGGCTTTTCCGTTTTCTCAAAGTCGGGCTGTCCGTCATCCTCATTTTCATCGGCGTGAAAATGCTGATCGAACACTGGATGAAAATCACCACCGGCACTTCGCTCGCGGTGATCGGCGGCGTGCTGACCACCTCGATCCTCATGTCCGTCGTCATCAAGTCGCCCAAGACCCCGCCTCCCCGCTGATCCTCGATTCATGAATTTCGACCAGCTGCTCACCAACTTCCTTAGCCCCCCGATCCTGTTTTTTTGCTCGGGCTTATCGCCACGCTGGTAGAGGCCGTGCGGCCCCTACTCAAGAAAACCGGCGGCCTCTGCCTCGTGAGCGACGTGCTGAGCGTCATGCACTGATCGGCCGCAAACCCGTTCACCGCAGGAACCGCGTGGCCCATTCAGGCCGGCCCAACGGGCGCGGCGTCCACTCACCCCAAATCTGGTAGCGATACCGCGCGACCAGTTTATAGCCCGCGTCGCGCCAACGCACCGGAATCACCCGCGCCCAAGCGAGCGCCAGACCCAGGCCGCCGACCGACCGCGCCGCCGCCAGCGCCCCGTCGGTGCGCAACAGAAATTCTGGCCGTTCGCGCCGCGCCCAATCGGGCACGAAAACCAGCGAATCGAAATCCTCCGTCGGCAACCCGTGGGCCCGCAGATACGCCTGCGCGGTCGGCCCCTGCAATGGCGCGAACCGCAGCACGGCCCGCCGGTCCAGCCTCAGCAGCAAGCGCACGATCCGGTTGCACAGCCCGCATTCGCCGTCGAAAAACAGCACCGGACCCGAGAGAGCGTTGGCAGCAGGCAGAGACATCGCGTCGCCCCAACATGCGCGGCCGCGGCCGAAAAGAAAGCCTCCGCCCGTGACTCACGGAAAAAATTATCGCGCCTAAACCCCCTCGCTAATTCCCGCCGCGAAACCCAAACGTGACGCAGCCCCAATTGCCCTGGGGACGGGCGCCCAATGCGAAAGGTCGGTGGGACACGAGCGGGCGGAAGCAGCGCATCAGGGCAATTCGTAAATTTCTACGAGGGCGGAGCCGGTCGTGTTATTGGCGCCGGTGACCTGAGCGGTGTAGCTGCCGGGGGCGAGATTGACCATGAGCGCGGCGTCGAGGCTCGTGGCGCCGAAGGCGAAGGCGCCGGTGTTGAATGCGGCTTCAGCGATGGCGATGGCGTCCGGCGAGGTGGACCAGCCAGCATTTTGCGCGACCACCGCGCCGCTGGCGCTGCGCAGCGTGAGTTCTGGGCGCGCGAGCGCGTTGGCGAGGCCAAACTGCGCGAGCGCGGGGCCGGCAGCGCGGATGAGGACCCGCTTTGGGGCCGTGCCACGCACGACGAGGCCGGCGATAAGGGTATTGTCGCCCGTGCCGGCAACGGCGCGCGCGGAGAGGTTAACGAGCTTTTGCGCGAGGGTATCGCCGGAGAGTTCATGCACCTCAAGCAGCACCGGGCCACTGGTGGCGGTGGCGGAGCTGACCACGGCGGTATAGGCACCCGGCTGCAGACCGGTAAGGACGACGGAGTCGGCGCTGCCTGCGGCAAGGGGGAAAGCACCCGAGCGCGTGGCGGCAGCGGCGATGTCCGCGGTGTTGGCTCCGGTGCTCCAACCGGTGTTAGAGGCGATCACCGCCGAGCCGCGGTAGAGCTCGAGGCGGGGAGAAGGGAGCGCGGTCGACACTCCGAAGTCGCGCAGGCCGGGGCCGATCGCGCGGACGAGAACGGTCTTGGTCTGCGTGCCGGAGATCACAAAGCCCACGATCACCACTTGCGCGCCGGTGCCGGCGCTGGCGCGGGTGGAGAAACTCACGAGGCGTTGGTCGGCGAGCGCGGAGGCATCGCTGCCGAAACCGCTGTAGGATGTCACGGTGCCGCGGCTGTCGGTGACCGTGGCACTGAGCGCCTTGGTCGCGCCGGAGACGGTGCCCGAGACGATCTGCTGCAAGGCCGTGGTGACGACGAGGCGGCCGGCGGAATCCACCGTGCCGGTGCCGGCATCAACCGCGGTGCCCGACTGGGTGAGGACAAAGGCTAGGCCGGAGGGGCTCAGGATGGCGAGGACCTGCGCGGAGCTGCCCGCCACACCTGCCTGGTAGAAGCCCGCGCTACTTGCGCTGGCGCCGCTCGCGGAGCGGAAGGCGCTCATGCCGATTGAGCCGGCGGTGGAAAAACCGGAGAGAACGCCGTTGGCGGAAATGGAGCCCCGGAAAACGAGGTCGTTGACCGCGGCGGCGATGGTCGGCGCGCCGAGCGAGGCTGGGGCCGTGCCGCCGACTGTGGTGATCGCGAAGCCAAAGGTACCGTCGTCAGTCACCGTGATGTTGCGACTGATGTAGCCCGCGCGCGCGCCGGCCGCGTAGCCGAGGAAGGCGCCCACGTTTTTATCGTTGATGAAAAGGGCGAAGGTGCCGCCGTTGCTGAGCGTGCCGAAGTAAACGCCGGCGAAGCTGCGGCCGCTGATCCTCCCAGGGGAACCGATTTCACCGGGGGAGTTGGCGGCGACAAAGGCCCCGTTCATCCCGACCACACTCAACGTTGAAAGAGTGGCGACGTTGAGTCCCGCCCGGTTGTCGAAGGTCGCAAACGGCGCACTGCCCGGCGAAATTCCGAACGCTACGTTCACGCGCCGCGTATTGGCGTTATCATAGAGATTCACGGCATCGCCACCCGTGCTCAAGCCGATGCCGGCGCCGCTATAGCTGCCGATCTGGAGAGCGGGCGGCGGGCTGGAGCCAAACCAGTTGCGCAGGAAAGCCGCGCGCGCCGAGGCGAGATCGGTGGTTTCAATAAAGATGACCGATTCGCCGGGCGCGATGCTGGTGATGCCACCCAACGCCAAGGCGGCGGCGGGAGACTCCGAACTGTCGTCCACTTTCCAGCCCGTGATGTTCGCGGCGCGCGCGCCCACGTTGGTGACCTCGAACCAATCCGCGGCAACCGGGCTGTTGCCACTGCCCCAGGCGGCCACTTCGGTGACGCGCAGAACGTCGGGAGCCGAGTAACCCGGGGAACCGATCTCGATGGCGGAGTTCGCGGCGACGAAGGCGCCGTTCTCTCCCGCGACACTCAGGCGTGAGACGGTCGAGTTGTTCAGCGCCGCCGTGTTATCGAAAGTCTGATACGGCGACGTCGCGCCCGAAGCACCAAAGGTCACGCTCGAGTGTAGCCCGCCGGCGGCGTTGTAGAGATTCAAGGCGTCGCCCCCCGTGCTGAGGCCGATGCCGGCGCCTTGGTAGGTGCCGACCTGCAAGCCAGCGGGCACATTGGCCCCGAACCACACCGACTTGAAGTTGGCGATCACCGTGGCCGGCGAGGCGCTCGTAGAACTCTCGATAAAAATGACGGACTCGCCCGGAGCGATGCGGGTGATGCCGTTCAATGCAATCGCCGTAGCGAAGGTGGGACCGCTGTCATCGACTCGCCACCCCGCGAGGTCCACGGGATTGGCGCTGACGTTGGTCACCTCGAACCAATCCGCGGCGACCACCGGACTGTTGCCACTGGACCACGGCGCAATCTCGGTGACGATCAGGGCGGGCGGCGCCGGCGTTTCAACGACTTGATCGGTGACCGACAGCGTGAAATTCACCGTCGCATCCGGCGTGGCGCCGATCGTGGGATCGTCGACGTTGATCGTGACGACGTAGCTGGTCTTGGTTTCGAAATCGAGGAGGACGCCAGCCTTCAGATACAAAGCACCGCCCGTGATTTGAAACGAGCCGGCATCCGCGCCTGTCAGGCTAAGGGTGTTCGAGCCGAGTCCGTCATCGGTCACGACGATGTCGCCCACCTTCACCGGCGCCGTCGTGCTGGAGTTTTCCTGGATCGAATTGAGCGGATTGGTCAGCGCCACGGCCGTGGGCGCGCGGTTCGTGCCCGTAGCCGGCGCGTACACCCACAGCTGGGGGAAATCGATACTGCCGCCGCCGTTTTCGTTCACGATGTAAATGTTCCCCGCGCGATCCATCGTGATGCCTTCGTGCTGCTGGTCGGCGGCGTTCAACGGATTGCCCGGGTCCGACGCGAGGTTCAGCGTGCTCTGGATGTTCCCGGCGCGATCGACGAGGACGACGCGAGCGTCCTCCTGGCCGATGATAAGCAGGTGGCTCGTTTGCGGCTGGCCGCTCATCGAGGGGAGATTCGAAAGCGCAAACACGTCGGCCACGTCGGTCAGGCCGAGTTTCGTCGTATCAAAGAGGTTCGTCGAATTTGCCGCGGTGGGCGAGCCGTTGGTCGCGGTGCCGGCTGCGAAATCGACTCCGGTCTGGAAAACGCCGATCGGAGTTTTTTCCTTCAGGACAATGAAGCTGTTGGTTTGCGGATCCCACGACAGGCCTTCGGTGCCGGTGTTATCGTCGAAGGTGCCGAGTTTCACGGTCTGGGCTCCGGCGCGGGCCAGCGTGGTGCCGGCGGCATAGGTGAACTTCACGAGCTGCCGGTCGCGTTCCTCAGTCATCACGAACTGGCCGCCGCCGAGGTAGGTGATGCCTTCCGGATCGTAGAAGTCGGTGCCTTGTGGCGCACCGGTCCGCAGGGCCAACGTCATGGTGTTGATCAACTGGCCGGTCTTGGAAACTTGGGTGACGGAGCGACCGCCGTCGCCGACGATGAAGAGCGTGTCGGTGTCCCAATTGTAGGTCACGCCCGAGGCTTCTTGGCCCAGCAAATTGCTGGACGGCGTCCCGGCCGGCAGCGCGGTGCGCGTCGGCTCAGGTAGGTTGTAGCGCCCGACCCGGACGTAGCTGGCGAGATTCAACGTGGTGGGCCCGGCGGTGATTGTAACGGTCGCGGTCGTGCTGTCGGCCGATCCGCCGACATTCGTGGCGCGCGCCCAATAGCTCGTGGACGTAGTGAGGGCAGGCGTGGTGAAGCTGGTAGAGTTTGTGCCGACGGGCGTGGTGGTAACGCCGGAGGCGCCCTGATACCACTGGATCGTCGGCGTCGGGAAACCGCTCACCGCGACGGTGAGGGTCACCGCGCTACCGCTGATATTTGATGGGTTTGCCGGCTGGGTCGTGAACAGCGGTGCAATCGGGTCATCGTTGGTGATCGTGCCCGTGCCGACCGCGGTGCCGAGGGTCGTCGTGCCGGTGGTGTTCACCACATTGGCGAGAGTTACGATCACCGTTTCATCCGGCTCCGAAACGGTATCGCCGTTTACGGTGATATTAATCGGCAGGGTGGCGGCTCCGCCAGCGGTGAAGCTCAGCGTGCCGGCGGTGACTGCGGCGTAGTCCGTGCCAGAGGTCGCCGTGCCGCCGGTGACTGCGTAACTCACCGTGAAGACCGTCGTGGTGTCGCTGCGTGTGACGTTCAAGACGAGCGTCGAAGTGCCGCTGTTGCTTTCGACGATCGAAGAACTCGCGATGGCCACGCTCGATCCTGCCGCCGTGGTGCCCGGAGAGCCGCGGTCCGTGCCGACGGCGGCTTGGAAACTGCCGTAGTTGGTCCCGGTCGCAAAGGTATAGCGCGGAGCCGTGGTGCCCGAGGTCGGCACCCAGATCACATTCTGGAATTCGGTCGGGGCACCGGCCGAGGGTCCGGCGTGACCGCCCAAGGAAGCGCTGCCGTCTTCGCGGTGGAACCCTGCGGCCGCGTAGTTGAAGAAAAACAACGGGTTGCCCGTATTGTCGAAGAACGACACGCCGTCATTCTGCCCAAGGCCGGGCGCGCCCAGGGTCTGGAACACCTGAACACTTGAAGCCAAGCCCCACCACGACCGGAAGGCCGCCGGCGTCATGGTCGTAAAGATGACCGATTCCCCCGCTGCGATGCTCGAGCCCGCGGGCAGCGCATACGCGGCGGCGGCCGAGGCTGAACGACCGCTATCGTGCCAAGAATAGCCGGCGATATTCGCCGCACTCGTACCGAAGTTCGTGAGTTCCCAATAGTCGTTGGCCGCCGCCGGCGCCGTGGCGGAGGAGCTGGAGGAGACCTCGGTGAGCACCAACCGGGTCGTCAGCACATCGCCGTCGTCCTGCACGGTGAGCGTTGCCGTCCCGGCGGTGGCACCAGCGGCCGTCGCCGTCACGACGACGGTCTGGTTGCCATCTGGAAAGGTGTCGTCCACCGCGGTAATCGAAAACGTCGCGGAAGTCTGCTCCGCCGCGATCGTCACTGTGGCGGGCACAGTGGCCTCGGTCGCATCGCTGCTGGTAAGGTTTACAATCAGGGCACTGGTCGTGCTGCCGGTGCGCGAAACCGTGCCGGTCGATGCCGGGTTCAGCGCGCTTTCCGAAAAGGCGGCCGGCGTTGCGCTCAACGACAATGCGGTCGAAGGAGCGATCGCGCCGAAACCGCTGGAACCAGGAGAGCCGATGTTGGTCGCGCCGCCCGGTGCGGTGAAGGTGCCGAGAGCGGTCCCGGTGGCGCTGGTATAAAGCGGAGTGGTCGTCCCGCTCGCGGAATCCCAAACCAGAGACTGGGCCCCACTGCTACCTCCGGCAGAAATACCAGCATGGCCACCGGCCGCAGGGCTGTTGTTGGAGCGCGTGAAGCCGCCCGCCGCGTAACTCAGGTAGGCCACTTCCGTGTTTGCCGCGTCGTAGAGCGTGATGGCGTCGTTCATCCCCAGCCCGGGAGCGCCTGCGCCCGTAAAAACCTGCACGCTGGCCGCAATGCCCCACTGCGTCCGGAACGTTGCTGCCGCCGCCGCGGTAAAAATCACCGACTCGCCGGCCGCGATCGTCGCACCGGCGGGGATCGCAATCGCGACCGCCGCCGAGCGCGCGCTGTCCGTCCATTTGTATCCGCCGAGATTGATCGGCGCGGTGCCGACGTTGGTGAGCTCCCAGAAATCCGATAAACCATCGGATTGAATTTCGGTGATGAGCAAATTGCTGTTCGCGTGGCCGGCGGGCAAGAGAGCGCAGCAGGCGGTGGTGAGCGCTGCAACCCATCGACGCAGCTTGGATGAACGCAGAGAAAAATAAGACATCATGGCAAAGGGGATGAGGATAAAAGCGGGGCGGTCGGATAATAGGGGATCCACCCATCCTCCGGAAGCACTGGAGTGTTACCTTTGCGTGTCGGAACTCGTTGCGTTGACTAGGCACGGTCGACCCGTGGCCGACCGAGCGAAAGCGGGCAAACGCGGCCGGATAGTAAAAAGCTCGGCCGCTTCCGTCGTCGCTTTCGCGAACCGACGGTCGGTCACAACCGAGCGTAATCTCAAACGCACCTGAGCAGCTCCCCGCCTCGCGCAGCATAACCCGCGGAAAATTCGTGCCCCGCCACCCAAACCGTGGTTCGCTTCGCATTCGCTTACACCATGACCTTCGACTTCGAAACGCCCCACGCCCGCCTCGGCACTGATTCTCAGAAATGGCAAAAGTATGCCGGCCGAGACATCCTCCCGCTTTGGGTGGCCGACATGGACTTCAAATCGTCGCCCTCAATTTTGGCCGCTCTGCACGCCCGGGTTGAAGAAGGTATCTTCGGTTATGCCCGCCCGGTGAAGTCCACCGTCGACGCCGTCGTCGACGCTTGCGCCCGCAACTATGGCTGGCAAATCGACGGCTCGTGGATCGTCTGGCTGCCGGGGCTCGTTTGCGGACTCAACGTCACCGCCCAAGCATTCGCCCAAAGCGGCGATGCGGTGCTCACCCTCACGCCGGTCTACCCCCCGTTCATGAGCGCACCAAAAAATTCCGCGCGCGTATCCACGCAAGCCCCCTTTGTTTTCTTCGCGGGCCGCTGGGAAATCGACTGGGCCGCACTTGAACGCGCCGTCACGCCGCGCACCAAACTTTTCTATCTTTGCAATCCGCACAACCCCCTCGCCCGCGTCTGGCGCCGCGACGAACTCACGCACCTCGCCGAGTTTTGCGCACGCCACAATCTCGTGCTCTGCTCCGACGAGATCCACTGCGACCTCATCCTTGATCCGACGCTGCCCCATCTTCCCGCCGCCTCACTCTCACCCGCACTCGCCGCACGCACGCTCACGCTCATGGCGCCGAGCAAGACCTACAATGTCCCCGGCCTCGGCACCTCCTTTGCCATCATCAGTGACCCGACGTTGCGCGCCCAATTTGTGCGCGCCACCGCTGGGATTGTGGCCGAAGTCACTTGCCTCGGTTTCACCGCCTGCGAAGCCGCCTATCGGGACAG
>Ga0209617_10000568_pt1 | contig 16423 bp, 12 predicted proteins | sample LakEriepJuly2011_2_FD_187459 | JGI IMG/M metagenome (GOLD analysis project Ga0209617, IMG submission 187459) | Freshwater microbial communities from dead zone in Lake Erie, Canada - CCB epilimnion July 2011 (SPAdes) (version 2) | ecosystem: Environmental > Aquatic > Freshwater > Lentic >... | reverse complement strand
GTTGGATTCCGTCATCTTTCGGCCATCTAGCCACGACTGCAACATGACAGCGGCGGCAACCTTGTCGATCACTTTACGTCGCTCTTGCGCGTTCATGTTTTGTTCAATCAAAATGTTGTCTGCAGTAACAGTCGTTCGACGTTCATCGAATGTGAGAACTGGCACACTCAACACGCTAGTCAACTGCTGTACTTCGGCGACGGCAGACTTTGCTGCATCGCCATAGTTTCCATTCATGTGCAAAGGAAGTCCTACAACAACGCATTCAATCTCGTATTCGGTCACCAATTCGGCAATGGCTTGATAGTCGGTTTCACGTGAACCGGATCGCTTCAACACTGTCAATGGCGTTGCAATAGTTCCACTTCGGTCGCTCGTTGCGACACCAATCCGCTTACTCCCGAGATCAATCCCGAGTGCGCGCACGTTATGAACCAGACACCCTGCCCAAGGCAGCGCGTGCCAAATTCAGTGCTTCATCGAGTGCGGCCGGATTTTTTCCACCTGCAGTAGCAATGTCACCCTTGCCACCACCACCGCCACCAACTGCCTTTGCAGCGTCTTTAATGAGTTCGCCAGCAGCAACATCAAGTCCATTGCCAACGGCGGCAACCAAAGCAACTCCGCCTGTGTCGGTGACTCCGCCAAGAACAACTGCTTGCACTGTTGGACTTTGGCGAATAGCAAGTGCAAGTTCGCGCAAGTCGTTTGGCGAAATGCCATCAACTCGCGCAACGACATGACCGTTAGAAGCCTGAGCAACCAATTCCCCAGCACGCGACCTTGCCTGTGCAGAACGCAGTTGCTTAATTTCATCGGACAACGATTTCACTTCATCCAGCTTGCGTTGCACCGTAGACATGATGTCGCTCGGCTGCGTGCCAAGCAGTTCTGCAGCATTCGACAACGTACGTGTTGTCTCGAGCAAATAGTTAAACGTGTTCTCGCCTGTTACCGCTTCGATACGGCGCAAGTTGGACCCGATTGACGATTCGGAGACGACCTTGATGATGCCAATATCGCCTGTTGCTTTCACGTGCGTTCCTCCGCACAACTCAAAAGTCTTTCCGGCTTCCAACACACGAACCATGTCTCCGTACTTGTCGCCAAAGAATGCGATTGCCCCGGCAGCCGTTGCCTCGTCTTTCGACGTTTCATAGTTTTTTGTAGCCGCGTTCGCAAACACTTGCTCATTAGCCAACCGCTCAATGCGTTCTATTTCTTCGGCGCTCACCGCTGCGTAATGGCTGAAGTCAAAGCGCAAACGATCAGGAGAAACCAACGACCCCGCCTGCTTTACGTGTTCGCCAAGCACCTCGCGCAACGCCCAGTGCAATATGTGCGTTGCCGTGTGATTGCGACGCGTTGCATCACGATCTGCAACATTGATTGCCACCCGAGCGCTTTGGCCCGCTGTTACGGAACCGCGAACAATTTTGCCAATGTGCTTACGCAGTCCTGGTAGGGCAAACATGGTGTCGAGTACTTCAATTTCACCAGTAGACGTAGTGATGGTTCCTACGTCTCCAACCTGACCACCGCTTTCCGCATAGAACGGGGTGACATTAAGGAACACATCAACGTCTTCTTGTTCGCCATCTTGCACAGGGATAACCGCAAGCACGTTTGCTTCACACGCCGTTTCTTCGTACCCAACGAACTCGGTGATGCCATGAGTTTCCATCACGTGGCGATACGCCTCGATAGTTGCCTCGCCCACCTTTGCACCCTTGCGAGCGCTCTTGGCGCGGTCGCGTTGGGCGCCCATTTCTTCTTCGAATCCTGCAACATCTACGTGTACGTTTCGCTCACCTGCAATTTCTTGAGTGAGTTCGAGCGGAAAACCATATGTGTCGTGCAACAAGAACGCTGATTGTCCAGCAAGCTCTTGGGAACCGCTAGACAATTCATCTTCCAAAATGGTGAGACCAGTCTTCAGGGTTTGGCGGAAGCGTTCTTCCTCTTTCGTCATTACTCCAAGAATGAAGTCTTTGTTGCCAAGCAAGTCTGGATACGCAGCCGACATGATGTCAATTGCAGTTTCGGAGAGCTTCGGCATGACGAGCTTTTCGGTGCCCAGCAAATATGCATGGCGCACTGCGCGACGAATGATGCGCCGCAGAACATATCCGCGGTTTTCATTCGACGGGAACACACCATCATTAATGAGCATGGTTGCAGAGCGAGCATGTTCTGCAAGCACTCGCAAACTGAAACTGTCACGATCTTCGTAGTTACCAATTTGGTACTTACGACTAGTCAGTGACTGACCTTGCTCTATGAGCGGGAACAACACATCGGTTTCCCAAACGGAGTCCGTTCCTTGCATCAATGCAAGAATTCGTTCAAGACCAGCACCAGTGTCGATTGACGGCTTAGGTAACGGCGTACGCGTTCCATCTTTTGCTTGGTTGAACTGCATGAACACCAAGTTCCAAAACTCAAGAAAGCGATCTCCTTGCGGATCGTTCAGTGGTCCGCCTTCTGGCCCAAAGGATGGCCCACGATCGATATGAATTTCTGAACACGGACCACATGGACCCGTCTCGCCCATTTGCCAAAAGTTGTCTTTGTCACCAAGGCGCTGAATGCGATCCATAGGCACGCCAACCTCTTCGTGCCAAATTGCCTCAGCCTCGTCGTCGCTTTCATGAACGGTGATCCACAAACGATCGCCGTCAAAACCAAATACTTCTGTAACGAGATCCCACGACCATGGAATGGCATCGCTCTTGAAGTAATCACCAAATGAAAAGTTGCCCATCATTTCGAAGAACACCAAGTGTCGCTTCGTGCGGCCCACATCGTCTAAGTCGTTGTGCTTGCCGCCTGCACGTGCACATTTCTGAACGGTGACTGCACGGCTATATGGTGCTTGTTCGTCGCCTACGAAATAGGGTTTGAATGGAACCATCCCCGCAACCGTGAACAGCACGGTTGGGTCATGTGGAATGAGACTTGCCGATTTAACCCGCGTATGCCCTTTGTCGGCAAAGTAGCCAGAGAACGACTCTCGCAGATCATTTGCAGAGGAAATTGGGGGCCGCGAGGTAGACATTTACGAACAGTCTAGTTCGGCACCACGTGTTGGCTAATTCTGATTTTGTGTGACCGTTACTGATTCGGACTCGAAATGAATGACTTCTTCGTCCTTACGCAAGTTACGCACAATCTCCATGCCCTGTTGCGCCAGTTTGACGGCGCCTTCAAGAACATCGGCCGCAATCTGACCAGGAGTCAATTGCTCTGCAGCTTCGCGCGCTTTATTCTTTGCATAGCGCACACCAAATACGCCGGCGAAAGCGCCAAGCACAAACCAAAACAGTCGCTTCATCATTGTGATCACCCTCCAACGCCAAGTGGCTTTGCCCTATCGGTCGTTGTCTGACGCCCGATAGTACGGAGTCTGTGGAACAGCCCGCCCTTTAGTTTGCGCAGGTAAATAGTCCTGTTCCACCTTTTTGTCAGCCAATTGGGCAGTATGAGGCGATTGGTACCCCACTCCATGGCCAATCTCTTGTGCACCTGAGTAATGCGCGTCTCGTAAATGGGCAGGGACTTCAACATCTACGCCGTTGCGAATGTCGGACCTGGCATTCCAGATGGCTTGCGCCGAGCTATTGCTCTTCGGAGCACGCGCAAGATACACGGCGCACTGCGAAAGATTCAGTTGCGCTTCTGGCAACCCAACATGATCTACGGCATGGGCTGCTGAAACCGCAATCACTAGAGCTTGAGAGTCAGCCACACCAATGTCTTCCGATGCAAAAATAATCATTCGACGAGCAATGAAGCGCGGGTCGTCGCCTGCTTCAAGCATGCGAGCAAGCCAAAATACCGATGCATCAACATCGCTACCACGCATGCTCTTAATGAACGCCGACACCACGTCGTAGTGATCATCGCGGCCATAACGCAATGAACTCACACCAAGTGCTGCTTCAACATGATCGAGCGTCACCTCGTGCGGGCGTGCAAGAGCACATGCAACTTCAAGCGCGGTCAAACTTTGACGACCATCGCCGCCAGAAAGTTGCATGAGTTTGGCAATTGCATCGTCGGTTGCACTGAGCGCTTCTGCTTCTAAGCCGCGCACCAATAGCACTCGAATATCTTCGGTCTGCAGCGGCTCAAGCCGAAACAATGTGCTGCGACTGCGCAACGGTGCATTCACTTCGAAGTATGGATTCTCTGTGGTCGCGCCAATCAACGTGATGATTCCACTTTCAACAGAAGGCAGCAGCGCATCTTGTTGCGATGTGGAGAATCGGTGAATCTCATCAACAAACACGATTGTTGATTTGCCGTGCTGTCCGAGTCGATCGGTTGCACGTTCGATTGCCTCGCGAACATCTTTAACACCTGAGGTCACTGCGGAGAGTCGTTCAAAGGCGCGGTTCGTTGTCAGTGCGACTACTTCAGCAAGTGTGGTCTTCCCTGTTCCTGGAGGGCCCCACAAAATGACCGACGACAATCGATCGGCTTCAATGAGTTTGCGTAGCGGTGCACCTGGTGCAACCAAGTGTTGCTGCCCGACGATTTCGTCAAGACTCTTTGGTCGCAAGCGCGCGGCAAGCGGGGCTTGACCACGCAAACGTTCGTTCACCGCTGCAGTAAAAAGATCTTCGGCGTTTCCCACCGAATGCGACACTAACTCTTCGCCAGCTAGGGAAGCAGTCGAATACCCAACTCGTTAAGTTGAGCAGGGCTTACAGGCGTTGGTGCATTTGTCATTGGGTCACTGCCCGACTGAGTTTTCGGGAACGCAATAACTTCGCGAATATTTTCTTCGCCAGCAAGAATTGCAACCAAACGGTCGGTACCAAATGCAAAGCCACCGTGTGGCGGTGCGCCGTACTTAAACGGTTGCAAGAAGAACCCGAAGCGACGATCGGCGTCTTCGTCTGAAATACCCAGCTGACGGAACACGCGGCGCTGCATTTCCGGCTCATGAATTCGAATGGAACCCGAACCCAATTCCCATCCGTTCAACACCAAGTCGTACGCAAGTGCACGCACCGACATTGGGTCTGATTCGAGGCGCTCAATGTCTTCTGGGTGCGGCTGACAGAACGGGTGATGACCCGGTTGTGGCTTGCCTGTTGTGGCATTGATGCCAACGAACAACGGGAAGTCAATAACCCACACGTAGCGGTATGGACCCTCGTGCACTGGCGGACGACCAATGTCGTTACGCAATGTGCCAAGTACATCGCATGTTGTCGACCATGTGTCTGCAACCAACAACAAGAGGTCTCCAGGTTGTGCACCCATTGCAGCAACGAGAGCTGCACGCTCTGATTCTGACAAGAACTTGGCGACTGGTGAATCGAGGGCAAGGCCTTCGCCCACCTTCATCCATACCAATCCCTTCGCGCCAATTTGCTTCGCGCGATCGGTCAGCGCATCAAGTTTGCTTCGACCGTATGCAGCAGCATCTGGATACGTTGCGCCATCTACGCGAATTCCCTTAATGGATTCGGCTTGCGCAAACGCCTTGAATTCGGTGCCGGCAAACACACTGGTCAACTCCACAAGTTCCATGCCAAAACGCATGTCAGGTTTATCGAGGCCAAAACGATTCATTGCATCGAGCCACGTGATTTGTTCAATCTGTGGTGGACGCTCGCCCAACACCGCTTCTGCAGCGGCCATGACGGCTTCGCTAATTGCTCCGAGTACGTCGTCTTTAGTTACAAAGCTCATCTCGGCATCGAGTTGCATGAATTCGTATTGCCGATCGGCACGCAAGTCTTCGTCACGCAAGCAACGAGCAATTTGGTAATAGCGATCGATACCAGCGACCATCAGCAACTGTTTCCACAGTTGCGGCGACTGTGGCAACGCATAGAACGAACCTGGCTCTTTACGTGAAGGAACTAAAAACTCGCGAGCACCTTCTGGGGTGCTTGGCATGAGGAACGGAGTCTCAACTTCAACAAAGCTCTGCGACTCCATGGCGCGACGAATTGCAGAGTTGACCTTGGCGCGAATTCGCAAGTTGCGCTGCATGCGCTCGCGACGAATATCGAGATAGCGATACTTCAGGCGAACGTTTTCGTCCACGTCATCGGCTCGCGCATCGATTGGAAACGGCGGTGCTTCTGCCGAGTTCAACACAACAACTTTGCAATCGGTCAGTTCCACTTCACCTGTTGCCAGGTTGGTGTTTACGGTGCCATCTGGGCGAGCCTGCACCCGGCCGGTGATTTGCACTACCCACTCAGATCGGACATCAGTTACGTTGTCGACAACGCACTGGATTACTCCGCTGTAGTCGCGAACGTCAAGGAATGCGAGATGCTCTCCGTGCTCGCGTCGGCGCGCAATCCAGCCACAAACGGTGACGGTGCTACCAATGTGCTCGGCCCGCAGGCCACCACAGAGTTGGGTTCGAAGTGAAGTTGATTCGCCTAATGGCTGCAATGGAGACGACATGAGGCTTTCAGCCTAGTTTGCAGAATGAAATTTGCTGACCTCATTTTGAATTGCACTGAGCAATTCACCACGATTCACGCTGTATTGCTCGCCCGAATTCATTGGTCGAATGACTGCCTGCCCTGCTTCCAATTCGTTCGATCCGATGATGATGGCTACTTGCGCACCGCTGCGATCGGCGGCTTTCATCTGCGCCTTCATACTTCGATTATCGAATGCGCGGTCTGCGCCAATGCGTGCCATCCGCAACTGGTTGCACACCAGCGCAGCCTCATGTCCGCCAGTTGTGTCAACAACGAATGCAAACACATCGGTGTTGGGGGCAGGAAACACATTTTCTGCGTCGCATGCCAACAAGGTTCGGTCAAGTCCGAGGGCAAAGCCAATTCCGGCAGTTGCTGGTCCGCCAAGCTCTTCTACTAGTCCGTCGTATCTTCCGCCACCGCCGATTGCGGTGTGTGCAGCCTGCAACGCGGTGCTCACAAACTCAAATGTGGTGCGTCGGTAGTAGTCGAGGCCACGCACCAACCGGTCATCAATGACGTACTTAACATTTTGCGCGTCTAAAGCGGCAAGCACTGCTGCAAAGTGTTCGCCAGCAGTTGAGCTGAGATAATCACGAATGCGAGGAGCGTTCGCAATGATCGTTTGATCTTCGCGACGCTTTGAATCGAGCACGCGAAGTGGATTCTTTGTCAGCGTGACTTGCGAGTCTTCAGATAACTCGCTCAGATGCGATTCGAAGTATGCGCGTAACACTTCGGTAAATCGCTGGCGATCGCCTGCGTCACCGAGTGAGTTCACCGATAGCTGAACTTCCTTCAGTCCAAGCCTGTCGTAAAACTGTGCAGCGAGAGCGATGACTTCGGCATCAAGATATGGATCTTCAACGCCAAGAACTTCAAGCCCAACTTGATCGAACTGTCGATACCGACCCTGTTGTGGTTTTTCGTAACGAAAGTTTGGACCGGCGTACCACACCTTCCACGGAGTGGTTGGTCGGTGTTGAACAAATGCTCGACACACGCTCGCCGTCTGTTCTGGTCGCAGTGCAACTCGGCGACCACCCTTGTCTTCAAAGTCGTACATTTCTTTAGTTACGACATCGGTTGCTTCGCCAAGACGCAGAAACACGCCGAGGTCTTCAAACATTGGCGGGATAATCAGCCCATACCCAGCCTCTTCAACTACCCCAGCAAAAACATCTTGAAACTTGCGCCAACGGGCAGCATCGGGAGTCAAAATGTCCCGTGTTCCGGGGCTAGTAGAAAACGAACTCACGCGAGAACATTAGACGCTGGATGATCCCCTGCCATGACACGGTATGCGTCATACACCGAATCGATGCGCTTAATCGTACGCAGAACAGACTGCAAATGGCTCGGGTCCGCAAATTCAAATTCAAAACGCATGCGAGCCACTCTGTCGGCTCCCGTATTCGTAGAACACGAAACGATGTTGACATGCTCTTCGCTGAGGGCATTTGCAACGTCGCGCAAGAGGCGCGAACGGTCAATGGCCACAACTTCAACAGCAGCAACATAGGTTGCATTGTGAACGCTTCCCGCCCACTCAACATCGACCATTCGACCAATGTTTTGGCTGGCCGCAGAAATGGCATTTGAGCAGTCGGCACGATGCACATTGACCACGAGATCGGTGGTGAGAAAGCCAATGATTTCGTCGCCCGGCACTGGTGTACAGCACTTTGACAGCCGAACAATGGTGCCCGACATTCCCTCTACATGAACACCAGAAATCTGCTCGGTTGTATTCCCGGCATCGAGGCGCATACCAACCGAAAGCTGTTCGCCAAAGCCACCATCGCGCATCAGTCGACTGATGCGACCCGCCATTGTTTCTGCCGAAACGTGGCCTTCACCAATAGCTCGGAACAGTGTTGCATCGTCTGCATAGTTCATTGCCTCGCGCTCTTGCGCAAATACTTCAGAAGTCAACACTCGCTGCACTGGCAAACCGTGTTTGCGCATGTGCTCCACAAGTTCATCACGGCCGGTGTCAACAAGGTCTTCTAAGCGCTCTCTAGAAAACCACTGCTTCACCTTGCTCTTCGCCTTTGGCGAGACGACGAAATTTGCCCACTCTTCAGATGGCGCTGCGTCCTCGGCAGTCGACGTGAGAATTTCGCATGTATCACCAGAGTTCAAACGTGAATCCAATGAAACGAGACGACCATTCACGCGGGCACCAATGCAGGTGTGACCGACTTCGGTGTGCACGCCATAAGCGAAATCGATGGGCGTCGCATCGAGTGGAAGCGCAATTACTCGACCCTTTGGTGTGAAGACAAATAACTCATCTTGTTCAAGATCCGTTTTTAGGCTCTCGAGGAATTGACGTGGATCCGATACCTCGTCCTGCCAGTCGATAATGCGATTGAGCCAGTCGATGTCTGTACTTGCAACACCGTCTTTGTACGACCAATGCGATGCCACTCCCCATTCGGCACGCTGGTGCATATCGCGCGAGCGAATTTGTACTTCAATCGGTTTGCCACCCGGGCCAATCACTGTGGTGTGTAGTGACTGGTACAAGTTGAACTTTGGCATTGCGATGTAATCCTTGAAGCGACCAACCACTGGCTTCCAATTACCGTGAATAGCGCCTAGTGCTCCGTAGCAATCCTTTACCGAATCGACGACGATGCGAATGGCCATGAGGTCGAAAATTTCGTCGAAGTCTCTACCCTTCTGCACCATCTTCTCGTACAAACTCCACAAATGCTTGCCGCGCGCTGTGAGTTCAGCATTGATGTTTACGGCAGAGAGCCACGTGTTCACTTGACCCAATGCCTTTGCTAAGTACACGTCGCGCTCCGGCGCACGAATGGACACTAAATAGTCAAGTTCGGCATAGCGCTTTGGAAATAGTGCTGCAAAGGACAAGTCCTCTAGTTGCTGTTTCATTTCCTGCATTCCCAATCGGTGTGCAAGCGGAGCGTAAATATCGAGAGTTTCCTGAGCGATGCGACGCTGCTTGTCGACTGGTGCCGAGGCAATAGTGCGCATGTTATGCATGCGATCAGACAGCTTGATAATGAGCACTCGCATGTCCTTGGCCATCGCTACCAGCATTTTGCGCATGGTGGCAGCTTGTTGTGCTTCGCGAGAATCAAATTGCAGTCGCTCAAGTTTGGTCAGACCGTCAACCAGTCCTGCAACTTCTGCCCCAAAGCGCGCCTCAACATCGGCCAGCGTGATTTCCGTGTCTTCAACCGCGTCATGCAGCAACGCGGCGATGAGCGAAACTTCATCGAGTCCGATTTCAGCAACGATTCGGGCAACAGCGATTGGGTGGCTGATATACAGCTCACCACTCATTCGCGATTGATGGCTATGTGCAGCACTTGCCATTTCATACGCTGCGTTAATCAGCGAAACGCTGCCCTTTGGGTTACGTCGCTTGTATGCCGACAGCAACGGCACAAGATCTTCGACAACCGCAGAATGATTCCTTCGCCATGGAAGAACTCGCGACGTCGTGCTCATATGGAGCGATCCTTATCTGCGTTGTTTTTTGCGTGGTCGAGGTGGGTGGCTAAGTACAGCGGCAACCGAAGCAGCTTCACGAGTGACGCTCTCTGTATTTCCAGCGTCTCCAGAAATGACACGATTAGTTTTTTTGCCCGAACTGGCAATGCGAGCCATCTCTTCGCCTAAGTGCAATTCATTTGCCAACGGCTTGAACTTCGTTTCACGTGTCTTCAATATTCCGAGTAGCGGCGTTGCAATATAGATAGACGAATATGCACCGAGGAGCATTCCAACCAACAGCGCCAATGCGAACTCTTGCAGCGCGACAGCACCAAGGATCCACGACCCAAGAATGAGCAGCGAAAGCACCGGCAAGACCGCAGCCAAAGAAGTATTAATTGAACGCATGAGTACTTGGTTCATCGACACGTTGGTGATGTCACCATAGGAAACACGTGAAGCAGAGAAGCGCTTCGTGTTGTCGTGTACTTTGTCGAACACCACGATGGTGTCATACAACGAGAATCCCAAAATGGTGAGGAACGCGATAACTGTTGCTGGAGTTACCGCTAAACCAAGGACCGAGTACACACCGACACTGATAAGCACGTCGTGCGCCATGGCGGCAATTGCCGAGATTGCCATTTTCCATTCAAAGCGCCACGAGATGTAGAGCGATACAACAAGGAAGAACACCAGCAATGCTCGCACTGCCTTTTCCGTGATACTGCGACCCCACGAAGAACTCACCAGTGCAACGCTCACATCATCGGCTGGCACGCCAGCTTTTTCGGCAAGCGCGTTCTGTACTGCAGTTGAAACTGCCTCAGACTCTGCACCAACTTGCACACGAATGCGGGACCCATCAGATCCATTCAGCACTTGAATCTTTGCATCTGCAGATGACACACCATTGGCGTCCAAAATTGTCTGCACATCTTCGACAGTGAGCGACTGCGCGGGAACTTCCCAGGCAATTCCACCTTCGAAATCCATGCCCAGATTTAAGCCACGAGTGAATAACGAAAGAACTGTAATCACCATGATCGCAATAGAAATTCCAAAGCCCAACCATCTGCGTCCAAAGAAATTGAACGTGGTTTCGCCACGATAGAGACGACCAAACCCTCCGCTCATACCGTCACCTCCTTGGGCACGACTACGCCAAGCACGTTTCGGCCCGCCATGAACTTTGATCGTGCAAGCAGCAAGATTGCTGGTCGGGTAAATAGATATGCGACGAACACGTCAATCAGTGTTGACAATCCGAGGAAGAACGCGAATCCGCGCACAGATCCAACGGTTAGTTGCCACAAAATGATTGCACCGATAAACGAGACCGTGTCGGCGGCCAAGATGGTTCGCCATGCAGAGGTAAAGCTGCGCTGCGCTGCCCCGCGCATTGTTTTGCCACTGACCAGTTCGTCTTTCAAGCGTTCAAAGAACACCACATACGAGTCGACGGTGACGCCAATGGAAACGACGATTCCTGCCACGCCTGAAAGCGTGAGCGCAAGACCGTTTGTTTTTGACAGGTAAGAGATAACACTCCACAGAAGCGAACCCGAAATGAGTAGTCCGCTAATTACAACGATGGTCAGCAATCGATAATAAAAGAAGAAAAACAACATCACCAGTAACACACCGACCAAACCAGAGATGACTGCTGCTCGTAGCGAGTCCTTGCCCAAAGTTGGTGAAACCGTTTGTACGGTTGCGACAGAGAATTTGACTGGAACGGCACCGAACTCAAGAATTTTTGCCAAGTCGCGAGCCTCTGCTTCAGTGAAGCTTCCTGAAATTTGCACAGTGCCACCGGTGAAAATGGCCTGCTGCACAACTGGTGCCGAAATCACTTCACCGTCGAGCACAATGGCAATTTGTCCTGTCGGGCACGTTTCATCTTTATTGAAGCAACGAGTTGACAACGCGTTCCAAATATCTTCGCCAGCAGAACCCTTAAGCAGTCCTACAACAACACTCCACGTTCCGTTGTTGATTTCCGCAGAAGCATCGTTGCTGAACACCAAACCAGATGCACCCGCAGGGCCGGCCGAGTACACGTCACCGTTCTTACCAAGTAAGACAACCGATGCGTTCGGATCGTTGGCATCTTGGCTTGCCAGAATTTCGGCAAGTGATGGTGAAGAACCTGGAGTTGCTGCAACTGTTGTTGGCGAAGTAGTTGGCGGAACTGTTGTTGCGGCAACTCGACGTGAATTTCCAGGGCCACTTGATGCCGGCAATGTGGAATCGACAACTGTGGTTGCACCAGGCAACGTGGTGTCGGCACCAGTGTTTATTGTTCCCGCCTGCAACACAGGACGGAGCAACAATTGTCCTTGTTTGCCAATGATGTCGAGTGCTCGCTGCTGATCTTCTACTCCAGGAAGATTGACCACCACGGTGTCACCTTGACGAATAATTTCTGGCTCTGAAACACCGATGGAGTCCACTCGCGACCGAATAATGGTGAGCGCAACATCGAGCGCCTTGGCGTCGTATGTTCCTTCGGGCTGCAGCGTTACCGAAGCACCACCTTGAAGGTCAAGCCCAAGTGACGGAACGTTTCCAGCCACAACATTGCCGATGAGCAAACCAAACACGACAACCACCACTCCAACGAGTGAGACAACGAGCCGACGAACCATGAGTGAGATTTGCTACTTCTGCTCTGCGTCTGGCTTTGCAGGGTCCGGGGTCTTTCCGGCTACCGCCGAGCGGTTGATGCGAAATTCCACACCTGTGTTTGCTTCAAACCAGATGTACGGCTTGTCTTCTTCAATTTGTGAGATGTAGCCATAAATTCCAGAATTCAACAGAACGTGATCTCCCTCAGCCAGCGAACTCTGCAATTGCTTAGCTTCGCGTGCACGCTTTCGTTGCGGACGAATAAGCAAGAAATACATCGCGGCGAAAATAGGAACAATGAATAGGTTTCCTAAAAGCGATCCGCTTCCGCTTTTTTGAGCTGCTGCAAATAGTGAGATGACGTTGAACATAGGCATTTACTCTACTCGCCGAATGCAACGCTATGAGGCTGCTTGTCCCATCGCATTCCCCCAAACGGCAAGAATTTCCTCTCGAAGTGACGCAAAAGAGCCATCCACAATTGCCCTCCGCATCTGATTCATGAGTTCAATCGTCCACGCCACGTTGTGCATTGAAACAAGTCGCGAGGCAGTTGGCTCACCGACTTGAAAGAGGTGACGGATGTAACCGCGCGAATGGCGTCGGCACACCGTGCATGAACACTGTGCGTCAATCGGTTCATCGCTCAATACAAACTCTGCTCGCTTTAAATTAACGCGACCCGTCGATGTGAGGGCTGTCCCATGCCGACCCAGGCGGGTTTGCAGCACACAATCAAATTGATCCACTCCAAGATTGACGGCTTCCACAAGTGATGCAGGGTCTCCAACACCCATCAAATAACGAGGCCGATTGGTTGGCAAGTGAGCAACCGCGGCTGCAAGTGCTGGCACCATCTCATCACGAGTTTCGCCAACCGAGAGTCCGCCAATTCCGTAACCATCAAAATTCAGTGCAGCCGTGCGTTGCGCGCTTTCGGTGCGCATGTTTACATCGACGCCGCCTTGCACGATTCCAAACAGCGATTGATCTTGCCGTGTGTGCGAACTCTTCGCTCGTTCGGCCCACATTGAGGTTCGCTCAAGTGCAGTGCGCACAACTTGTGGTGGCGACGGTAATGGTGGGCAAACATCGAGCACCATTTGAATGTCTGCACCAAGCAGTTGTTGAGTGTGCACTGCAGACTCTGGAGTAAACCGGTGTTTTGATCCGTCATAGGTCGACTTAAACGTGACACCATCGTCATCTACATCTGGGTCCAAAGAAAAAACTTGAAAGCCACCAGAGTCGGTGAGCGTAAGTCCGCCCCACCCAGCGAAAGCTCCAAGGCCGCCAAAGTGCGCAATGGTCTCTGCACCTGGACGCAACATGAGGTGATATGTGTTGCCCAACACAATTTGAGCGCCTAGTTGTTCGTAGTCAGCAGCACTCAGGTATTTGATAGCACCGCGCGTGCCAACCGGCATGAAGCACGGAGTGGAATACGTACCCCTGTGCGTTGTTGCAATTCCCGCACGCGCGCCACCGTCGCGAGCGATCTCGGTGAATTCAACTGGAAACATTTGTTCCACGGTACAGCAGCATCGCATCACCAAACGACAACATGCGATATCGCTTCTCTATTGCTTCCGAATACATTGCTCGCCATTTCACACCTATGAATGACTCCACCATCAGCAGCAGTGTGGTTCTTGGCATGTGGAAGTTGGTCATCATCATGTCCACAACTTTCCATTGGTACCCAGGAGTAATAAACAAATTCGTTCGTCCTTGCAGCTCTCCAAACGTTGCTGCGCTTTCTAGCGCTCGAGTTGCCGTAGTACCAATGGCAATCACTCGCCCGCCGTTCTCTCGTGCACGTGTACATGCATCAAATGTGTCGGCTGGCACGCGATACGACTCGGTATGGATCACATGATCAAGTGGATTCTCAACTGAAATGGGTTTAAACGTGTCAAGCCCAACGACTAATTCAACTTCACGAATTTTCACACCAGCCTCACGAATGCGTGTGAGCAATTCGGGTGTGAAATGCAACCCTGCAGTTGGTGCTGCCGATGATTTCTGATCGTGTGCGAACACCGTTTGGTAACGGCTTTGATCGACTAACGCTGTCGTGATGTAGGGAGGAAGAGGCATCTCTCCCGTATCCATAATCTTCTGCATCACCTCTTCATGAGTGTGTGCAACAAACTGCACGAAGAACGTGTCTCCAGCTTGCGTACGCTCCCCAATTCGCAACATGACGGCGCCTGAGTCATCAAGTAATTCTTCGCCAAGTAGAAGTTTTCCACCTGGTCGAACGAGTGCTTCCCACTTCAACTGGCCAGCATCACGTTCTTCCAGCAACAGAACTTCCACTGCCCCGCCAGTACGTCGCTTCAGTTTTAGTCGTGCTGGCAATACGCGCGTGTGATTGACAACCAGAACATCACCCGCACGTAAGTACTCAACAATGTCACTCACGTGCCGATGTTGCAGACCACCTGTCGAGTCAACGAGTAGCCGAGCAGAGTCGCGGGGCTCAAGCGGCGTTTGAGCAATCAGCTCTTCTGGCAACACGTAGTCGATGTGTGAAATATCCAAGATCAAAAACCTACAACGGCAAAAGTGCGTTTGTTATGTAAACAGATGGGGATCTTGTGCTGGAGCAACAAGTCCCAAATGCGTCCACGCCGAAGGCATTGCTACTCGTCCGCGCGGCGTGCGTGCGATCAGCCCCTGCTGGATGAGAAACGGCTCATAGACGTCTTCGATGGTTTCCGTTTGTTCACTGACGCTGATGGCGAGAGTAGAAAGACCAACAGGTCCACCATTGAACTGATTACAAATTGCGCCGAGCACCGCCCTGTCCACTTTGTCTAGACCAAGATCGTCTACTCCAAACACTGACAACGCTTCACGCGCAGAGGCTTTGTTCACTTTTCCATTGCCTCTGACCTCAGCAAAGTCGCGAACGCGGCGCAGCAATCTGTTCGCGATGCGTGGGGTGCCACGTGACCTACGGGCAATTTCTGCTGCACCCTGATCGTCGATGGTGACATCCAAAATTCCGGCAGCACGGCGAACAATGCGTTGCAGTTCTTCGTCGTCGTAGTAATCGAGTCTGGCAACAAGACCGAAGCGATCCCGCAAAGGACCGGTAATCATTCCCGTACGCGTGGTTGCACCGATCAAGGTAAACCGCGGAAGCGTCAATCGAATTGACGATGCAGCCGGCCCTTTGCCAACAACGATGTCGATCTGAAAGTCCTCCATGGCTGGGTACAAAATTTCTTCGACCGTTCGCGATAGCCGATGAATTTCATCAATGAACAACACGTCATTGGGTTCTAGTTTCGTCAGAATTGCGGCGAGATCTCCGGCGCGTTCAAGTGCTGGGCCAGAGGTGATGTGAATGTGCGCATTCATTTCTGAAGCAACGATGGACGCCATTGTTGTCTTGCCAAGTCCGGGAGGACCAGCCAACAAAATATGGTCTGCTGCCTGACCTCGACGACGAGCGGCCTCAAGCACAATGCCGAGATGTTCTTTCAATTCACGCTGACCGACGAATTCGTCTAGCGACTTTGGACGCAACCCGGTTTCATCGGCCTGCTCAATGTGATCCTCTGGGCGATATTGCGGGTCTACAAACTCTTCACGCACGTCGTACTCCTAACGCATTCAAGGCTTGACGCAATACATTTTCGGCAGAATCTGTTGCAGAAAGATCACGTAATACTTCGCGAATTTCTTCACTTGAATATCCGAGACCAGTAAGCGCTTCGCGAACATCGGTCATTACCGAAGTACCAACTGATTTCCCGTCGACCATTGCATCAAGCACTGGTAACTGCAGTTTGCCACGTAATTCAATGAGCAGGCGCTCGGCCGTCTTTTTGCCAACACCTGGAACC
>Ga0209617_10000565_pt1 | contig 16488 bp, 12 predicted proteins | sample LakEriepJuly2011_2_FD_187459 | JGI IMG/M metagenome (GOLD analysis project Ga0209617, IMG submission 187459) | Freshwater microbial communities from dead zone in Lake Erie, Canada - CCB epilimnion July 2011 (SPAdes) (version 2) | ecosystem: Environmental > Aquatic > Freshwater > Lentic >... | reverse complement strand
CCTCTTCCAGCCCCTGCTCTACCAGGTGGCCACAGCCGGCCTGCCGGCACCCGCGATCGCGGCGCCCATCCGCCACATCCTGCGCGATCAGATCGCACGCGGCAACCTGACGGTGCTGATGGGTGAGGTGACCTCCATCGACACAGGATCGAGCTGCGTGGTGCTGGACGGCGGCGAACATGTCCATTTTGACCACCTCATCCTGGCCGCAGGCGCCACGCACAGCTACTTCGGGCGCGACGACTGGGCCAAGTACGCCCCCGGCCTGAAGACCCTGGGTGACGCCTTCACCATCCGACGCCGGGTGCTGACCGCTTTCGAGCAGGCCGAACGCGAAACCGACCCGGCACGCCGCGAGCCCTGGCTGACCTTTGCGGTGGTGGGCGCTGGCCCCACGGGCGTGGAGATGGCCGGCACACTGGCAGAGATCGCGCAGCAGACCTTGAGCACCGAGTTCCGCCGCATCGACTCGCGCATGGCCCGCATCATCCTGCTGGAGGGGGCACCGCGCGTGCTGGGCACCTTCACAGAGGATTTGTCCCAACGCGCCCGCGAGCAACTGCAAATGCTCGGTGCTGAGGTGTTGACAGGCGCCAAGGTGACGGACATAACCGCCTTCGGCATCCACTACCAGCTCAACGAAGCCGGTCCCGACGGCCAACCGCGCGTGAGCTCGCACTTTCTGCCATCACGCACGGTGGTGTGGGCGGCTGGCGTGGCCGCATCTCCCCTGGGCCGCGCACTGGCCAAATGCACAGGTTGCGAGCTGGACCGCGCCGGCCGCGTGGTGGTTCAACCTGATCTGAGCATCCCGGGCCACCCAAACATCTGCGTGGTGGGCGACCTGGCTTCGGCCCGCAGCTATCTGAATCCCGACCACCCCACGGCGGTTCCTGGCGTGAGTCCTGGCGCCAAACAGATGGGGCGCAAGGCCGCCATCAACATCAAGCGGCGCATGCAGGGTCTGGAAACACAGGCCTTCCGATACTTTGACTACGGCTCACTGGCCACCATCGGTAAACGTGCAGCAGTGGCCATGCTGGACATCCCGTTCACAAAGCGGCAAGTCAAGTTCAGCGGCTTCCCCGCCTGGCTGTTCTGGCTGTTCGTGCACGTGTACTTCCTGATCGGCTTCCGCAACCGCATGGTGGTGCTGATGGACTGGGCCTGGGCTTATTTCACCTCGCAACGTCACGCTCGGGTCTTCCCCGACCCGCATGCGCTGGAGCCCAACGCCATGCTGGTGAGGGTGCCATCGGCCACCGCCGAGGCGAGCTCGCCCGTGACAGTGGGCGAGGAGACTCCGCCGGCGCGCACCAGCACAGGCTGACCCCCCGATTCACAGGGGCGCTGCATCTGGGCCGCACCCACGCGCGTAGGGGAGAAAAGACCGTGTCACACGGCTTACCCTTACTCCGAGGATCACCATGCAGTACCGCTCCCCTGTCGCCGTCGCCGCCCTGTCGCTGGTGGCCTTGTCTGTCGCCACCCCCGCAACCGCGCAGAGCCAGCCTGGTTCACTGCTGGGCCTTGTTCAGGTGTTGACCCGCCCGAACACCACGGTCAACGTCGCCAATGACAACGGCGGTCCAGCGCTGGCGCAGGTGGGCGCACTGCCCGTGGGTGGCGCACCGTCGCTTCTGGTGTCGGCGGTCAAAGTGGCTCCGGTGGACATCATCCCCCTGCCCACCACCAGCACCCAGATCCCCCTCATCCCCGGCGTGCTGTCATTGACTGCGGGCCCCGGCCTGGGCGTCAACGTGCTGGCCGACAACACGGGCCCTTCAGTGGCCGACGTGAACCTCATCCCTGTGGGCACTGGCACCAACTCTGCGTTGAACGTGCGCGCCATCAACACCGACATCCTGGGCAACTTCACGGGCATCCCTGGCGTGCTGGACCTCGCCACGGCCCCTGCCCTCAACGCCGGCGCGTTGAACACGGGTGCCAACAGCTCGTTGGCCACCGTGCAGGCACTGCCGGTCAATGGTGCGCCCGGCGCCCTGGTGACGGCCATCGGGTTCGCCCCCGTGAGCTCGCCACTGAGCGACAACAACGTCATCCCAGTGACCGCTCAGTTGCTGCCTGGCGTGCTCGAGCTGCAAACCGTGCCCGGCCTGACTGCGAACGTGCTCAATGACGGCGGTGGCCCTGCCGTCGTGGACCTCGGTTTGATTCCTTTGACGCAAGGCGGTTCTGGCCTGCGCATCTCTGCGCTCTCCACACAGATGGCAGCGATTCCTGAACCCACCACCTGGGCGACGTTCGCACTGGGCCTGTTGGGCCTGGGCTGGCTGACTGCGGGCAAGCGCGATCGCCTGTCGGCCCGGCCCCGCTGACGCGGAACAGCGGGTGCCCGAAAGGCCATGTGTCGGACACCTCGCTCACTCACATCAGCGAGCATGGCGATGGCGGTCGTGGCAACATGTGACGATCGCCATGTTTGACCTCCCTCTGCCGTGACCGTTCTGCCCTTCACCGCCACTCACAAGGCCGCCCCTGAGGGCGTGATGCCCTCGACCATCCCGCAGCGTCTCATCGCACTGAGGCACCAGATGAGGGAGCAAGAGTGGGACGCGGTGCTGGTGCCCAGCAGCGACCCTCACTTGTCCGAGTACCTGCCAGAACGCTGGCAAGGTCGCGCACATTTCAGCGGCTTCACCGGCTCCTCCGGCACTTTGGTGGTGGCTGCACGCGGTGCAGCGCTCTTCACCGACAGCCGTTACTGGACGCAGGCCGAAGCGGAACTTGCGGGCACGGGCATTGACCTCGTGAAGCTCGATGGCGCTCCGGCGCCAGCCTGTGCGGCGTGGCTGCAGGCCTTGCCCGGCCTGGGGCATGACAGCAAAGCGGTGCTGGCTGTGGACGGCAACGTGATGGGCCAGGCGCAAACCCAGCAGCTGATCGACGCGCTGGGCTCGCTCACGGCGCCTGCCTGGCGCCTGCACACTGCCGATGACGTGCTGGAGGGCGTGTGGCACGAACGCATGGGCATGCCCTTGGCGCCTGTGGTTGAACACCTGCCACCACACGCCACGACAACCCGGGGAGACAAGCTGACCGCGCTCAGAGAAGCGATGCGCAGCAAAGGGGCCACCCACCACTGGATCGCGACGGTCGATGACTTGGCGTGGGTGCTGAACCTGCGCGGCTGCGACGTCGATTACAACCCCGTCTTTCTGGGACACGCACTGGTGTCGATGGCCGACGTGCAGCTGTTCGTTGCGCCGGGCAAGGTCAATCCTGGCTTGCAGGACCGTCTGGCTGAAGACGGCGTGTTCGTGCAACCCTACGCTGAAGCACTGCAGGCACTGCGCGGCCTGCCCACCGGCAGCCATTTGCTGGTGGATCCCAAAAGGATCACTTGGGGCCTGCGCCAGGCCGTCCCGGATGGCGTCAAGGTGCTGGAGGCGATCAATCCCAGCACCCTGGCCAAATCCTGCAAAACCGGCTCGGAAGCCGCGTTCATCCGTGAAGCCATGGCGCGCGATGGCGCGGCGATGTGCGCGTTTTACGCTTGGCTGGAGCAGGCCCTTGGGCGCGAAGCGGTCAGCGAGCTGACCATCGACGAGCGCCTGACCGCCGAGCGAGAAAAACAAGCCGACTACGTCAGCCTGAGCTTCCCCACCATCGCCGGCTTCAACGCCAACGGCGCCCTGCCCCATTACCGGGCCACGCCCGAGGCCTTTGGCTGGCTCAGCACGCCACAGGGGCTGGTGGCCGAAGGCCTGCTGCTGATCGACTCTGGCGCGCAGTACCTCGGCGGCACCACCGACATCACGCGGGTGTGGGCCATTGGGCAGCCCTCGGCAGCACAGAAGCGCGACTACACGCTGGTGCTCAAGGGCACGATCGCGCTGTCGCGCACGCGCTTCCCCCGCGGCACCCTCGCACCGATGCTGGACGCGATCGCCCGCGCGCCGCTGTGGGCCGAGGGCCTCGATTTCGGCCACGGCACCGGACACGGCGTGGGCTACTTCCTCAACGTGCACGAAGGCCCGCAATCCATCTCCAAAGCGATGCCCCATCCGGACATGGCCATGCAAACCGGCATGGTGACGTCCATCGAGCCGGGGCTGTACCGCCCGGGCCAGTGGGGGATCCGCATCGAGAACCTCGTGCTCAACGTCGAGGTGCCGCCGGCCGTGCCCGACGCCGAACCCGGCGCCCCCGAACACGGCGCCTACCTGGCCTTCGAGACGCTCAGCCTGTGCCCCATCGACACCCGCTGCATCGACCTGTCGCTGTTGCGCGATGACGAGCGACAGTGGCTCAACAGTTACCACGCCGAAGTGCTGAAGCGCTTGCGCCCACTGGTGAGCGGCGACGCGCTGCGCTGGCTGGAGATGCGCACCCAGCCGATCTGAGCCCTCGCACCTGAGCCCTTGCGCTCAGGCGTGGCAGGCCAGGCGCTGCACGTCGGGGATGTGGATCTGGCGGCGGTTCACCGCGATCAGCCCGCGTGACTGCAGGTCATGGAGGATGCGCGAGAAGTGTTCCGGCGTGACCGACAGCAAGGACGCGATCGTGCCTTTGCTCGCAGGCAGCAAGACGGTGCACGGCCCAACGTCACCCACCACAGGTTGTGCGTCCACCATGCCATCGCGCAACAGGTAGGCCACCACACGCTCGGACGCCGTCCTCAAGGTCAGCGCCTCGATGTCGTGCACCAGGCGATTGACGCGGTCTGACACGTCCGCCAACAGGTGGATGGCGAGGTCCGGACCGCCGTGCAACTCTCGCATCACGGCCTCGCGGGGCAGCAACAGCAAGACGCCATCGGTCAACATGGTCGCGTTCACGCTGTGGGTCGCCTCGCCACCGAGCATCGACTCGCCCAGGCAAGCGGGCGCCATCATCACCTCGATGACCTTCTCGTGGCCGCGGTCGGTGCCAGCGTCTGGGGATGCGTCGACCGCCTTGTCGACCCGGGCATAGACCTTCACCTGCCCCGCCAGCAGCAAATGCAGACCTTCGCAGGTCTGACCGCGCTGGAACACCGGCTCGTTGCGGGACAAACGCAGGAGGCGCGCGGACGGGGCCAGTCGCTGCAAGACGGCCTCCGGCACATCCCGGAAAACGGGTGCGCTGCGCAGGCTGGTCATGACATCGGCTGGGCCATCGGACATGTGGGCTCCTCGTGGATGGGGCTGAGATCCTGAGGGGGATTCTGGGAAGGCTGGGCCTGCGCCCCCTTGATGTTGCTCAAGACCTGCGCAGGTGCCGCGGTTGCCCGCACGGTCCGTGTCAGACAAGGCACCCAAACATTACAGCATTAGGCAAAATACTGTTGACGGAGAAATGTTCCAACCGATAACCTCAGCGCCATGGGATCGACACACACCATGGGCCCCACGCCCAAAAGCCTCATCCTCAACCTGCTGCTGGCCGCCAACGGCGCTGCGTTGAGCGCCAGCGACGCCGTCGCGTCGGCCGCTCTGTTCGGCATCCGCGAAAACAGCGTTCGCGTGGCGCTGGTGCGCCTGAATGCCGCCGGCATGATCCAGTCCTGCGGGCGTGGCGCCTACCTGCTGGGGCCCCAGGCTGCCAGCTTGGCCGAGGACCTCTCGTTCTGGCGCCACGCCGAGCAGCGCGTGTGCGACTGGTCTGGCGCCTGGCTGATGGCCTGCACCACCCACCTGGGTCGCAGCGAGCGCGGCCCCTTGCGTCAACGAGAACGCGCCTTGGCACTGCTGGGCTTCAAAGCCCTGGCAGAGGGCTTGTATGTGCGTCCGGACAACCTGATCGGCCATGCCGAGCTTGCACGCGAACGGCTGCACAAGCTGGGCCTGGAGGCCGAAGCGCCGGTGTTCGTGGCCAGCGATCTGGACGCCAACCTCGACCGCCGTGCGCGCCAGCTCTGGCGCACCACCGAGCGCAACCAGGCCTATGTGCGCACCCAACAACAGCTGACCAATTGGCTGGCACAGGCCCAGCAACTCGACACCGAAGCGGCGGCACGGGAGTCTTACCTGCTGGGCAATGAAGCCATCCGCCAACTGGTGTTCGACCCGTTGCTGCCTGAACCACTGGTGGACGTGGCAGCCCGCCGTGCGTGCCACCGCGCTGTCGTCGAATTCGACGCAGAGGGGCACCGCATCTGGCAACAACTGCTCCCTTCACTGCGCGAGCCCCACGCCAGCAGCCCCGCGCGCACCCTTGCATCGCCCCCGCCCGAACCACCCCTGCACTGACATTCGCACACCATGACGCCAGACAACCTGACCGCCGGCGCAGGCAGCGCCCTCTCTGCCACGCCCGACGCCACACAGATGCCCGCCCCCACCCGGCGCAAGCTGAAAGCGCTGTTCACGCCAGAGCAACTGGCCGTGCTGACCACGCGCTCCGATGTGCGCGGCGCCTGGGCCATCGCCTCGACCTGGGGCGTCATCGCAGCGGCCTTTGCGGTGTTGGCCGTCTGGCCCAACGTGTTCACGTTCGTGCTGGCGAGCGCCGTGATCGCGGGGCGACAGCTCTGCCTGGCCATCCTGCAGCACGAGGGCTCTCACGGCACGCTGTTCCAGAGCCGCTGGGCCAACGATGTGCTGACCGACTGGCTGTGCGCCCGCCCCATCTGGCAGAACCTGCCGAAGTACAAGGTCCACCACCTGGGCCACCACACCCGCACCGGCACCGAGGCCGACCCGGACATCACGCTCCACGCGGGCTACCCCATCACCCCGCGATCGCTGATGCGCAAGGTGCTGCGCGACCTCTCCGGCCTCACCGGGCTCAAGCTGGTGTATGGCCTGTTCATGATGGACGCGGGCGTCTTCAAGTGGACGGTGGCCAACCACATCGAGCGCCTGCCGCAAGCCGGCCGCAGCCGGGGTGAGCGCATCACGACCACGGTGCGCAACATGGCGCCCATGCTGATCACCAACGTGGCACTGTGGGCCTGCCTGGCCGCCACAGGCCACGCCTGGCTGTACTGGGCCTGGGTGGTGGCCTACATGAACTTCCTGCCACTGTTCGTGCGCATCCGCTCCATCGCCGAACACGGCTGCCTGGCGCGCACGCCGGACATGTTCCTCAACACCCGCACCACGCGGGCCGGCTGGCTGGCGCGCATGACGGTGGCGCCGGTGCACGTGAATTTCCACATGGAACACCACGTGATGGCATCGGTGCCGTACTACCGCCTGCCGCAGATGCACCGGTGGTTGCGCGCCCAGGCCGATGTGCCCGAACCGCCAGGCTACCTGGACGTGCTGAAGCTGGCCAGCAGCCGCTGAGCCGCCCCTCCAGCCCAACGCCGCTCAGCCCATCACGACCGGCCCACCCTTGGCCAACGCACGCTGGTAGGCGGGACGTGCTTCCATGCGCTGCACATACGCTTTCACGTGGGGGTGGGACGCGGCCGCATCGGACCGCGACATCAGCGCCGAGACAGCAAAGCTCATCTGGAAATCGGCCAGGGTGATGCGGTCACCGGCGAACCAGGTGTGGCTCGACAGGTGCTCCTCGATGAAGGCCAGCGCGGTGTTGACGTTCGGGTCGATCAACTGCTTTTGCACCCGCTTGCACAACTCGCGCGCGATGGGCCGCACGAAGAAAGGCATGGGCTGGGTCGGGATGCTCATGAAGACCAGCTTCATCACCAGCCAGTTCATCAGCGAACCTTCGGCGTAGTGCATCCAAAAGCGGCGCTGGTGGTGCTCGGGCGTGCCAGGCTGGGTCATCAACTGAGCGGCATCCCCCGAAGCCTGTGCGCCGTGCTGCTCGACCAGGTACTCGAGGATGGCCGCCGACTCCGCCACGACCAGGTCGCCATCGGTGATGACCGGCGACTTGCCCAGGGGGTGAATTTTCTTCAGCTCGGGCGGGGCCAGCTTGGTGACCGGGTGGCGCTTGTAGACCTTGAGCTCGTAGGGCAGGCCCAACTCTTCAAGCAACCACAGCACGCGCTGCGAACGGGAGGTTTCGAGGTGGTGGACGGTGATCATGGGCGCCAGCATAGCGCCCTTGCCGCTCACACGGTCGGCACATCCCCGCCCAGCACCTGGTAGAGCGTGACCATGGCGTTGAGGCGGTTCAGGCGGCTTTGCGCCAGGTTGATTTCGGCCTGGCGGCGGGTCTCCTGGGCGTCCAGCCAGGTTTTCAAAGGCACGGCGCCGGCGCGGTAACGCACTTCGGCCAGGCGCTCGGTGTTGCGCGCCGCGGTCACGGCATCTTGCAAGCGCAGGCCTTGCTGCTCGTACTGCAGGCGCGAAGCCAGGGCGTTGTCCACGTCAGAGAGCGCGCTGTACCAGCTCTGGCGCCAGCCGATCACGGCGGACTCGTAGTCGGTCTGCGAGATGGCGATGTTGCGCTTCATGTCGCGGAACTGCACGAAGGGCAGCACCAGACCCGCGCCCAGGGTGCCGATGGGGTCGGACAGCACCTTGGAGAGCGCCGTGGACGAGCCGCCCACGCTGCCCGTCAGCGTCAGCGTCGGGTAAAAGCTGGCGCGGGTGGCATCCACCTGGGCCAGGGACTTGCGCAGGCGCAGCTCGGACGCACGCACGTCGGGCCGGCGCGCCAGCAACTCGGACGGCACGCCCGCGGGCACCTCGGGCAGACGACCTTCGGGCAGACGCTGGGCCTCGCTCAACGCCACGTTCAACGCCACGCCCGGCGGGCCGTCGAGCAGGATGGCCAGGGCATTGCGTGCCTGCACGCGTTGCAGCAAGAACAGGGTGTGTGCGGCCTCCTGTGCGGCCACAGCCTGTGTGGCCTGCGACAGCTCCAGCCCCGAGGTGCTGCCGCTGTCGTACTGGGCCTTGACGAGCTGCAAGGTGCGCCGCGCGTAGTCGATGCTTTGCTGGCTGGCCTCGACGCGCTGGTTCAGGAACGACACCTGGAAATACAGGTTCGCCGTGGTCGCCACGAGGGCCTGAGCTGCAGCGATGCGGTCCTGCTCGGTGGCCTGGGCTTCCCAGTCGGCGGCACTGCGCAGCGAGGCCAGGCGCCCCCACAGATCGGCCTCCCAGGTCACCGTGCCCGTGGCGCTGTTCAGGCGCGTGGTCGGGCCGCCATCGAGAGCCTGGCTGGCCGTGCTGCTGCCCCTCACATTCACGCTGGGCAACTGGTCACTGGCAGACTGGGCCGCCACCAGCTGCGCGCGCCTCACCTTCAGGGCGGCCTGGGCGAGGTTGTTGTTGCGCGCCAGGGCTTCGTTGATCACCGCCGTCAGGCTCGCGTCGTTGAGCGCCAGCCACCAGGGCGACAGCGCCAGGCGAGCCGCGGCGTCTGCCTCAGCCTGGGCAGACTGAGCGAAGCGCTCTGGCACCTGCACGTCCGTGCGCTGATAGGCGGTGGGCGCAGCACACCCGCTCAGCAGGAGCGCAGCGGCCATCGGCAGGGCCAAGGTCAACAGCAAGGGCGAAGGGATCGTCATGGAAGGCCAGGCAAAAGTGGTTGTGAAGAGATAAGCAAGCCAGCGCTGAATCGGAGGGATGTCAATCGCGGCTCAGGGCATCGACCGGGTCCAATCGCGCCGCACGGCGTGCGGGCAGGAAACCGAACACCACCCCGATGAGCGACGAAACCCCGAACGCCGTCACGATGGACGACACCGAATACACCATCGAAAAACCGCCACCGAACTTGGCGAACAGCTCGCCAATGCCCAGTGCCAGGGCGATGCCCAGGATGCCGCCCAGCAGACACACCATCACCGCTTCGATGAGGAACTGCTGCAGGATGTCGCCCTGCCTGGCGCCCACCGCCATGCGCACGCCGATCTCCTGAGTGCGCTCGGTGACCGACACCAGCATGATGTTCATCACCCCGATGCCGCCCACGATCAGCGAGATCACCGCGATCGACGAGATCAGCAGCGTCATCGTCTGCGTGGTGCTCTCGATGGTCTGGCGGATGCTGTCGGAGTTGCGCGTGAAGAAGTCCTGGGTGTTGTGCCGCTGGGTCAGCAGCTTGGTGATGCCTGCCTCGGCTGCGGCAGAAGACACGTCATCGCTCACCCGCACCGTGATGCCGCGCAACACACGCGTGCCGATCACACGCCGCATGCCCGTCGTCACCGGCACCCAGACGTTGAGGTTCTCGCCCATGGAGAACAGGTTGTCCTGCGGCGCCGTCACCCCGATGATGCGCACCGGCACCGCGCCCAGGAAGATGACCTGCCCCAGCGGGTTCTCGCCGTTGGGGAACATGGCCGCCTGAGTGGCCGGGTCGATCACGGCCTCCTGCGTCTGGCGGCGCACGCTGTCGGCATCGAAGGCCTGGCCTTGCGCCATGGTGTAGCCCTTGACGCGGAAGAAGCTCTCGCCCACGCCGTTGACGTTGGCCGTGGCCTCCAGGTTGCCACGCCGCAAGGTCAGGCTGGTGCTCACCGTGGGCGTGACGCTGTCCACATAGGGCAGTTGCTCGATGGCGGTGGCATCGGCCGGCACCAGGGTGCGGATGCGCACCGCCTGGCGGTCACCGAAGTTCTTGCCTGGGTAGATGTCGATGGTGTTGGTGCCCATCGCCGAGATGTCCTTGAGCACACGCTGGCGCGAGCCCTCGCCCAGCGCCACCATGGACACCACCGACGCGATGCCGATGATGATGCCCAGCATGGTCAGCAAGGTGCGCAGGCGGTGGCCGGCCATGGCCCGAACGGCCATCGCGAAGGCCTCGGTGAAACGGTCCAGCTGGGCGCGCCAGGATGAGAGGTTGGCCGCAGGGGCCTGAGGTGCGCGCGGCGACAACAATGGCGCTTCGCCATGGGTGGAGTCGCCCACGATCTGCCCGTCGGCCACCTCGATGATGCGCTGCGCGTGCTGCGCCACCTTGTGGTCGTGGGTGACGATGATCACCGTGTGCCCATCGGCATGCAGCTCCTTGAGGATGCGCATCACCTCCTCGCCGCTGCTGCTGTCCAGCGCGCCCGTGGGCTCGTCGGCCAGGATGACGTCGCCACCGTTCATCAGCGCCCGCGCGATCGACACCCGCTGCTGCTGACCGCCCGACAACTGCCCTGGCTTGTTGGCCAGGCGCTCGCTCAGGCCCAGGCGGCCCAGCAAGGCCGAAGCCTTGGCCGTGCGCGCCGCTTTGTGCAGCCCCGCGTAGATGGCCGGGATCTCGGTGTTGCCCACGGCGCTGAGGTCGCCCAGCAAGTGGTAACGCTGGAAGATGAAGCCGAAGTGCTCGCGGCGCAGCCCTGCCAGCTGGTCGGGCTCCAGGGCCGACGTGGCCTGGCCCGCCACCTTGTAGCTGCCGCGGGTGGGCCGGTCCAGGCAACCGAGGATGTTCATCAGCGTGGACTTGCCCGAGCCCGAAGCACCGATGATGGCGACCATCTCGCCCTCGAAGATGCGCAGGTTCACGCCCCGCAGCACGGCCACGGTGCCATCGCCGCTGGGGTACTCGCGCCAGAGGTCTTGCACCTCCAGCAGCACCGGTGCGGGCACAGGCGCCCCACGCTGCGAGCCGGTCGATGCCGCAGGCAGGTTGTGGGTGGGGTCGAGTTCGCGGTGGGCCATCTCAGCCATCGCTCAGAACATGCCGCCAGGGCGGCGTCCGCTGCCACCGCCCGAACTGCTGGTGGCTTCGCCCACCACGACCTCGTCGCCTTCTTGGAGGCCTTCGAGCACCTGGGCCTGCACGCGGTTGTTCAGGCCGATCTTGACCTGCCGCTGCACGACCTTCTTGGTCTCGCCCTGGGTCTCCAGCACGCTGACGGTGTAGGCCTTGGTCTTGCGGTCGCGTTTGCCCAGGGCACTGGCCGGGATGATCAAGGCCTTGTCCACCTTGTTGAGCACGATGTTGACCTGCGCGGTCATCAGCGGGCGCAGGCGGCCATCGGCGTTGGGGATGTCGAACAGCCCGTTGTAGTAAATGGCCGTGGTGGTGGCGGTGGCCGTGGTGACTTTCGTGTCCGTCTGGTTGACCTCCGGCACAGGCTCGATGGCGCGCAGCGTCGTCTCGTAGCGGTGGCTGGGATCGCCGAGGATGGTGAAGTAAGCAGGCAGACCGGCCTTCACCCGCACCACATCGGCCTCCGAGATCTGGGCCCGCACCAGGATCTGGTCCAACTTGGCCAGCTTGATGACGGTGGGCGCCGACTGCAAGGCGTTCACCGTCCGGCCTTCTTCCAGCACGATGGCCACCACCGTGCCGTCGATCGGGGCCATCATTTTCGTGTAGCCCAGGTTCACGCGGGCGGTGTCCAGCGAGATGCTGGCCTGCTTGATCTGTGCGTCCAGCGCACCCAGATCGGCAGTCGTTGTGCCCACCGCGGCTTCGGCATCTTCGAGGTCTGAGCGCGAGCCGGCATCCTGCAAGCTCAGCGACTGCTTGCGCGTCAAATTGAGCTGGGCCTGCTTGAGCAAGGCCTGTTTGGCACGGCGCTGCGCCTGCAGCAAGGCAATCTGGGCCTCGGCGTTGCGCAAGGCGTTGGTCTGGGTGGTGGAGTCGATCTCGGCGATCAGCTGCCCCTTTTTGACCTTCTCGCCCAAGTCCACGTAGATGCGCTTGATCTGACCGGTGGCCTGAGCGCCGACGTTGACCTCGCGCGAGGCCAACATGGTGCCGCTGGCCAGCACGGTGTCCTCCAGTTCGTCAGCCACCACCTTGGCGGTGATCACCTGGGGTGCCGGTGGCGCCGTGAAAAACGCTCGCTTGACGCCGTAAGCCGCTGCAGCCAGCACCACGAGGACGAGCGCCAGGCGCCAGCCCTTCAACCATTTGAATGTCATCCAGTTCATCCAGTCAGTGTCTCAAATCCGTGTGTCGCGTTCACCGCAGCCATGTGAAGGGCATGTAAATTGGCGGCATGCAAGCCACCCCCATCACCCCGCTCAGCCTGGTCACCGGCGCCAGCCAGGGCATTGGCGCCGCCACCGCGCGGCTGCTGGCCCAACGCCGACACGCCCTCATTGTCCACTTCGCGCACCGCGTCGATCTGGCGCAAGCGGTGGCGCAAGACTGCATGCGGCTTGGCGCACCGCACGTGATCATCGCTCAAGCCGACCTGGGGCGCGAGGACGCGGTCATGGCGCTGTTCGCTGAAGTGGACAAGTCGCCGTTCGCGCTGAGCGGGCTGGTGAACAACGCCGGCATCGTGGACCAGACCGCGCGCCTAGACGACATGAGCGGGGAACGCCTGCGGCGCATGCTGGACGTCAACGTGCTGGGCCCCATGCTGTGCGCGCGCGAGGCGGTGCGGCGCATGTCCAGCCGCCACGGGGGCGCGGGCGGCGTCATCGTCAACGTGTCCAGCAGCGCGGTGCGCTCGGGCTCGCCTGCTCAGTACGTGGATTACGCCGCCAGCAAGGGCGCCATCGACATCTTCACGCAAGGGCTGGCGCGCGAGGTCGCGGCCGAAGGTGTGCGGGTGGCGGCTGTGCGACCCGGCATCACGGACACCGGCATCCATGCCACCGGCGGTGAACCGGACCGCGCTCGGCAGATGGCCCCGGCACTGCCCATGCGGCGTGCCGCGCGGGCAGAAGAGGTGGCCCAAGCGATTGCCTGGCTGATGTCGGACGAGGCCAGCTACACGGCGGGCGCCATCCTGGACGTCAGCGGCGGACGCTGAGCCCGTCCAAGGGCTTGACGCTCAAGCCTGCTTCGCAAGCAAGCGCAGCTGCAGGGCCACGCGCGCCTGTGCCGGCGTGAGCGTTCCCGCTGCCGGCCAGACATCGCCCTCTCGCGGCGTGACGCCACCGCGCGCCACCCGGCTGCTGCGCCACACCACCACACCTTGCGCAGCGGCACGCTGCAAGGCGGCTTCCAAGCCAATGTTCACCGTGCCATGCCCCGTCGTGGCCACCACCAGGCCGCGCAACGCCTGGTCGTGGCGATGGGCTTCGCGGGATGCGGCATCGATCGCCGATTGGCGCAAGGCCGCATCGACCAGCCAGCCATCGGCGTCGGCGTGGCTCAGCACAATTTCAACGCGAGGTGGCATGGGTGCGGACAACAGCGCCCAACCCATGGCTTCGCCGCGAGGCCAGGCCGCAGTCTGTGCAAACGCCCCCGCGTCTGTCACCAGCTGGCCGGTATCGTCCAGCAGTGCCAAGGGCAAGGCCCCGCCCGCGTCGAACGCGTCCATGGCGTGGCTGTGGGCCTTGCGCACATCGCAGCCCGCCCACACGCGCCCCTGAAGCACCGCGACCACACCACCTCGCCCCAGGCTTGCCGCTGTGCGCGCCACCTGGACGGCGTCACGCAGGTTGCGAGGGCCATCGGCATCGGGCGCCGTGGCTGGCCGCATGGCCGCGGTCAGAACGATGGGCTTGAGGCCATCATGGAGGTGGTGCAGCAAGCAAGCCGTCTCCTCCAGCGTGTCGGTGCCGTGTGTGATGACGACGGCTTCGACGGCCGCATCCTGCATGGCAGCGCCCAACGCCTGGGCCATCGACTGCCACACCGGCCAGGCCATGTCTTTGCTGTCGATCTGTGCGACCTGCTGCGTCGCAAGCGGGATGTCGGCCAGCTCAGGCACGGCGGCCACGAGCTGAGCCACCCCCAACTGGGCGGCCTGGTAGGCCCATGCGCGCGCGGGGTCGGCGCCTGTGCCAGCGATGGTGCCGCCAGTGCCCAGGATCAGCACATGCGCCATGGCGCCCCCGCTGCAACACCGGGGTGTTGCGCAAAAACACTGGACATCCAAACAGTACTGTATAAAATCACATCCATCACCACGGTCGGGTGGGCCAGCGCCCACACCTCGTTGCCATGACCAACGATAAACCCAAACTCACACCACGCCAGCAGCAGATCTTCGAGCTGATCCAGCGAAGCATCGCGCGCACTGGTGCGCCACCCACCCGGGCCGAAATCGCCACCGAGTTGGGCTTCCGCTCGGTCAACGCCGCCGAAGAGCACCTGCAAGCCCTCGCCCGCAAGGGTGTGATCGAGCTGGTGGGTGGCACCTCTCGCGGCATCCGCCTGAAGGCTGGCACGCTGCGCACCGTCAACGAAAGCCGACGCAAAGGCACTGACAGCGACGCAGGCACCGGCCTGCCCTTCAACCTCGCCCTGCCTGGCCTGGAGCAGCTGGTGCTGCCGCTGGTGGGCCGTGTGGCTGCAGGCAGCCCCATCCTCGCCCAAGAGCACGTCGAGCAAACCTACACGGTCGAGCCCAGCCTTTTCGCGCGCCGCCCCGACTACCTGCTGCGCGTGCGCGGCATGAGCATGAAAGACATCGGCATCCTCGACGGCGACCTGCTGGCCGTGGCCCGCACCCGCGAGGCACGCAACGGCCAGATCGTCGTGGCGCGCCTGGGTGACGAGGTCACCGTCAAACGCTTCCAGCGCACAGCGCAAGGCATCGAGCTCCTGCCCGAGAACGCCGACTTCCAACCCATCGTGGTGCCACCCGACTCGACCGATTTCGAATTGGAAGGTCTGGCCGTGGGCTTGATCCGAAACCAGGTGCTGAACTGAGGGGCGTGAGGCCTCTGGCAGCACTGGGTCACATCCGTCGCCACCATGCGGGTGGCGGGCATTTGCATCACTGGTTCGGTGGTGCGATCCCGCGTGGTGGTTTCATCGTCTGAATCCTGCCGAACTTCTCAAGCATCACTGGAGTTCAACATGATTCATCACCTTGCACGCGCTTTCGCCGTTCGCCAGCAGTCTGGCGTGATTGCTGCGCAGGCAGAACCTGCTCATCCTGCAAAACCAAGCACGCCGACACCCGTGCGCCCTCGTCCCATCACGCCATGGGGCAGCCCTGCCAAACCGGGGGTGGCGGGCCTGGCTCCGCGCGCCCATGCACACACGCCCGCTCAGGGCGTATCTCGCGTGCGCATCTCTGCCGACCCGCATGACGCACGCCGCACGGTGATCGCAGGCCGCTTTGCCGAGGTTTGCGCGGCACTGGACCGCATGGTCATGGAACAGGAAGCCATTGCCTGAGCATCTGAAGGCAACAGCCCTGCAAGCCAAGAAAAAACCCCCTGCGGCGAAACCTTCAGGGGGTTTTTGAAGCGCTTGCGCGCCAGGCATCAGCCCATGTGCAGGCCGCCGTTGACCGAGAAGTCGGCGCCCGTGGCGAAGCCCGATTCGTCGCTCGACACCCACGACACCATGGAGGCGATGTCCTCCGGGGTGCCCAGACGCTTCACCGGGATGGTGGCCACGATCTTGTCCAGCACGTCCGGACGGATCGAGCGGACCATGTCGGTGCCGATGTAGCCCGGGGACACGGTGTTCACCGTCACGCCCTTGTTGGCCACTTCCTGGGCCAGGGCCATGGTGAAGCCGTGCATGCCAGCCTTGGCAGCCGAGTAGTTGGTCTGGCCAAACTGGCCCTTTTCACCGTTCACCGAGCTGATGTTGACGATGCGACCCCAACCGCGGTCCACCATGTCGTCAATGACTTGCTTGGTGACATTGAACAGGCTGTTGAGGTTGGTGTCGATCACCGCATCCCAGTCGCCCTTGCTCATCTTGCGGAACATGCCGTCCTTGGTGATGCCGGCGTTGTTCACCAGCACGTCCACGGGGCCGTGCTCGGCCTTGGTCTTCTTGAACGCTTCCACGGTTGAATCC
>Ga0209617_10000564_pt1 | contig 16491 bp, 16 predicted proteins | sample LakEriepJuly2011_2_FD_187459 | JGI IMG/M metagenome (GOLD analysis project Ga0209617, IMG submission 187459) | Freshwater microbial communities from dead zone in Lake Erie, Canada - CCB epilimnion July 2011 (SPAdes) (version 2) | ecosystem: Environmental > Aquatic > Freshwater > Lentic >... | reverse complement strand
CAGGTCGCCGTGCGCGCCGCTGCCGGCAAGCGCCGCATCAAAGCGCCACAGCATGGGCGTGGCCGCGCCGCCCCAATCCTGCAGATAGCTGGCCCGCGCATGGCGAATGGTGCCCAGGCGCCCTTCCGTGACCAGCTGCCGCACCAGACCGATGGCCGGGCAGCGCCGATAGTTGAACCACACGAAGGTGCGCGCCTTCGAAGCACGCGCCGCATCGCGCATGGCGCGTGCATGACCCAGCGAGCCGGCCAGCGGCTTTTCGCACGCCACATGCTTGCCCGCCTGCAGCGCCGCGATGGCGATGGGTGCATGCAGATGGTTCGGCGTGAGCACATCCACCAGATGCACCTTCGGGTCGCGCACCAGCGCTTCCCAGGTGGGTGCGGTGGTCGCCACTTCCCAGCGCTCGGCGAATGCGCGCGCGGCCGCACGATCGCGGCCCGCCACGCACTGCAGTCGCGGACGACGGCTCAGGTCGAAGAAGCACGGCGCCTGACGCCACGCGTTGGCGTGCGCACGACCCATGAACTTGGTGCCCACCAGTCCGATGCCGAGTTCCGTCGTCTTCGCGCCACGCTTCGACTTGCTTGCTGCCATGCCTGCTCCAATGCCGATGCGCCGCGCCGATGATTGGCTCGCCGCTGCGCGACCATGCACGGCGATTTCCCTATGCTACGGCCAACTTCAGGAGCCCTCGCATGACCAGCACCCACGACCGTCTCGATCGCATCGAACTCGAACTCGCCACGCTTCGACGCAGCCATGCACGGTGGCGCGCCACGGCGATGGCGGCGATCGCGCTGGCGAGCGTTGGCGTGCTCACGGGTCTGGCCGCCGATCCCATCACCAAGCTCATCCGCGCCTCGCGCATCGAGCTGGTGGATGACAACGGCAAGGTGAGCGTGGCTTTGAGCGCCAGCGAACAGGGCGGACAGATCGACATCTGGGCCAAGGGCGGCGCCAACGTGGGTCGTCTGGCGGCCAGCGAATCGGGCGGCGACCTGTCGCTGTGGAACACCGCGGGCAAGCCCGTCACCGGCGTGTATGCAAGTTCGGGCGGCGGCCGCATCGAGGTGTCGCGCGGCGACGGCGAGCTGGCGGGCTACCTGGAAGCCACGGCCGACGGCAGCGATCTGGCGCTCAGTCGCGCCGGCAACGAGCAGGCGGCGGCGCGCTTCCGCGTGACCAAGGATGGCTCTGAAGCGCTGCTCGCGAAGGCGGACACCAACACCATCATGATGTTCGGCGTGACGCCCAAGGGATCGGGCGTGAGCATCGTGGGTCAGAACGATGCCGAGGTGGCCTACTTCGGCAGCGACCAGAACCGCGCGGGCATGCTGCGTCTGGGCAACGCCGCCGGCAGCACCATGCTGGAAGCTGGCGTGGGTGATCACGGCGGCGAACTGCTGGCCCGCAACACCACCGGCCAGGGCGGTGCGCTGATCGGCAACGGCGACAACGGCGGATTCATGGACATGCGCAACGGCGACGGCAAGGCCGTGGCCAGTCTGGCCGTGCAACCCAACGGCGGCGGCGTGGCGTCGGTGTGCTACGCCAGCGGACAGGTGGCCGCACTCATGGATCAGGGCAAGGATGAAAGCGGCACCGTGCAGGTGTTCGCGGGCGCCAATCGCATGGCGGCACTTGGTGGCAGCAAGACCGGTGGCCTGCTGAATCTGTTCAACATGAAGGGCAAGGCCGTGTTCGTGGCGGGCAGCGCCAGCGACGGCACCGGCGGCATCCTGAGCGTGCGCAGCGGCGACGGCACGCAGGTGGTGCGCGCCAGCGCCGAGCCCGCGCCCGAAGTGGCCGTGTACAGCAACGATGGTCAGCAGAAGCGCGTGATCAGCGCGCCAACGCCCGGCACGGCAGCGACCGCACCGGCCACGCCTGCACCCTGAGATTTCGGATTCAACGACTCGGCAATCGGCCGCGCCTCACGCCACCGGCGTGAAGGTGATGCCGCTCTGCACGTAGAAGTTCACCATGTCGCCGGCCGTGAACTCGGTGGCCTGCTGGCCATCGAACGGCTCCACCCACATGGGCACCACCACATCGCACAGCAGGCGGTTGCTGGCCTGATCCACGCCGCGCACCACACCCTGCACGATGCGAGGCTGACCCATGATGGGCTCGATGAAACCACCACCCGCGTCGGCCTTGTGCATGCGCAGCGCCTTGGCGTGAATGTGACCCTTGATGCGCTTGCCGGGGTGCACCGCGGTGGCGCCGCCCTGCGCGAAGCGCAGACGGTATTCGGTGCCGGGAACGGAGATGGTGATCTCGCTGCCGTTGGCCGACTCGAGCACACCACGAACCAGATCGCTTTCAACGCCTTGCATGGGTCGGAATGCTAGCGGATCACGCGAAACCCTTGCACGCCGCGCGCCGGCGGCGGATTGGGTTGCAGTAGCATCGCCGAAATGCGCCCCACCACCATGCTTGCCGCTCTCTCGCTCGCCGTTGCCAGCACCTTCGCCATCGCCGATGACGACAAGAAGGCCCCCGCAACGCCGCCCGCCGCCGCTGCCGACGCCAAGCCCGCCGCGCCCAAGGTGGCCAAGGCACTGGCACCGCTCGCCTTCCTGGAAGGCCGCTGGACGCAGAGTCAGGCAAACGGCGCCACGATCGAGGAGCACTGGATGGCCCCGCGCGGCAACAGCATGGTGGCCACCTTCCGCCGCACGCTCGGCAACGGTGCCACGCCCTTCTACGAGTTCACGCAGATCATGGCCGAGAAGGACATGGTCATCCTGCGCCAGATGCACGTGCACGGCAACTTCGAGCCCGATCCCAAGCGCACCGACCTGATGCGCCTGAAGCTGGACAAGGTGGAGGACAACAGCGCCACCTTCGTGCCGGTGGAAGAGCCGCTGAAGGCGAACGCGCAGGACATGGCCAGCATCAACTACACGCTGAAGGACGCCAACACGCTGGTGCTCACGGTGACGCCGAATGCACCCAAGGATCCGGCCAAGCCCGCGGAGAAGCCGCTGGTGTTCACCATGACGCGCATGCCCTGATCGGCGCGCGTCAGCCCATCGCCAGGAAGTTGGCCAGCAGCGCCGGACCCGCGTCGGTCATGAAGCTCTCGGGGTGGAACTGCACGCCTTCGAGCGGCTTGGCGCCGGGCGGCGCCTTCCAGCGAAGCCCCATGATCACGCCGTCGGCGGTGCGCGCGCTCACCTCGAAGTCCGCCGACACCGTGGCCGGATCCACCACCAGCGAGTGGTAGCGCATGGCGGTGAAGGGATTGGGCAAACCCGCGTACACGCCCTTGCCGTCGTGATGCACCTGACTGGTCTTGCCGTGCATGGGCGCGTCGGCGCGCTGCACCGTCATGCCGTGGCAGTCGCCGATGGTCTGGTGACCAAGGCACACGCCAAGCACCGGAATGCGCCCACGAAAGTGCTGGATCATGCGCGCACTCACCCCCGCCTCCCTGGGCGTGCAGGGCCCGGGCGAGATCACCAGGTGCGTGGGCTTCAGCGCGTCGGCCGCGGCCTCGTCGATGGCGTCGTTGCGCACCACCTCCACGCGAAGGCCGGGACGCACTTCCTGCATGCGGTGCACCAGGTTCCAGGTGAAGGAGTCGTAGTTGTCGATCAGCAGGACCACGATGGCCCGATGCTAGCCGTCACGCCGCCTCGCGCGTGCCCGCCACGCCGTCGCGCGTCACGATGAACAGCGCGTCGGTGATGGGGTACGGCAGTCGCTTGAAGTCGCGCAGCACCCGCTGCTGCACCTTGTCAACGAATTCGGGCGGGTCGCAGCTGATGGCCACGAACATGTCGCGCGCCGGCGTGGCCACGAAGAAGTCGCCATGCATCTGCGGTGCCAGCGTGCTGTGCAGCGTGTTCAGCAGCAGGCGCGCGGCGTCGTAGCCGTCGAGCACGCTCAGGATGGCCGCGCGGCCGCCGGTCTCGCTTTCGACCAGCTTCACCTTCAGGTCGGGCTGGTAGCGCGCCAGATTCTCGCGGGCGAGGCGCTCAAGATCATCGGTGTCCACGCCCCAGCGCACCATCTGCTCCACGGTCACGCTCACGGTCACGTCGGGCATGTCCACCACGAACACGATCACCGTGTCGTTCACGAACGGGATGTGCGCCACCTGCGTGCGATCCAGATGCTCGAAGATGCTCAGCGGCTGGATGCGCGGCATGATGCGCGGACGCACCAGCGTGAAGGGCATGGAGGCGTTGCCCATGGCATCGCCTTGCAGCAGCTTCTCGAAGTAGTGGTGCACGATCTCCAGTCCGCGCTCGGGCTCGCGGCTCGCGATGCGCCAGAGGTTCTCCAGACCAAGGTGGCGCCCTTCCAGCACCAGATCCATGGTTCCGGCGATCTCGATGCTGCGATCCGGCCAGCGCGCCACGAACACGCGCTGTACCCAGGCGGCGAACTCATCGGAACTGGTTGGAAATGCGTCGCTCATGCCTTGCCTCCCTGCTTCATCGGCTCCACTACGGGGGAACCCAAGCCGTGCTAACTTCGATTTCAGGAATGGCCCGCCAAGGCGCTTTCCGGAAGATTTATCGGGTTTCGAAGGCCCCCCAACCATGCCCCACGACACGCGCATCCTGGAAGACTTCTTCGCCCACCCCCACCGGCGCCTGCTGCTCATTGGCGGCCCCTGCGTGCTGGAAAGCGACGACATCAACCGCCGCATTGGCCAGACCTTGCATGACGCGTGCGCCCGCCTTGGCATCGATTTCTGCTTCAAGGCCAGCTTCGACAAGGCCAACCGCAGCAGCGGCAAGAGCCATCGTGGACCCGGCATGCAGGAGGGTCTGGATCGTCTGGCGAAGCTGCGCGAGGAACTCGCCTGCCCCGTCACCAGCGATGTGCACGAACCCGAGCAGTGCCTGCCCGCCGCGAAGGTGCTGGACATGCTGCAGGTGCCGGCGTTCCTGTGCCGCCAGACCGACCTGCTGATGGCCGCCGCCGAGACGGGCCGACCCGTCAACGTGAAGAAGGGTCAGTTCATGAGCCCGCGCGAGATGCAGAACGTGGTGCGCAAGCTCAGCGAGGGCGGCTGTCGCCACATCATGGCAACCGAGCGCGGCACCACCTTCGGCTACAACCGGCTGGTGAACGACTTCATCGGCATCGGCGACATGATGGAGCTGGGCCACCCCGTGTGCTTCGACGTGACGCACAGCACGCAGTTGCCTGGCGCCGAGGGCGAGCGCACCGGTGGCCGCCCCGAGCGCGCGCCCATGCTGGCCCGCGCCGCGGTGGCCGCGGGCGTGCACGCGATCTTCCTGGAATGCCATCCCACGCCCAGCGCCGCGCTGAGCGACGCCAGCACCATGCAGCCGCTCGATGCGGTGCCCGCCATGCTTGCCTCGCTGGTGGCCATCCGCAAGGCGATGGTCGAGAGCGGCTGCTGGCATGTCTAGAATGGCCCCGCGATGAAATGCGATCACTGCGACAAGCCTGCGGTGGTGCACGAGGTGGTGATCAAGAACGGCACCACCAGTGAGGTGCACCTGTGCGCCGAACATGCGGCGCAGAAGGGCTATCAGGTGCCCACGGCACCGGTCACGCAGTTGCTGGCGCAGTTCGCCGGTCAGATTCCCGCCGTGCAGGTGAGCACCCGACGCGAGCCCACCGCCGCGGCGCGATGCCCCGGCTGCGGGCTTCCCTTCGCCGACTTCCGCCAGACCGGACTGCTGGGCTGCCCCGCCTGCTACGACGCCTTCATGCCGCAGATCGGCGCGGTGATCGAGCGCGCGCAGGCTGGTGCGGTGCATCATGTGGGCCGAAGTCCACAGCGACTCGAGGGCATGGCCGATCGCGTGGCCCTTCGCAAGCGACTCATGCAGGAACTGGAGACCGCGATCGCCGCCGAACAGTACGAGCGCGCGGCGCGCCTGCGCGACCAGCTGCAGGGCCTGGGCGACGTCGGAGGCAAGGCCTGATGCGCCTCAGCGAGGAGAGCGCGGCCGTGCAGGTGGGTCCCGAGGCGGACGTGGTGGTGAGTTCGCGCATCCGCCTGGCGCGCAACGTGGCGGGCTTCCCGTTCGTGGGCCGCTGCAACGACACGCAGCGCAACGAGGTGATCACGCTGGTGGCGCGCGCGCCGCTGGGCCAGAACTTCGGCGCCGGCCTGACCTGGGTGAACATGGCGCAGACCTCGCCGCAGGAACGGCAGCTGATGGTGGAGCGCCACCTGATCTCGCGACACTTCGCCGACAGCACCGTGGCCCGCACCGTGGGCGTGGATGCCGAGGAGAGCCTGAGCGTGATGGTGAACGAGGAAGATCACCTGCGCATCCAGACCATCATGCCGGGATTCCGGCTTCCCGATGCGTTCGAGCGCGCGCGAGCCTTCGATCAGGCGCTGGAAAGCGCGGTGGATTTCGCCTTCTCGTCGCGATGGGGCTACCTCACCGCCTGCCCCACCAACGTGGGCTGCGGCGTGCGCGTGGGCGTGATGCTGCACCTGCCCGGCCTGCGTTACACCGGCGAGATGGAGCGCGTGAAGCGCGCCGCCAAGGACATGCATCTGGCCATGCGCGGCTTCTACGGCGAGGGCAGCGAGGCGGTGGGCAACTTCTATCAGGTGAGCAACCAGCTCACGCTGGGCTTCAGCGAGGACGACCTGCTGCGGCGCTTCACCGAGGAGACGGTGCCGCAGCTGATCGACTACGAGCGCTCGGCGCGTCGCATGCTGGCCGACACCAACCGCGCGCTGCTGGAGGACAAGGTGCACCGCGCCGTGGCCACGCTGCGCGCCGCGCGACTGCTGGGCGCCGAGGAGGCGACCAAGCTGCTGGCCAACCTGCGCCTGGGCATTTGCCTGCAGCTGATCAGCGATGTGAGCATGGAACTGGTGCAGCGCCTGCTGCTGCAGGTGCAGCCGGCACATCTGGCGCGCATCGATCCGGGTGCCACCGACGAGGACAAGGGCCGCGTGGCGCGCGCCACGCTGGTGCGTCGGGCACTTCGAAGCTGAACCTCAGACCTGCGGGGCCTGCTCGGCTGCCGGCGCCTCGGGCGGCGGCAGGTACGCGGCGGCCATGCGATCGGCATCGACGGCGAAGGCGAAGTCCTTCTCGGTGATGCCGCTGGCGTCGTGGGTGGACAGGGTCAGGCTGACCTTGTTCCAGCGCACCAGGATGTCCGGGTGATGCTGCACGCGCTCGGCGGCCTGCGCGATCTCGTTCACGAACTTCATGCTGGTGACGAAATCGGCGAACTGGAAGGTGCGCTGGATCGCGTCACCACATTCCGCCCACAGTTCCAACTTGGCCAGGCGGTTGGACACCTGGCGTTGCGTCAAGGCCTTCATGGCTGCGGACAATCTACCCTCTCCGGGCATGCATGCGAAGGGCGGCATCTCGCGACTGGCACCAAGCCCCACCGGGGCCCTGCATCTGGGCCACGCCTGCACCTTCGTGGCCAACTGGCTGCTGGCGCGCAAGTCGGGCTGGCGCCTGCTGCTGCGACTGGATGATCTGGACGCTCCGCGCGTGCAATCGAGCGGCCATGACGTGCTGGACACGCTGCGCTGGCTGGGCCTGGACTGGGACGGCGAACCCATCCGCCAGTCGGCCCGGCTGGATCGCTATCGCGCGGCCATGCACGCGCTTGCGCAGGCCGGCGTGGTGTACGAGAGCCCGCACACCCGAAGCGAAGTGCGCGAAGCGGCGGCGGCCGTGGGTGCGCCGCACGAAGGCGAGGGGCACGCGCGATTTCCGGATGCACTGCGACCGAGCGATCGTGGTGCGTGGCGCTTCGTGGATGCGGCCGTGAACCATCGCGTGCACACGCTCGACGAATGCACCACGGTGCACGATCAGGTGATGGGCTCGCACGACTTCCATGTGCACCGCGACCACGGCGACTTCCTGGTGTGGACCAAGGCCGGCGTGCCCAGCTACCAGCTGGCCTGCGCCGTGGACGACGGCGAACTTGGCGTGACCGATGTGGTGCGCGGCGCGGATCTGCTGGAAAGCGCGGCGCTGCAAACGCGGCTGCTGCGGGCGCTGCGGCTGCCCGAGCCACGATGGTGGCACATGCCGCTGGTGCGCAACGCGCAGGGCGAGCGTCTTGCCAAGCGCGACGGCGCGGAAGGCCTTGCGGGGCTGCAACGCGATGGCGTGCCAGCCGATCGCGTGCGCGGATTGGTTGCGTGGTGGATCGGCATGGCACCGCTTGCGCCCATCACGCGCGATGTCCTGCTGCAGCGCTGCGAACCCGATGCGCTGCTTCGCTCGCTGCGCGCCATGCATGCATCCGGCGGCCCGCGCGTGCACGCGGCCACGCTTGCGTGGTTGCACGGCGACGATGCTGCCGCCGATACACTCGCCACGCATGTTCGAGGATGAACCGCCACCGGCGCCACGCGCCGCGCTGCACCTGACCATGGCGGCCACGCCACGACGCATGGCATCGCTGCAGTCGCTGGCGCAGCAGATCGCGGCGGCATTCGACGAAGGCTGCACGATGTCGTGCGTTGCGCTGGCCGATGCGGCCGCGGCCATCGGCGACGCATCAGGCGCGCTGGTGATGGTGCTGGATCCGCTCGATGACACGCGCGGCCTCACCGCGGCACTGGATCAGGCCGATCGAACGGGCAAACCCCATCTGGTGGTGACCGAACGACGCAGCGCACAGGGCATGGGACTGGGTGCCATGGCGATCGAGGCCGGACCCGTGGCGATCGCCGCCGCACTGCGCGGCATGCTGTCACGCCAACCCGAACTGGATCGGCTGCGCACGCAGGCCAGCGGCGCCGAACGCATGGTGGGCGGCCTGCGCGGCGATCTGGCGCGCATGCAGGACGAACTGCAGCTGGCGGCGCAGGTGCAGCGCGAATTCCTTCCCAAGTCGCTGCCCGACCTGCCGCGCGCGCAGGTGGCGGCCATGTGGCGGCCGGCCAGCTGGGTGAGCGGCGACATCTACGACGCGCGACGACTGGACGAACATCATCTGGGCATCTTCATCGCCGACGCCGTGGGTCACGGCGTGCCCGCGGCGCTGATGACCATGGTGATCGCGCGCAGCCTTCCCACCAAGCAGATCACGGGCAGCACCTATCGCATCGTGCCCCCCGCCGAGGCGCTGGCCACGGTGAACCGCGAACTGCTGGCGCGCGACGGGCAGGCCACGCGCTTCGCCACGGCCGTGTACGCGGTGCTCGATCTTCGCACGCTTCGTCTGCGCGTGGCGTGCGCGGGCCATCCGGCACCGGTGGTGCTGCGCGGCCACGATCACCTGGAGTTCATCCGCGGCAAGGGCGGCGTGCTGGGCGTGTTCGAGGACGAGCACTGGGAGGAGACGGAAGTGGACCTGCACGCGGGCGATCGCCTGCTGCTGCACTCCGACGGCTTCGAGGCGGCTTTCCCGGAGGATCAGGCCTCGCGCGTGAGCAGTCAGGAGCCGTCACCGATGCACGTGCAGGCCTTCCAGCAGGTGCTGGATGTGGACAGCCCGGCCGAGATCGTGAAGCGGCTCGGCGAACGCGTGGACCGCGCCATGATGGCGTCGGCCAACGCCGATGACATCACGCTGATGGTGCTGCGCGCAGGCTGAGCGCCTGCAGTTGCCGCTGCACCTGCGCGGCCACCATGCGGCTCAGCACATCGGCCTCGATGTTCACGCGCGATCCCGCCATTCGATGCGCGAGCGTGGTGCGCTGCAGCGTCTCGGGAATCAGCGCCACCTCGAACCAGTCCGCACCCGTGGCGGCCACGGTGAGGCTGACGCCATCCACGGTCACGCTGCCCTGATCGATCATGTGCGCCTGCACGGCAGGCGGCGCGATGATGCGCGTGCGCCACTGCCCATTGGTCTGGTCCACCCCAACCACCGTGCCCACGCCTTCCACATGGCCCTGCACCAGATGGCCGCCGAGCAGCGCATCGGCGCGCAGTGATCGCTCCAGATTCACCGGGTCACCCACGCGCAGGTCGCCCGTGGTGGTGAGCGCCAGCGTCTGTGGAATCACGTCGAAGCACAGTGTGTCGTTGGCCGCCTGCACCAGCGTGAGGCAGCAGCCGTTCACCGCGATGCTCTCGCCCGGTTGCGGATCGGTCAGCCAGCCCGACGCACGCACGGACAGCCGAACGCCGGTCGCGGTTTCGCGCCGCTCGCTCACGTCGCCCATGCGCTGGATGAGTCCGGTGAACATGGTTGCTGCTCAGCGCCCCGCCGGCATCGACGCCTGCTCGGCGCTCGCGGCCGCGCCACCACTTGGCATCTGCATGATGGTGGAACCCGGGTAGTAGCGGGTCAGGATCTGGCGATGATCTCGGCCCGTCTTGCCCATGGCTTCGGCGCCGAACTGGCACATGCCCGCACCGTGGCCGTGGCCGCGACCTTCAAGCGTGATCTTGCTGCCGTCGAAACGCGGCGAGACATAGCCGCTCTTCAGCGTGTCCTTGCTGCCGGTGGCGCCGGCGTTCACCGCGTAGCGCAGGTCCTCGGAACCCCACAGCGCGACATGCCCCTTGCCATCCGAGATCTTGAACGACACGGGCCTGCCCGCCGCGTTCGCCTCGGCCACCACCATGCTCTTCACGGTGACGAGCTTCGTCAGGTCCTTGCGACCCTCGTCCTGCGCCCACGCGTTGAGTCGGCGGGTGAACTCGGCGATCGGCAGCGTCACCTTCCAGCGCGCGGTGGGCGCCTTCTCGCAGCAGTCCTTGGGACGCGCATCCTCGCGGCCATCCACCGTGAGCGGCGCGATGTCCATCCAGCTGCCTTCGCGGATGGCGTCGGTGGCCGACGCAGGCGCGCCGCCGCAGCAGCTGCTGTAGTACGTGGGCACCACGCGACCATCGAACACCAGATACTCGCCGCGCGTGTCGCGCACCGCGTCGCGACTGGTGGCGTCGGCGGTGGCGCCCACCCACGCCTGGCTGCTCTGACCGGCCACCACGTCGAAGTGGCGACGCCCCTCCCACCACGCGTGCTCGCACATGGCGTAGCTGCGCGCGGCCACGGCCTGCGAGCGGTACGCCGCGCGGCTCCAGCCCTTGTACAGCTCCTTGGCCAGCACACCTGGCAGATACGTTTCCATGGGCACCGCAAACACCAGATCGGCGGCGTCCGAACCGATGTCGGGCCGCGACACCAGCGTGGCGGCGCCAGGCCACGCGCCGCCCTTCCACTGGATCTCGGCGCTGGAACCACGGGGCGGCTCGATGGAGAGCGTGCCCGAGCCTCGCAGATCCACGCGCGAGGCGGCGGTGGTGCCGCTGGCCTCCACCATGCGCCAGCCGCCGTCGGTGGGTTGCAGGCTCACGGGCGTGCGCACGGTGCGACCCTGCGCGGCGTTCTGCGGCTTCATCCACAGCCAGCCTGATGCATGCGACAACACGATGGGTTCGCCACGCAGGCTGGCCACGCGCACGCGCATCACGGGTTCGGTGGTTGGCACCAGCGGGCGTTGCGCCGGTGGCTTGGGCAGCTCAGGTGCCTTCGCGACCGCCGTCGTGCCCGAGGTCTTCGCTGCGGGCGCGGTACCCGGCGTTCGGCCTTCGAGCGGGCTCTGCGGCAAGTCGGTGCGGCGCGCCGATGCATCACTCTGGCAACCCGACGGCAACAGCGCGACGCTCCAGACCACGGCCACCGTGCCGACTGCAAGCAGCAGCCAGCGGTGGTACGAGTCGGGGATGCGCCAACCGCCGGGGCCTTCCATGCGGGGCTCCTTCGCCGCAGCGTGCGGCGTGGTTCGTCAGTCGAGCACGCGGAGCGACAGACCGTTGGCCACCAGCAGCTGCTTGAGTTCCTCAAGGCTGGTCTGGCCGAAGTTCTTCACGCCCATCAGTTCCGCCTCGGTGCGGGCGGCCAGGTCACCCAGCGTGTGGATGCCGAGCAGCTGCAGCGCCTTGCGGGCGCGCACGGAGCAGTCGAGCTGCGAGAGCGGCTTGTTCAGCACCTCCTCGCTCACGGTGCCCTTGAGCTTCTCCAGCATCTCGGTGCGGATCTTGTCGTAGTGGCCGCGATCCAGCTGCTGACCCAGGCGCAGGCCCTTGGCGGTGAGCATGCTCTTGATCTCGACCAGGCTGGTCTCGCCGAAGTTCTTGTAGCTCAGCAGCTCGGCCTCGCTGATGCGCAGCAGGTCGCCGAGCGTGCGGATGGCCATCTTCTTCAGGCAGTTGCGCGCGCGCACCGACAGCTCGAAGTCGGTCACGGGCGTGTCCATCAGCGCATCGCGACGGGCGCCTTCGCGGGCGAACTCCTCGTCGTACAGCATGTCCTTGCTGGCGCGCACGTCCTTCATGAACAGCGTGGCGCGGTTGTGGGTGGGGTTCGCTTCCAGCACCTTCTTCAGCAGCTTCTCGGCGCGCGTGAACTGACCCGCGTCCTCGAGCAGCACGGCCATGTTCACGAACACCTGCACCGGCGGGCTGGGCAGGCGCGTGCACTCCTCGTAGGTGCGCAGCGCATCATCATCCATGCCCAGACGGTCCTGCAGCTTGGCGCACTGGAACAGGTTCTTCGCGGTGCGGTCCTTGGTGACCGCCTCCTTCCACGCGTCCAGGGCCTGCACCCACTGACCCTCGCCTTCCAGCTGCTGCGCCTTCTTCACGAAGGGCGCGGCGGCGGCGGGATCGTTGCGAGTGGCTCCAATGACGGTGTCGAGACCTGCGTTGGCCATGTGTTCTTCCTGCTCTGAAATGCGGATTGTCGTGGGGTACGGAAGCGAAACGAACGGTCGAGGAGTCTACACCGCAGCCGAGGTCGGCTCCAGCAGGCGGATTTGCCGCCAGGCCCCCCGCTCGAAGCGCCAGGCCACCACCGCGCCGTACAGGATGATGTAGGCGCTTGCGGCGATCCAGGGCCCGGTGCTGGACAGCGCCGGGTGCGCGGACACCAGCCACGCCCCCAGGCCCACGATCACCCCCCAGCTCAGCACGATGGTGGCGATGCCGGGCACCAGCGTGTCGCCGGCGCCGCGCAACGCGCCCGTGTAGGCGATGCCCACGGCGTCGAAGGTCTGGAAGATGGCGGCACACACCATCAGCCGCGAGCCGATCGCGATCACTTCGCTGGCCACGGCTGGGTCGGCTTCGGACACGAACACGCCGATCAGCGGACCGCGGAACAGCGCCATGCACAGGCCGCACGCGCTCATGTACACCGTGGCCATGCCCACCGCCCAGTGCGCGCGGTTGGCGGCCACATCGGGCTTGCCCGCGCCGATGTACTTGCCCACCAATGCCGTGGTGGCCACGCTGAAACCCACCGCCGGCATGAACGACAGGTGCATGTAGCGCAGCGTGGACCAGCCCGCGGTGAGATGCATCTCGCCGAACTGACCCACCAGCACCGTCATGAAGATCGCCCAGCAGATGATCTCGTTGCCGAACTGGATGCTGACCGGCCAGCCCAGGCGCACCAGCTCGATCAACTCGTGCACACGCGGACGCCACGACTCGCGCACGCGCAGTTCGCGCGACAGCTGTCCGAACAGGAACAGGCCCAGCGGCAAGGCGGCCTCCACCACGGTGCCGCACACCGTGGCGATGGCCGCGCCCAGCACGCCAAGCGGTGGCACGAACGGAACACCCGGCAGCCCCCACGAGGGCAGTCCATCGCTGCCGTAGATGAGCACGTAGTTCAGCAGCACGTTGGTGACATTGCCCAGGATGGCCGCGATGGTGATCACGCGCGGTCGCTGCAGGCCGAAGAAGAAGTTGCTCATCGACTTGCCGACCAGGCCCGCGATGGATCCATAGGCCAGCACCAGCCCGTACTGCAGTTCCATGCGCTGCAGCTGCGGCGAATGCCCCATCCACGCGAAGAACCAGGGCAGCATCACCGCCCACGGCAGCATGATCAGCAGCCAGCTCGCCACACCCAGCCACAGACCCGCCCATCCGTAGCGCGCGGCCCCATCGCGACGTCCGGCGCCCACGTTCTGCGCCACGAAGGTGTTCACGATCGAGAGGAATCCGAACAGGAACGACTGCGGCGCGAAGGCCCAGATGCCGCCGTTGCCCACCGCCGCCACTTCCAGCGCACCCACCTTGGACACCATCAGCGAGTCCACGAACTGCATCAGCGTGTAGCTGACCATCGTGAGCACGGTGGGCCATGCCTGCGTCCACACCTCGCGCGCGGGATGGCGCGAGGGCTGCGTTGACTCGGGTTGCACGCCCGCGATCACAGCTCCACCAGCACCATGTCGCTCTCGACCGCCGGCTTGGCGGGCGTGGCGTGGTGCTCGGTGGCGAAGCGCTCAAGGCCCGCGATGCGCGCCATCTCGGCGCGCACGGCGACGCCGTCGAAGGCCGGCGCGCGAATGCCTTCGCGTTCGGCCATCAGGTCGAGCGCGATCTGGCACTCGCCCTTGGCGAAGTCGACCGGCGTGATGGCGCGATCGAAGCCCTGCAGTCGGTTCTTGGCGTTCTCGAAGGTGCCGCTCTTCTCGATCCAGGTGGCACCCGGCAGCACCACCTCGGCCATGGCCGTGAGGGCGGTGGGCAGCGTGTCGATCAGGGCGAAGGGCACGCGTGCCAGCGCCTCGCGCAGGCCGTTGCTCACCCAGTCGCTGGGGTAGTTGCCGGTGATCACCGCGGCGCCGATCGCGCCGGCGCCAAGCGCCTTCTCGAAACTGGCGGCGTCATGCACGGTGCGGCCCGCGGCCAGCGCCTGCAGCACGGCGCGCACGCCGCGCGCGTTGGGCGCCTTCTCGGCAAACATGGTGAAGCCGCCGGGGAAGGTCTTGTCGGCGCCGTGCGTGGGCACCGGGCCAACGGCCAGCTCGGCCTTGGGATCGATGGCCAGCACCCACTTCGCCAGCAGGTACGCGTCCTCGCAGCTCAGCATGGGGCTCACCAGCAGGCCCAGTCGCTTGCCGGCGTGCGCCGCGCCGCGCGCGAAATCATTGGTCTTGTTCAGGCCGGCGTCCCAGGCCTCGGGGGCCTTCTCCAGATCGAAGGCCTCGCGGCCCTTCAGCGACGGAAGCTTGAGGCGATCCTCGCGGTGCACGAACTTCCAGCCGTAGCGCACCTCGTCGGTGATCCACCACTTGTTCACCTCGAGGTTCTCGCGCGGCTTCACGCGGAACACGGTGCCATCGTGGTGCTCCACGCTGATGTTGTCGCCGCTGGCGGTCAGGCCGTCGACGCTGGAGGTCTTGGTGAGGAACCACACGCGCTGCTGGAACAGGAAGTCCTTGTCGAGCAGCGCGCCCACCGGGCACACATCAACCACGTTGCCGCTGAGCTCGTTGTCGAGTGCCAGCCCGGGGAACACGTCGATCTCCTCGGTGCTGCCGCGGCCGTGCACCATCAGTTCGCCGGTGCCGGTCACTTCCTGCGTGAAGCGCACGCAGCGCGTGCACATGATGCAGCGATCGCTGTACAGCAGCACGTTGGGGCCCACATCCTTCTTGGGGCGCTTGTTCTTCGCCTCCTTGAAGCGGCTCTCGGCGCGGCCATACTGGTAGCTGTAGTCCTGCAGGTGACACTCGCCGGCCTGATCGCACACCGAGCAGTCGACCGGGTGGTTGATCAGCAGAAACTCCATCACCGCCTTCTGGTTCGACACGCTCTTGGGGCTGTCCGTGTACACGACCTGACCATCCACAGCGTGGGTCTGGCAGGTGGGGCTCAGCTTGTTCGCCGGCATGGGCTTGCCGGTCTTCGGGTCGGGGTTCCACACCTCGGCCAGGCAGATGCGGCAACTGGCCACCACGGACAGACCGGGGTGCCAGCAGTAGTGCGGGATCTCCTGTTCGGCACGCAGCGCGACCTGCAGGATGGTCTCGCCCTTGGTGAACTCGTGCTTGACGCCGTTGATCGTGATCTGGGGCATGGTGTGGAGGCCGTTGCGGCCGAGGTCGAGAGTCTAGCGACCCCAAAACAAACGCACCCGCGGCGTTAGCCACGGGTGCGTCAACGGGGAGTGGTCCTTTGCGGTCGGGAGGCGAATCGCCCCACCAGACCGCGATGTTCTGTCGTTCAGCTGCGCCGGCGCCGCAGGAAGGCGCTCAGGGCAATCATGGCCATGGCCGATGGGCCGGGAATGCTGGTGAAGTCCACGCCGAAGTTGTATTGCGCGTCACTGCCGACCCCGGCGGAGGTGAGGCTGCTGCTGGCGATCACCTTGAAGGTGTAGTCACCGGCGTCCAGCGTGAGCGAACGAAGGTCGTTGCCGTCGCCGCTGTAGGTCCACACGGTCGTCGAACCCTTCATCAGCGATGCCAGAACCGAGGCGCCCGCGCCGGTGGCCTGGATCGACATGGTGATGTCGGCGATCTGCGAGTCGCCCGCAGCCACGCGGAAGTCGGACTGGAAGCTGCTTGAAGCCGTCCAGGTGGTGCCGGGCTTGAAGGTGCCGTAGGCGACCGACTTGGCCGAACCCTGACCCAACAGCGCCTGGCCGAGGCCGGTGGCACTGTCTGGCTGGAAGCTGGAGTACTGCGTGGCGCCGTTCCAGTAGCCGTTGGCGCCGGACAGATAGAAGAGCTTGTTGCTCGACCAGTCGGCGGTGCCGGTGCTTGAGTCGCTCTTGGTGGTGGCTGCC
>Ga0209617_10000563_pt1 | contig 16505 bp, 14 predicted proteins | sample LakEriepJuly2011_2_FD_187459 | JGI IMG/M metagenome (GOLD analysis project Ga0209617, IMG submission 187459) | Freshwater microbial communities from dead zone in Lake Erie, Canada - CCB epilimnion July 2011 (SPAdes) (version 2) | ecosystem: Environmental > Aquatic > Freshwater > Lentic >... | reverse complement strand
TTACCTTCAAGTAAAGTAGAATGATAAATTGCAGTTCTTATTGAAATTAATTTCAAATGGAGCCCAGTTCCTTGCACAATTCTAACTTTAGAATTTTGGATCTGTTCAATTTGAATTTACCCTACATCACACTTCTAAAAAAATAATCCTCATGTGTATACGCTATCGCTCACTTTTTCTCTGCATTCTTCTTGTACCTGGATCCTTCCTCACAAGCAAAGGGCAATCCAATTCATCACAAGGTCTTGTGGCAGATCATGCCATGGTCGTATCGGCACGTGAAGAAGCTTCAAAAATTGGGATTGAGATCATGAAGCAAGGTGGAAATGCCTTTGATGCCATGATGGCCACGGAAATGGCCTTAGCAGTTACCTTCCCTTTTGCGGGCAACTTAGGCGGTGGAGGATTTATGGTGTATCGAATGGCAGATGGCCAAATTGGAAGTTTAGACTACCGCGAAAAAGCCCCATTAGCAGCATCCAAAGACATGTATTTAGATAAAGATGGGAATGTGATCCCACAACTGAGTACCCTAGGAATTTTAGCTTCTGGAGTACCGGGCACCTTGGCAGGCATTTTTGAGGCCCAGTCCAAGTTTGGGAAACTGAACCCCAAACAAGTGCTGCAACCGGTTATTGATCTGGCTCGAAATGGCTATGTAGTGACTAAAAATCAAGCTGAGAGTCTGAAGAATCATCGGCAGATTTTCATCCAAGTAAATGGTGCAAACACCTTTTTTGGGAAGGAAATTAAAGAAGGCGACACGTTAAAGCAACCGGAACTCGCAAATACCTTGGAGCGAATTGCAAACAAAGGGAAAAATGAATTTTACAAAGGTGAGACGGCAAAGATCTTGGTCAATCATTTTCAGGAAAATGGAGGAATCATTTCCAAAAAGGACCTTGCCAAATACAAAGCTATATGGAGAGATCCCATTGTTTTCCCCTACCGAGACTTAAAAATTATCTCCATGGCACCACCCAGTTCTGGTGGAATTACCTTGGGACAAATCATGTCCATGCTGGAGCCCTACCCACTCAAAAAGCTTGGACATCACTCTCCCGAATACATACAAGTTTTGGTAGAAGCAGAGCGCCGTGCCTATGCGGATCGGAATCACTATTTGGGAGATCCTGATTTTGTGAACATCCCCACTAAGCAATTGCTTAACACTACGTATCTCAAGTCGAGAATGGGTAGTTTTTCATTTGAGAAAGCAAGCAAATCAACAGATATCGCCCATGGGGAGCTCTCATTTTCAGAAAGCATGGAGACGACCCACTACTCTATTGTGGATGCCGAGGGCAATGCCGTTTCGGTGACAACCACGCTCAATGGAGCCTATGGATCTAAGGTGTATATCGAAGAGTTGGGCTTCTTTATGAACAATGAAATGGATGATTTCAGTGCCAAAGCTGGAGTTCCCAACATGTTTGGTTTGGTTGGTACGGAAGCAAACAGCATTGCTCCTGGCAAGCGCATGCTCAGCTCCATGACTCCTACCATCGTAGAAAAAGATGGCAAACTTTCCATGGTTGTAGGTACCCCTGGAGGAGCCACGATCATCACCTCTGTATTACAAACCATTTTAAATGTCTATGAATTTGACATGAGCATGCAGGAAGCCGTAAATGCCCCTCGATTCCACCACCAATGGCTTCCCGATCTGGTTAACTTTGAACCCAAAGCTTTTGGTGCAGACCTTATCCGTACCCTTAAATCTCGTGGCTATTTGATCAATGAAAGTGCAAGTCCCATCATCGGAAAAGTAGACGCCATTCGGGTCTTATCCAATGGCAAACTTGAAGGAGGGGCAGATCCTAGAGGAGACGATAAGGCGGTTGGTTATTGAGTTAGGAGATGTTGAACCATAACCTCCTGCCTATTTTGAGATCTTGATTGCCGCTAGTCACAAATTTTCAAGGCATTAAGTTTAAATTTTTAAGTTTAATGCTTACTAGCCCATATGCTATCCATGAAAAATCGTCGCGAGTTTATACAAAAATCAGCCCTAGGATTGGCCGGTGTCCTTACCGCCCCTACTTGGCTCCAAGGAGCACCAGCCTTAATCAAATCCTTAGGCAAACCCAATTCTCGGATCAATGGGGTTCAGATCGGATGCATCACCTACTCATTTCGATCCATGGCAGATCAAAGTGCCGAAGCGACGCTTAAATATGTGCTGGATTCTGGCATTTCCTCCATCGAATTGATGGGTGATCCAGCGGAAAGTTTTGCTGGCATGCCTACGGCTTCCTTTAATCGTACTCGAATTTTCCAATTGGGAGGAAAACAACGTCGAGGAGAAACGCTTACCGAGGACGAAAAAAAGGAACTCACAGACCTTCAAGCCCAAAGTACAGCATTCAACAAAACTATTGCGGATTGGCGCGCCAATGCAGACATGAAGAAGTTTGAACAATTTGGTAAAATGTACAAGGATGCGGGAGTAAGCATTTATGCGTTCAAACCCAATGCTTTCGGAGCCAACAACTCTGACCTGGAAGTTGCTTATGGAATGAGAGCCGCCAAAGCCTTAGGTGCAAGCCATGTAACTTTGGAACATCCATCCAATGATGAGCAGACGATGCGCTTGGGCAAATTGGGTGAAAAAGAACAAATGGCAGTTGGCTACCATGGACACGAGCAAGAGACCTTTACTTTTTGGGATATTGCACTTGGCCAAAGCTCCAAAAATGGGTTAAACCTAGATGCAGGACATTACATTGCTGCAGGCCATACAGATTTGATCCCACTCATTGAAAAACATCATTCCAAAATCTTCAGCATGCATACAAAGGATCGTAAAACCCCCACCAATGGCAAAGGAAACGTCACTTGGGGTACTGGAGACACACCTATTGTGGAGGTGTTGCAGCTTATGAAGAAAAATAAGTATTCCTTTCCAGCTTCGATTGAGTTGGAATACCAAATTCCGCAAGGCTCTGATGCTGTAAAGGAAGTTCAAAAATGTTTGGAATACGCTAGAAAAGCATTAGGCTAAAAAAAGGGGGTTTGCCCCTTTTTTTATGCCAATTAATGACCTGCTGGCATCTTTTCACCCGCCAAAACTATGAATGGAAGTCTATTGGATTTGGGAGGAATTGGGCAAGTTGCAAATTCTGTATAGGCGCAAGGGGGATTGTACCCAAAATTGAAATCCAAATAGGTCATTCCATTCGCTCCAGGAGGATCCACATAGAGGTAGCGGCCCGTGGGATAAGTATCCAGAGCACTCGTCTCATCTGAAAATAAAACAAACAACTTTCCTAGCTCATCCAATACAAGAAGCTCAAAGCCCTGGCCTTCGTATTCAAACTGAAGTACACCAACCACTCTCCAGGAAATCAGCTGTCCCAATACATTGGGGATATCCAATGTTTGATTAAATCTAGGGATCAATTTTGCTGGAAAACGAAAGGTTGAATTGTAGTCAAATGTTGGAGTAGGTGTAAATTCTTGAAGTTTAGGATGATTTAAATCCCGCAGGCGAAGGGCATATTCTCCACCTCTTTTTATAATTGACCATTTCCAATTTTTGTAATACAGACCACCTGAACCGTACTCGGTAGGAAAAACAAGCTTTCTTAATTGTTTTGGTTCATTCCTTGCTTCATTTAAAAGGAAGTCAGATGCCATAAACCAAACCGAATCAGGTCCAAATTCAAATTTTCCGAGTGTTGCCTCCCCTACTTTCTCCGAAAAAACTAAACTAGTTGGATTGCTTTCCTCCAAATAAGGCTGCTGAGAATTCATCCAAATCAATCCCACTAGGTTAATCCAACCATTTTCCCCAATCAGCTCCGCTTTCCGCTCTACTTTCCATTGCTCAAAACGCTCCTGTTGTCCAAAAGCAACCGAACCTAAGGTGAAGAATAGAGCAAAGAAAAAGCAGAATTTCATACGCAACTCACTAGTCAAGTAACACTTAATAATTTAATAAATAAAAGATTAGTATTCAATGTTTTACTGAACACTTTTTATCGAAGTTAAGCTAAGATTTTATCGAAATTTTTGATTCGATCCAAAGCTTCCTTCAGCTCCGCATCTTCTTTAGCAAAGCAAAACCGAAGAACTTGAAGGTCTTTCTTATCCGAGTAAAAAACAGAAACGGGAATACAAGCTACCTTGAGTATTCGTGTCATCTGCTCTGCGACCAATACATCTGATTTGGTACTGAGATGTCTATAGGAGGTCAACTGGAAAAAACTTCCTTGACTGGGTTGGAATTTTAAGGAGGTCTGTGCCAATCCTTCCAAGAATAGGTCTCGCTTTTTCTGGTAAAAAGCGGGCAATCCAAGGTATTTTTCGGCGTCTTCTAGGTATTCAGCAAGGGCATATTGGAGAGGTGTCACCGTACTAAAAGTTAGGTATTGGTGCACTTTTCGGAATTCAGTACTTAACGCTTTCGGGGCAATACAATATCCTATTTTCCAACCTGTGACATGGAAAGTTTTGCCAAAAGAGCCGCACACAAACGTTCTATCCCGTAAAACAGCATTGGATCCCAAAGAAATATGATTTTTACCATCAAAGAGGATGAGCTCATAGACCTCGTCACTGACTACATACAACCCGTGTTGTGTGACAAGGTTTGCTAAATTATTCACATCCTCCTGACTCCATACATAGCCACTAGGATTGTGTGGACTATTGACCACGATTGCACGGGTATGAGTGGATATTTTTGAAGCAACGAGCTCCCAATCGACTGAAAAATCTGGCGATTGCAAAGGCACGAATACAGGAATACCGCCATTTAAGGCAATTGCCGGAACATAGCTATCGTAGGCAGGTTCCAAGACAATCACTTCATCTCCTGGATGAACGATGGCTGTAAAAGCTGCAAAAAGGGCTTCGGTAGCACCTGAAACGATCGTCACCTCCCATTCAGGATCTGGAAAATACCCTTGCGTACGTTGAGTTTTTGTAGCTAAAGCCTGTTTGAGTTCTGAAACGCCAGACATAGGCGCATATTGATTGAATCCTCCTCGAGTATACTTGGCCACCAACTCCAATAAAACAGGATCGGATCCAAAGCCAGGAAATCCTTGCGCCAGGTTAATCGCATTTTCTTCCTGTGCCATCCTAGACATCGTCGTAAATATAGTCGTACCGACCTGCGGAAGTTTTGAACTCAAGGACATCTTACTTGCTAATTTTCTTTTCTACTTGTCAAGAAAGGAATTTTTTTCAAATTTGAGAAGTAAACCTGATTAACCATGAAATTCAAACTTCTTCTTTTTGCACTTTTAGGAATTCTCGTCCTAGCCTGTACCGTTGAATCTCCAGAAGATCCCTTGGATGTTTACCGAAATATTGCCTATACTGCCTTAAGTCCAGCACAAAAAGCATCGGTACTGGGAGATTGGCAAAAGGCTGAAGTAAGCGCTTGGACCAATGGAAATTATGTAGTTGTCTTTCAAACTAAGGATAACATGGGTCTTATTCGCGTTGTGGTAGATCCCGAATTGGGAAAAGTAGTCGAGATCCTCATTTGAAAAAAATCTTTTTGGGAGACAACCTATCACTTTGAATAGCCTGCTTTTACCTTTATCAGGTTACAAACTCTGTTTTCTTGAGATTATCCTAGTAATTTTAAATTTTACCCAAATTGAGAACTAACTGCTGTACGTGAGGCCATACTATCAACAAATCAATCCCACATTTGGGGAATGGACATGGAATCAAAATCCTTCGGATCAATTACTTTCATTCCAACTTGCCTACCTGCAATACCTTAATTCACATTGGATTAATGAAATTATTGAGTTTAGACAGGGTTTTACAAGGGTAAGTATTGTGTGGAAATCTCCAGAAAGGCAAGACCAGTTTATCCGGGAAACAGAAGGATTGGAATTGATTCCGGTTCTTTTAACAACCAAGGTATGGCAAGTTCCAGTTTGCTATGATTCCATTTTTGGAGCTGATTTAACCCATTTAGCTGAAGAAAAAAAAATAAGCTCCTCAAAGCTTATTGAGTTGCATACTACCCCGCTCTATCGAATTCATTTTTTTGGATTCTTACCTGGTTTTTTTTACCTCAATGGTTTAGATCCATTGCTACATACTCCACGGAAAAGTATGCCAAGTGCTTCTGTACAGCCAGGGTCGGTAGCTTTGGGAGGATCACAAACTGGAATTTATCCCAAGGAAAGTCCAGGAGGCTGGCATATTTTGGGCAGGACTCCATTATCACTTTTTGATAGGCAGAAACAACCTCCTGTATGGGCCAAACCCGGTGAACGAATCCAATTTGTACCCATAGATGCACAGCAGTACCAACAATGGAACCCAAATCAACCACAATTTATAGAACAATGACGCAAGAATTAGGAAAAGTCCAACTTTTGCGATGTCCACCTGGAACCTCTTTCCAAGATGAAGGAAGAAAATCTGGTGCTAATTTTGGAATCCCACCAGCTGGAGCGATGGATCTAAAAAGTTACCATTGGGCCAATCATCTCCTTCAAAATCCCCCTCAGTCTGTTTCTCTAGAGTTCAGTCAGCCAGGCCTTTCTATCACCTTTGATCAACAAACATTCATTTCCCTTGCAGGTGGTCAAGCTCAGGTATTGGTCAACGATCAATCCATTGACAATCCTTCGCTGATCTGCATAGCCCCCGGAGATCGATTAAAAATTGGCTCTTTTCAAAAGGGACACTATTTTTACCTATGCATAGCTGGAGGCTTTATCACTGAATCTTATCTCAATTCAGGTAGTGATTTTGATAGCGTTACCGAATCTGCCAATAAGAAAACAGGTGAAATTCTTTTTTATAAACCTAGACCCAAAATTCTAGATCAGAAAGCTAAAGTAAAATGGAATAGTACTTGGTTCGAATCACCCATTTTAGAAGTCCATCCAGGACCTGATTGGTCATTATTGACTCAAAGTCAACAAATGGAATTAAAGTCCAGAACTTACCAGCTATCAAAAAATAGAAGCCGAATGGGAATCCAACTTGAAGAGCTTTTTTCAAATAAACTTCCAGATCTTCCCACCAATCCCGTTTTCCCAGGCACCGTGCAATTAACTCCAAGTGGGAAAATAATCGTTTTGATGCGCGATGCAGGAGTTACTGGCGGCTACCCTCGCATCCTGCAATTAACTGAGGTCTCCATAAACCAATTGGCTCAAAAAAAGACGGGAGATTCCATCTCTTTTCAACTCATTTAGTTTTACAAACGTGGGTTAACAAAAGTCAATAAATAGTTGAGGCTTCACTAATTGACTCTTATATTGAAAACAATACCTAAAATTGGACAAAATGGACGCTACCCTCTCTCAAAAAATAACCGCCTTAGACAAGAAGGTTGAAGTTGTCCAAATGCAGTTGGAAAGCTTTAAGCAGGGTTTTCCTTTTTTGAGCTTGTTAGCTCCAGCTACTCCTGCTCGAGGGATACAGGTATGGTCGGAAAGCCAAGTGAAGGATTATCAAAGCTATTTTGAAAAAAGAGCCTCCGAATTAGCGCTTGTCAAATTTGTGCCTGCCTCCGGTGCAGCCAGTAGAATGTTTAAAGATCTTTTTTCTTTTTTAGACACAGCGGGAGATCAACTAGATGAATTTACTCAAAAATTTATTTCTCAACTTCATCAATTTGCTTTTTACCAAGACTTGGATGCGCTGCTTCAACAGCAGGGTGAATCCATAGCAAGCCTTCTTGAAAAAAAGGAGTATAAAAAGCTAGTAGCCAGCTTACTTACTGACTCAGGATTAGGATACGGAAACTTGCCCAAAGGTCTTTTGAAGTTTCATGCCTATGCGGATGGTAATAGATGTCCTGCCGAGGAGCATTTGGTTGAAGGGACACAGTATGGCGTAGGAAAAAATAAAGAAGTTCAAATTCACTTTACGGTTTCTCCCGAACATCAAGAAGGATTTAAAGCTGAAATTAATCGGCATCTTCCAAGACTAAGGCAACAAACAGGTTTGGAATTTAAGGTGGCTTTTTCCCAACAAAAAAAGTCTACGGACACCATCGCCGTGAATGCTTTGAATGAACCTTTCCTGGAAGAAGATGGAAGTCTTTTATTCCGGCCAGCTGGACATGGAGCACTTTTAGAGAATCTAAATGAGATTTCAGCAGATTTAATTTTTATTAAAAACATTGATAATGTAGTTCCAGATCGGTTAAAACCAATTACTCAAACGTACAAAATGGCCCTTGCCGGCTGGTTGCTCGAAGTTCAAGCCCGGATATTCCAAGCTTTAAAAGCACTCGATCTGGAAATTTCCAGCAGTTCAGTACAATCTGCAATGCAGGTATATAGTACAAATTTGGGTGGACTTGTCCCTGAATCAATCCAGGAAGGTAGTCTTACTGATCAGGCGGCATTTTTTAAGACCAAACTCAATCGCCCCATTCGCGTATGTGGAATGGTAAAAAACACTGGGGAACCAGGTGGCGGCCCCTTCTGGATCCAAGAAAAGGATGGAACCCAGTCACTACAAATCCTAGAAACTGCTCAAATTGACATATCAAATTCTGAATCCTTAGGACATTTACAGGCATCTACCCATTTCAACCCAGTAGATTTAGTTTGCGCTACTCGAGATTACCAGGGCAACGCATTTGACTTACTTCATTTTAGAGATATGAATACAGGTTTTATAACCGAAAAATCAAAAAGTGGAAAAGTGCTAAAGGCTTTGGAACTTCCTGGTTTATGGAATGGAGCCATGGCTGATTGGAATACTCTTTTCGTTGAGGTTCCTTTACTGACCTTCAACCCTGTTAAAACCAGTAACGATCTCCTAAGGGACGAGCACCAAGCCTAGAAGAATCCTTTTTGAATCTGCTCTGTCAAATAGGCTTTTAACTCGATGCCTTCTTCTACCTTAATTTCACCTGGAAGACTTAAAATAAACCGTGCCAACCCAGGAAGATGAGGGATCTCCCCTTCAAAAAAATATTGATTGCGATTTTTGATCTGGATAAATGGCCGAGCGGTTGGATACTCCTCTACCATCAGCTGGTAGGCCTTTTTACTCAGTTTTAACTTAATGTGAAACTTTCCTTTACCTGTAAATCCAAATAATGCCTGTTCGGGAAGTTCGTGTGCCAATTCAAACTTCCAGCCTTCAGAAGCGATTACCACCTCCCCCATCCGCTCAATTTTAAACATTTTCATGGATTGACTTTCCTGTTCAAACGCATGAACATGTTCGTAATCAGTAGTAAAACCAACAGGCTCTACCAAGCGATCAGATACGGTATCACTCCGCAAAGAATAATAATCCTTGATCCAAATCTGCTTTTTATGCGTAATTCCTTGTGCAATTACGTCTACCAACCGGCCAAGATTAGCCTTAAACAAGTCTTCCGTAGTCAGTTGCACCCCAGCTTGGAGGTTCAACTTTTGGACCACTGCATCTTTCAATGAATTTCCTTTTCCTTGACTGTCCAACACGGTACTAAGCCATTGGCTCTCTTCCGTAGAAAAAGTGGTGGTACTATTTGGTTTGGGTAAATATTCAGGTCGCTCTTGAATCTTGTACTTACTAAACTCCTTAACGACTACGAATCCCAACGCCTCCAACAGTTTAAAATACCTATAAATGGTCCGTTCGTCTGTTTTCAATAACTCCGCAAGGCGATGCACAGGCTTGCCAATATTGCCTTGTAAGAGATTAATCAATTTGAATACCCGTAAGATTTTCTGCTGCTCGATAGGACTTGATTGGGCCATGATTTCGACGATTTGTGTCCAAAAGTACTTGAGACCATAATAGAAAACTATTATTTGACACTAATTGTCAATTTACATGAAAAAAAAGTCTCAATCCCCTAAAGAATTGAGACCAAAAATGAATTTGACTCAGACAAAGAAACCAATCAAAATAAGGTTTTACTTGTTGATGGTGAGTGTAGAACCTGAAACAGAAGTGCTATATACATCTAAAGGTTGGCCGGCCGGGCCTTGCACCACTTTTCCGGCGGTATCAAAAATGGAATTGTGACAGGTACAGGTAAATCGACTATTGGTGAATGACCAACTATCGAAACAACCGGAGTGAGTACATACCGAGGTCAAAGCCACATACGTACCATTGAGATTTGCTACCAACGTTTTGGCAGAAGTGATTAACAACCAACCTCCTGAAGCGGCTAGCTTATTTTGAATAGTCAGATTCACCTGTACCGTATTTCCTGAAATGGTAATTCCATTGGGTGCGGTTGTATTAGGCGGCGTAGTCGTAGTCGTATCGTCGGGTTCCTCAGAACTAACACACGAGGTAAAAAAGGAGATGCCAAAAGTGCCTATTACAGTTGCTAAGCCTGCTTTTTCTAGGAATTTCCGCCTTGATGCGGTAAGGGTACCTGAATTGGGGAATTGATTATTTTTCATTGTGCTTCAACGATTTATTTCCTGTAAGTATCAGAAGTACAATCGTTTTGCTGTGAAATTGTTTATCCTTAGCTCAAAAATATTTTGGTTTTAAAATTTCGCTAAGCACCACAGCATCACGAATGGACTTGGGATTTTTCAATAATTCCGCATATGGATTATTTTGTTCCATTGGTAATTCATAAGAAATCGGTCTGGGTTGCTCTGAAATAAGACTAGTATGCTCAATATCGCTGTAAAATGGCTTGGATTTGGGTTGGGAATAGCTCTGTTCATAATCCAAGCCTTCGGAAAGAATCACTTCCTTGGAAGAAGTGGATTGAACAACAGGCCTATCTTGTATTGGTGGAGTATAAGTAGATTTTGATTTAGGAATTGGAACTGGTTCAGGCTCCAATTCAGGAATAGTAGGAGTTTGTGCTTCCCGGATTTCTCGAAGGAGCTCCTCGAAGGTAAAGCCTTTTTTAGGTGGTTCTGAGGAGGTATCTTCTCCCTCAGGAACTGTGGTGTTCTTCTTTTTAGAACTCGCCCGATACAGGAAATAGGCCACGATGGCCACGATATAAATGATTTGTCCGAAATCCATGAAGTTAAGGTACTTGAAAAAGTTAAAAAAAAGAATTCTCCCCTCTTTTTCAAAAAAGGAGCTCGTATTTTCTATGCTAAATACAGCCTGATTTCATTGATTTTTTTGACTAATTCCTAGATTCAAGCTATTTTGAGCCCTTATTCCCATTTAAAATTATCAATGCTACTTAGTAAGCTGGAAATCAAAGGTTTCAAAAGTTTTGGAGACAAAATGGTCATCCACTTTGATAAGGGCATTACGGGTGTGGTAGGTCCAAATGGTTGTGGTAAATCCAATGTAGTGGATGCAATACGTTGGGTTCTGGGAGAACAGAAATCACGAATGCTCCGCTCTGACAAAATGGAGAATGTGATTTTTAACGGGACAAAAAACAGAAAACCAACCAACCTTGCAGAGGTATCACTCACTTTCGAGAACACAAAGAATTTATTGCCTACTGAGTACACCTATGTGACCATTACACGTAGGTATTACCGAAGCGGAGAGAGTGAATATCAAATTAATGGGGTCACCTGCCGATTAAAAGACATTACCAATCTATTCCTCGATACTGGAATTAATTCAAACTCGTATGCGATCATCGAATTGAAGATGATCGACGAATTACTCAATGATAAGAACAATTCCCGACGGGAACTTTTTGAAGAAGCTGCTGGTATTTCCAAGTTCAAAAATAGAAAGCGAGAAACCCTTAGGAAATTAGAGGACACAGATGCTGACTTATCACGCGTAGAAGATCTACTTTTTGAAATTGACAAAAATTTAAAATCTCTAGAAAAACAAGCAAAGCAAGCAGCTAGATATTTTGAAATAAAAGCAGATTACCGAATTGCAAGCATCAACTTGGCAAAAAAATCCTTGGAACAACTTCAGTTGGGATTGGTGGATGCACAAACTAAAATCCAACAAGAATCCGATCACAAGCTAGAGATCCAATCCAAAATTGTAGCCCTAGAAGCCCAATTAAGTTCCTCCAAATCAGATTTAATAGGAAAAGAGAAGTTGCTAGCGTCAAGGCAAAAAGCCCTTAACGAACAAGTTAACAAAATCAGAACCTTTGAATCGGACAAAAAAATAAAAAATGAGCGCCTTCGATTTCTAGAAGATCGGTCCCAATCCCTACGCGAACAAATTGATCAAGACCGTAAATCGAATGAACGAGCTGCTTTTGCGATTCGCTCTATTGAGCAAGAGAAAGATGGAGCTCAAAAGCTTTTAGCAGAAAAGGAACTATTGGTTGCACAAGTACGCGAAGAATATGAGCTTCAAAAAACTAAAACTGCTGCAAAACAAGAGCAACATAAGGCGCTAAGTCTTAAAGTGTCTCAAATTAAAGAGCGGGTTTATCAAGCTGGGAAAGAGGTTGAAATCAAACAAATTCAATGGTCTACCCTAAAGCAAGAACTGGAAAGAACCTCCTCAGATGACAGTTCACAGACAGCCAATTTAGTAGAGTTTGAACAAAGTCTAGTGCTAGTAAAAGTGCAATTAGATAAAGCAAAGCAGGATTATGAGCTACTCAAACAAAAAAAGGAAGATCAAGATCAAAAGGTAGAGGAGACAAATAAAGTTATCGAAATTATACGAGAAGAACTAACTCAACAATCAAGAAAACTCGATTCGAAAACCAATGAATTCAACCTTACAAAATCATTGGTTGAAAACTTAGAAGGCTTTCCGGAAGCCATCAAATTTTTAAAGAAAAATCAAAGCTGGGGCAAGGATGTTCCTCTACTCTCTGACCTGCTAACTACAGATGAAAAATACAGAGTAACCATAGAAAACTATCTTGAAAATTACCTCAACTACTACGTTGTTGAGACAGAGCAAGAAGCCATTTCTGCAATTCAATTACTAAGTGATGCCGCAAGAGGAAAAGCCAATTTTTTCATTTTAGAACACTTTGAGAAATTTTCTCCTAGCAAAGCTCAGGTATTTCCAAATGCACTAGCAGCTACCAAAATCATTGAGTTTGAAGTCAAATACAGCCGACTGATTAATTTTATTCTGGACAATGTCTACATCGTTCAGGGAGAATTCCAGGATTTTCCAATCCAAAAAGAGGGTATTTTTATATCGGAATCTGGCAAATACATCAAAAAGAAATTTTCGCTCTCTGGTGGTTCAGTGGGTTTATTCGAAGGAAAACGAATTGGTCGAGCCAAGAACCTCGAAAAATTAGAGAAAGAAATCAAAGAATTACACAAAAGAGTAAGTACCTCTCGTGCCAACCTAGACCAAGAGCTTGGAGAGTTAGCCAAATTGAAGGAGCTGAGCTTTAAGAAAGATTTGGAACAAAGTCAGGCACGACTGCAGGAGCGAAACTCAGATTTTGTTTCAGTTCGAACAAAAAAAGAGCAGCTTGCTGAATTGCTGAACTCCAATGCAACCAAGCGCGAGGATATTTTAGCTAGAATCGAATCACTCCAAGAAAGTTTGGAAGAAATTCAACCTCAACTAGTCAAAGAAAATGCTCTTTTTGAAGATTTAAATGAGCAACTGGACCAAGTGACTGAAGAATTGGATACGGTTTCAAAGATTCTATCTGAGAAGTCACAGCTCTTTAATCAAGAAAATATCACCTATATCCAGCAGCTCAATCGGGTAACTAGTGCCGAACAAGAGATCGAGTTCAAACAAACGGCATTCGAGAGCTCAAAAGATAGAATTGAGAAGTATCAAGAGGAGCTTTCACAGTTGGATGGTGAAATCAAAACGCTACTAGACAGCCATGAAGTAAAGGATGAGGAGTTGATTGAGCTCTATTCAGAAAAAGAGGGAATTGAATTAGGGGTTACAGAAGCTGAAAAGAACTATTATGGTGAACGTGGAACCATTGACGAGCTAGATACTCGAATTCGAAGTTTACAGAAAGCCAAAGAAGCCTACGATGAATTGGTCTTAGCACTACAAAACCAAATTAATGAGGTACGTCTCAAAATGGCTGGCATGAAGGAGCGACTGAATGTTGAGTTTGATCTAGAGTTGGAGACCCTCATGGCAGAAAACCCCTTGGTTGATTCTGAGTTTGGAGAATTAAGGGAGGAGGACCTAAAAGAAATTGTACAAAAACATAAAGAAAAGCTAGATAAAATAGGGCCGATCAACCCCATGGCAATGGAGGCTTACGATGAAATCAAGATTCGATACGATTTCATCACTTCCCAAAAAGATGACTTGATTCAAGCTAAGGTATCCCTCCTATCCACCATTTCAGAAATTGACTTGGTTGCAAGGGAAACCTTTTTGGATGCTTTTGGGAAGATCAAAGAAAACTTTGTGCGCGTATTCCGTTCCCTATTTACCGAGGAAGACGATTGCGATCTAACTTTGGTGGATCCAGAAAATCCGCTAGAGTCCGTCATTGAAATTATGGCTAAGCCAAAAGGAAAGCGCCCCTTAACCATCAATCAGCTGAGTGGAGGTGAAAAAACCTTGACCGCCACTTCCCTACTTTTCTCTATTTACCTGCTAAAACCTGCTCCATTCTGTATTTTTGATGAAGTGGACGCTCCTTTGGATGATGCCAATATTGATAAGTTCAACCAAATCATCCATAAATTCAGTGCAGAAAGCCAGTTTATAATCGTGACGCATAACAAGCGTACCATGGCTAGCACGGACATCATCTATGGCATTACCATGATTGAAGCTGGCGTATCCCGAGTAGTACCAGTGGACCTTAGAGAGCTGGAATAGGGTCGATTCGGATTTCACTAGGATTTTTATCCAACGGATAAACTTAAATTTTTCCTAACTTTTGGGAAATATACTTGTTTCGCTCAACCGGTACTTTTAGGATATGATAGTAAAGAAGAAAAATAAAGCTTCAGTCCTTGCTACCTACTTTTTAGTTGTCCTTTTTTCTGGATTAGCGGTACTCCCATTTTACGATAAAGGCGCTATTGAACTTAAAATAAATCAATTCCATCATCCAATTTTGGATGTCTTTTTTGCGAATATCACCCACCTTGGAGACGGTCTGATTTTGATTATCCCATTTGTCCTATTTATATTTCATAAGTACTGCTATTTCACACTCCTTGCATTTTCTTCCTTAATTCACCTGGTTCTGGTAAATATTGCAAAAAAATGGGTGTTTCATGGAATGCCCAGGCCAGCAGAATTTTTCAAGGATGTCCCATTTTATGAAATACCAGGTGTTGAACTTCACCATTGGGGAAGTTTTCCTTCGGGCCACACCACCACCGTATTTATGCTTGCTTCATTTTTTTATTTAGTACTCCCCAAAAAAATGAAAATTCATTCATTAGTGATAGGAATCGCCTTTTTAGTTGGTTTTAGTCGGGTCTATTTAATGCAACACTTTTTGATGGATGTCTGGGCTGGTGCACTGCTTGGAATTTTTTCCAGCTTGATTAGTTATTTTATTGTTTTGAAGGTTTTTTCTAAAAAAGAGTATCAAAATAGTATTTTTCAAAAGCTCAAGGGTAAACCTTCAATTTGAAGTCACGAAATACGGCGTATTTACTAGATGAGAATTTTAAAGTACCAATTGAATATTCATTTCCACAGAAATCAACCTTCAAAAATGAACAAATTGGGTTTTACTTGTTCGTAAACGAACAGATGATTTAGCCAGAAGTACCCTTAAGCTTTTAATAGGCATTTTTTTTATTTTGGTCCATTTTTGGCTTATACTTCCTAAAATCTCTACGCTATGAAAGCTATCTTCCAAATCCTTGCGATTCCTTTGCTACTCCTTTCTTTCTCTTGTGAGGAAAAAAAATACTCCATTTCAACTTCTAGCATTCAAGAGAAAAAATCCCTAGCTGAAGTAACTCGAATTCACATAGATGGTGTTTTCAATTTGATTCTCATCCAATCGGATCAAGAATCCATTGAAGTTGAGGGAGATGAGGAGATGATCAAAAAACTTTTGATTGACCAGGACGGGGATTTACTTACCCTTTCAATGGAAGAAGATATAAAGGATAACTTTTTTGCCAAGGAAGAACTAAAAATAACCCTCAGTATAAAAGACCTAAAAGAGTTGAAATACGATGGTGTGGGAAATGTGAAAACGAATGGTGCTTTTAAAGTTGACCAAGTTCGCCTAATCGGGACTGGTGTTGGTAACCTGGAATTGGATTTGGATGCGCAACAAATCGATGCCGACTTTGATATGGTAGGCAACATTAACCTTCAAGGCAAGGCAAATAAGGCTTTTTTTACAAATAATGGAGTGGGGAATTTGGACGCTTCCAATCTAATCGTCAAAGATATGGAGATCAATAGCTCAGGTATTGGTAAGGTGGAAATTCATTGTACTGGGGATCTTTCCCTTGTAGTGGATGGAATAGGATCTGTAAGCTATTCAGGACATCCACGAGTCCTGAAAAAAGAAGTGAGCGGAATTGGAAAAGTAGAGGAAAATTAAATCGATTTGACTGCTCAAAATCAATTCTATCAATCCCAGTAATTTTGATTTTTCCGTTATTAATTTGATTTTAGGGCAATGGCTTCACCCAATGCACTAGATTCAGTTCACCTCAATTTTTCCCCAGACAACTTACTTGGGCTGAATATTGCCTTAGCAA
>Ga0209617_10000562_pt1 | contig 16507 bp, 15 predicted proteins | sample LakEriepJuly2011_2_FD_187459 | JGI IMG/M metagenome (GOLD analysis project Ga0209617, IMG submission 187459) | Freshwater microbial communities from dead zone in Lake Erie, Canada - CCB epilimnion July 2011 (SPAdes) (version 2) | ecosystem: Environmental > Aquatic > Freshwater > Lentic >... | reverse complement strand
CCCAGCACGCGATCCGGCTCACCAGGCGTGTGCGGAAGTTCATACAGATCGCGCACCTTTCCCTGGCGCCTGTTCGGCAGCGGCAGGTCGGTCGAAATCACGGAGCCATCGGCAAGGCTGTGGGCGTGCGTGGTCACGCGCGGCAGTTTAGAGGAAGCATTTTCGCCCGCATTCCGGGAAGTTGACCGGGCTCCGTTACACTCGCCCGACGGATGCTGCAGTTCCTGATCCATGACCCCAAGGGCCCGTCGCGCGAGCGGCCGCTCATGCGCGCGCACCTGCTTGGTCGAGACGACCAGCCGGTGGCAGGCACGGTGGAACTGATCGACGGGCGTCTGGTGTGCCGGCCCGAGGAAGGCACCGCCACCGCGTTGTGCCTGGAGTTCGACGCCGAGCCGGTGGGCTGTCTCATGCTGCAGACCTGCCTGCTGCCGCAGCGCGACGAACCGTACCTGCTGAATCTGGAACTGGCCCGACACCGCATCAGCCGCTACATCGCCAAGGGCGAGGAGTGGCTGCTGTTCGACCCGGCCAGCGGTGGCGACAGCTTCAAGATCTGGGAGCGTGCGCGCACGCTGTTCGTGCAGGCGATGAACGAGCCCAACGCGCTGGTGGCCGAGGGCAAGGCGCGCGAGTCGCTGGTGGCCGCCATCGAGGCGAGCGAGCGACTGGCCATGATGCAGGCCGAAGGCGCGCTGCAGCGTCGCTACGGTCAGCGCAAGGCCAGCAGCACCGTGATCGGCGTGCGCGTGGATCCGCGGCTGGATCCGGCGAAGACGGGCGGCGCGGCCAAGGAATTCGACGTGGTGGCGGTGGAGACACGGTGGTCCGAGATCGAGCCGGAGCCGGGCAAGTTCCGCTTCGACGCGGTGGATCGCTGGATGGCGCTGGCGGCGCAGCACAAGCGCCCCATCGTGGCGGGTCCGCTGCTGTGCTTCGACCCGGGCTGGGTGCCATCGTGGATGGAGAAGCTGAAGGGCGACTACAAGGCGATCGTGGATCGCAGCTACATCTTCATGGAGCAGGTGGTGCATCGCTACCGCGCCGTGGCCACGCTGTGGAACCTCTGCAGCGGGCTGCACACCAACGCGTGGTACGCCTTCAGCGACTCCGAGCGCATCGATCTCACGCGCCGCGCAGCGCTGCTGGCTCGCCAGAGTCGCCGCGGTGCGCGCACGCTTGTGGAACTGGGCGATCCCTTCGGCGAGACCATCAGCGATCGCAAGCGATCCATCACGGCGTGGACATTCCTGGAGCGCCTGATGCAGGAAGGCATCCACCTCGACGCGGTGGGCATGCAGATGCGCATGGGCGATCGCGCCGCCGGCTTCGGTGTGCGCGACATGCTGCAGGTGTCCGCCGCGCTCGACCGCTTCATGGGCTTCGAGTGCAAGGTCATGCTCAGCGCGGTGGGCGTGCCCAGTGAGCCGGTGAAGGGTGCCGGCTGGTGGCGTCGCGCCTGGAGCCCCGCCATGCAGGAAGCGTGGGCATCGAGCCTGGTCACGGTGGCGCTGTCGAAGCCCTTCGTGGAAACGCTGGTGTGGGAGCGGCTGGGTGACACGCCTGACACCGAGCGCGGTGCCTGCGGCCTGCTGGATGCCGCGAATGTGCCCAAGCCCGCCGCGAAGAAGCTGCTCGCCATCCGCAATCGGCTGCAGAAGCCCTTGCTCGCGCCCAAGCCTGATGCACGGAAGGCCTCCGAGGTGGAAGCCAACGACGAGACCGCCGCCGGGAGCCCGCCCGCGTGATCGCGCCACAGCCCAGGTTCCATGGTGCGCTGGCCGTGCTGGGCCTGCTGGGTGTTCTCGCCATGATCGACATGCGTCTGCAGCCATGCCGGCTGCGCTTCGATCCGTTGCATCCGCCGGGCACGGGGGTGCCTGCGTGGCGCGTGGATCTGGACACCGCGCCGGCGGAGGAACTGCAGTTGCTGCCGGGTGTGGGGCCCAGGCTCGCCCAGCGCATGGTTCAGGATCGACAGTCGCGCGGCGCATTCGGTGGCGTGCAGGGCCTCGACCGTGTGTCCGGCGTCGGTGAATCGGTGATCCAGCGCGTGGCGCCCCACGTGCGCTGAGCCCGCATGGCGGCTAGTGTGTGCAGGCCGAACGCGGGTTCGGCATCCGCATGTCGTGGTTCGCCAGCATCCAGACCTCCCCAGCGCTCGCAGCGCTTGCGGAGAAGGTACGCACTGGGGGACATCACACCTTGCGCGGCGCGGCGGGAAGCAGCACCACCGTGTTGGCGGGCGCGCTGCTGCAGAAGCTGCGGATGCCGGTGCTGCTGGTGGTGGCCCATCTCGACGAAGCGGCCGACGCGGTGGAGGAACTTCTGGATCTTGGCGTTACGGCGTGCGCGCTGCCGGCGATGGAGACCGCGGCCACCGACTCGGCGGGAGGCCTGGAGACGGCGCTCGAGCGGCTGCGTGCAACCGATGCGTGCAGCGAGCCGCGCGTCACCGTGGCACCGATCGCCGCGCTGATGCAGACGGTGGCGGCACCCACTCGACGCGAGCGCCTGCGCCTGCTTGTGCAGCCTGGCCAGCGACGGTCGCCTGCCGCGCTTGCGCAGTGGCTGAGCACGGCGGGCTATCGCCGCGTGGAGGCGGTCGAGAATCCCGGTGATTTCGCGGTGCGCGGAGGCGTGGTCGACTGCTTTCCGCCGGCGGGCATGGCCCCCATCCGCATGGATCACTTCGGTGACGAACTGGAATCGCTGCACGAGATCGACGTGGCCACGCAGGCCAGTGATCGCAAGATCGCACGCTGCGAGATTCCATGCGCCGACGGCGCGCGATTTGGTTCGCAGGATGACGATCCGCTGCCGGGCGCGTTGCTGGCCAAGGGCGCGGTGGTGGTCTGGGCCGAACTCAGCGAGATCACCGAGCAGGCGCGCGGCTACTGGGAGCGCGTGGTGGATGCGATCGGCGTGGTGCCGCCGAAGGACGCCATGCGCAGCGCCTCGCAGGCTGCGGCGTGCACGCTGACCGTGAATCAATTCACGCTGGCCGGTCCCGACGAATTGCCGTGGCCAGCATCGTCGCTGCCCGCCTTCGAGCAGGATGCCGCGAAGGCCTTTGAATTGCTCGGCGAACTTGCCCGCGAAGGGCCCACCACGCTGGCCGCGGCAACCGAGGGCGATCGCCAGCGCGCCGAGGAACTGCTGCGCCGCCATGGACTGTCCGAGCGCGTGACGCTGGTGCGACAATTGCTCGGCCGCGGATTCCGCTGGTTGGAAGCGGGCAAGAAGCCGATGTCCGTGGTGCCCGAGCACGAGCTGCTTCACCGCACGGGCGCGCGTCGTCGTCGCGGCGCACCCGTGCAGAGCGTGAGTGGTGACCGCGTGCGCGACGCCTTCCTGGCCTTCGAGCCGGGCGACTATGTGACGCACCGCGACCATGGCGTGGCGCGCTACATCGGATTGACGCAGCTGGCCAAGTTGAAGCAGGGCGGCGAGGCCGGCGAACACGCCGACGGCGCCGGTGAAAGCGAATACCTCACCCTGGAATTCGACGGCGGCACGCGCCTTCACTTGCCCGCCGCGCGCGTGGATCTGATCCAGAAGTACATCGGCAGCGGCGCCGCACGACCACCGTTGAGCGCGATCGGCGGCAAGCGATGGAAGGCGCAGAAGGAGCGCGTGAGCGAGGCGGTGCGCGATCTCGCCGGCGAGATGCTGCGCGTGCAGGCCGTGCGCGCGGCCACGCCGGGTTTGGCGTTTCCCGCCGATGCCGCGTGGCAGGGGGAATTCGAGGCGAGCTTCCCCTACGAAGAGACGCCCGATCAACGCACCGCCATCACTGCGGTGCAGCGCGACATGCATCAGGCGCGCCCGATGGACCGGCTGATCTGCGGCGACGTGGGCTTCGGCAAGACCGAGGTGGCCATCCGCGCGGCCTTCCGCGCCTGCTGCGCTGGCAAGCAGGTGGCGGTGCTGGTGCCCACCACGGTGCTGGCCGAGCAGCACGAGCGCACCTTCCGCGACCGTTTCCGCGCCTATCCGTTCCGCGTGGAGAGCCTGAGCCGTTTCAAGAGCGTGGCTGAGCAGAACCAGGTGCTGAAGGATCTGGCCGAGGGCAAGGTGGATCTGGTCATCGGCACGCACCGACTGCTGTCGAAGGACGTCGCCTTCAAGGATCTGGGCCTGGTGGTGGTGGATGAGGAGCAGCGCTTCGGCGTGGAACACAAGCAGCGGCTGCTGGCCTTCCGCGCCACCGCCGATGTGCTCACGCTTTCGGCCACGCCCATTCCGCGCACGCTGCACATGTCGCTGCTGGGTCTGCGCGACATCAGCAGCCTCACCACGCCGCCGCCCGATCGTCGCGCCATCGTGACCGAGGTGATTCCGTTCAGCGCCGATCGCCTGAAGCAGGCGGTGCAGCGCGAGCTGGCCCGCGAGGGTCAGGTGTACTACGTGCACAACCGCATCAAGGGCTTGCAGGAGGCGGCCGACCGCATCCAGCGACTGGTGCCCGAGGCGCGCATCGTGGTGGGCCACGGCCAGATGCCGCCCGAGGAACTGGAGCGCGTGATGCTGAAGTTCATGCGCCACGAGTGCGACGTGCTGGTGAGCACCACCATCATCGAGAGCGGCGTGGACAATCCGCGCGCCAACACCATGTTCATCGATCTGGCCGATCTGTATGGCCTGGCCGACCTGCATCAGCTGCGTGGACGCGTGGGTCGCAGCGCGCATCGCGCCTACTGCTACCTGTTCCTGCCGCAGGATCGGCCGGTCACCGACGAGGCACTCCGTCGCCTGAAGGCCATCGAGGACTACAGCATGCTGGGTGCGGGCTTCCGCATCGCCATGCGCGACCTCGAGATTCGCGGTGCGGGCAATCTGCTGGGCGCCGAGCAGAGCGGTCACATCGCTGCGGTTGGCTACGAGATGTACTGCCAGCTGCTGGAAGAGGCGGTGGACGGACTGCAGAACCGCGAGCGTCCGAAGATCGCCGACGTGCTGGTGAACATCGGCGTGTCGGGATGGATCCCGCGCGCGTACATCCCGAGCGATCGGCGCCGTCTGGAGGCCTACCGCCGCGCGGCCACCGTGCAGACGCCAGAGGCCGTGGCCAAGCTGCGCGAAGACCTTGTGAGCGCCTACGGCGAGCCGCCGGAAGCCATGCAGCGCATGCTGGATCTGGCCGAGGTGCGCGCGATGACGGGTCTGCTGGGCGCGCGCGAGATGCGCGTGGCTGGCGCCGACCTGATCATCCGCTGCAGGGCCACGGCCGTGTTCCACGAGGCCTTCCGTGGCATGCAGGGCAGTGTGCGCGACGTGGGGGCCGCCGGCGCGGATGGCCTTCGCGAGGTGTACGTGCGCCCGCCGCAGGCCTTCCTGCAACCCGCCTCGCTGATGGCGGTGCTTCGCAAGCGTCTGGGGCCGCTGGCGAAGGCGAGCGCCGAGCAGGCGGCGGCCTGAACCGAAAAAGAAACACGCCGCGTGGCGAGCACGCGGCGTGGGGGTGTCAGATGCGTGAGTCGATCAGCGTCCGTCGCGCTCGACGAAGTTGATCTGCAGGTAGCGCGCCACGTAGTCCAGGATGCTGGCCGTCTCCGGGATGTCCGGATTGTTGGTGGGGCCCATGGGCTCGAAGCGCATGCCGCGGAAGCGGTCACTGGCATCGCGCACGGTCAGGCCGTGCTGCAGGGCCAGGCTGAACGCGCGGCAGAATCCCTGGATGAGGCCGGAGAGCGTGCTGCCCTCCTTGCTCATCTTGATGAAGATCTCGCCCGGGCGGCCATCGGGGAAGAGGCCGACCGTGAGGTAGCCCTCATGGCCACCGATCATGAACTTGTGGGTCTTGCTGAGCCGGGTCTCCGGCAGCACTTCTCGACGAATGGCGATCGCGCTCATGCAGTCGTCCTCCTTGACGAACTCAACCATCGGCCCTTTTGGCTCGATGGCCACACTTTCCATCTGGCCGACATCCATGTCGGTGCGTGCAGGGGCCGGGAACCCGGCCTGTTGGGTGCCACTGTTCATCGCGAAGCCCGAGCTGGATCAGGCCTTGCGGGTGCGGGCGCTCTTGGTCGCCACGCCGCCCTCGTCGCCATCAGCCTTGGCCTTGCCCTTGGCGGGCTTGGCTTCCTTGGCCTCGGCCTGCTCGGCTGCCGGCTCCTCGGTGGTCTCCTCGGCGGGGGCCGAGGGCTCCTCGGTGCGGGCGTACATCTCGAGCGTGCGATCCGGGGCGACCTCGATGCCGATCTCGGTGCGCAGCTCGCGATCGAACACGATCGCGCAGCTGTAGCTGCCGATGCGGCGGATGGTCATGCCCAGACGCACGGCGCGCATGTCCACCGGGAAGCCGTCGGCGGCCAGCTGGTCGGAGATGTCGCGGTGGGTGACGGCGCCGTAGAGCGCGCCCTGATCGTTCACGCTGCGCACCAGCTTGATGGTGACGCCTTCGAGGCGCGCGATGAGAGCGGCGCGATCGGCGCGCATCTTCTCCATCTCGGCGGCGGCCTTGGCGCGCTCGCTCTTCAGGGCCTCGATCTTCTCGGGGGTGGGGGCTTCGGCCAGCGCGTGCGGCAGCAGGTAGTTGCGGGCGTAGCCCGGCTTGACCTTGACCACATCGCCGATGAGGCCCAGGTTCTCGACGGTCTTGTTCAGGAGGAGTTCGACTTTGCGTGCTGCCATGGTGCTGTCCTTCCCCTTCGAGGGGAGTGAGGGCGGTCGCCTGCGCCCAACGGTTCGGGGCCACCCACGCGGGCAGCCTCGCGGCGACGAGCCAAGCATTATGCACGGAAAGCGAAGCCGCCTCAAGGCCCTTGGAAGAGCCTTGAGGCGGTTGTTTTGTGCCGTGATGGACCCTTGAGGTGGAACCTTGAGGGCCCGTCAGGATGGTTCAGAAGGGGATGTCCGCCTCGGCCACCTCGGTGTGGGCCTGGTGGCTGGCCTGCTGGGTGCGACCGCCCGTGCGCTCGCCGCCGCCACTGCCGCCGCCGCTCTTGGAGTCGATGAACTGGAAGTTCTCGACCACCACGCGCAGCTTGGACTGCTTCTTGCCTTCCTTGTCCTCCCAGCTGTCGAGCTTGAGACGGCCCTCGATGAAGACCGGCCGACCCTTGGAGAGGTACTCCTTCATGACCTCGCCCGTGCGGCCCCAGGCCTCACAGTCGACGAAGGTCACTTCCTCGCGCTCCTCGCCCGACTGCGTCTTGAACTTGCGGTTGCAGGCGATGCCGAAGTTGGCGACCGACTGGTTGCCGTTCGGCGTCTGGCGCAACTCCACGTCGCGCGTGAGATTTCCCATCAGCATCACTTTGTTGAAACTAGCCATTGTGTTCGCACCTCCATGTTGCGTGCATGCATTCTAAAGCCGCGCAGGGACACACTTGGGACATTGGAGAAAAGTCCTGCGAAAAGGCGCAAAAAAGAACGCGGCCCCGCCGAAACGGGGCCGCGTTGTGGATGACCTGTCGGAATCCGCGGTCTCAGACGACCTCGGGCTCGGGCTCCTCGCCCGGTGCACCGCGCAGGCGTGCCTCGTCGGCCGTGCGCTGCATGGCCTCGGCGTTGCGCAGCTGCTCCTCGGTCAGGTGATCCGCGCGGGTCACCATGCTGCGCAGCAGCTTCTCGCTGAGGTTGCAGTCGCGCTCGATGCCGGCCAGCTTGGTGCTGAGCACGCGGAAGAAGGCCAGCACGTACACGCCGCGCTTGTTGCCCTTGATGTCGTACGCCAGACGACGCTCGTCCCACTTGGCGATGGAGAGGATCTCGGCGCCGCTGCGGCCCAGGATCTCCTTCACGTGGTCGAGGGCGCCCTGCAGATCGGCCGTGGCCGACTGCGGGAAGAGGAACATGCCCTCGTAGGGGCGGGTGCGTTCTGCGGTGATCGTTGCGTCCATGTCAGTGTCCTTTCGAAAGAGTGTTGATTGGAAGTGTCGTGTTGATGTGTCCTGCGTGGAGGCGCTCGCCCGTGCGAATCGCTCACGCCTCCTTGGCCGGGGCGCCAACGCCCCGGCGATTGAAACGGTTCATCGCCGCCTCCAGGCCCTCGGTGGCCCAGCAGGCGACGGCCTCGGCGGCCTCGTCCAGTCCCGGATCGAGCTGCTTCCGCTGCTCCGGCGTGAACACGCCAAGCACGTAGCTCTCGGTGCTGATGCGCCCGGGCGCGTCGATGCCCACGCGCAGGCGTGGCCAGCGATCGCTGCCCAGCCTGCGGGTGATGTCGGCGAGCCCGTTGTGCCCGCCGTCTCCGCCCTGCGCCCGCAGGCGCATGGCGCCGCAGGGCAGGGCGAAGTCGTCGGTGACCACCAGCAGGTCCTTCGAGGCGTCCAGCTTGTGGAAGCGCAGGGCTTCCAGCACGCTCGAACCCGAGAGGTTCATGAAGGTGGTCGGCTTCAGCAGCAGCACGCGCTCGTCGCCGATGCGGCCCTCGACCAACAGCCCGGCAAAGCGGCTCTTGGCCGCGCCGCCCGGAGGATCTCCGTAGCGGCGCGCAAGGCGATCCAGCACCTCGAAGCCCGCGTTGTGGCGCGTGCCCTGATGCTCGATGCCTGGATTGCCCAGTCCAACGACGAGTCGCATGGTTGCGTTCCGGGAAGGGTGATCGGAATCCGATCAGCCCTTCTTGGCCTCCTTGGCGGGTGCAGCGGCCTTGGCGCCAGGAGCGGCGGCGTCGCCTTCCTTGTCCTTCTTGGCCGTGAGCACCTCGGGTTCGGCGGCTGCGCCCGGCGCGGCGGCTTCGCCCTCGGCTTCCTCGGCCACGATGACCACGCGGCTGAGCGCGGCGTGCGGATCGGTGACGGCGGTGAGGCCGTCGGGCAGCTTGAACTCGCTCACGGTGTACACGTCGGTCTTCACGCCGGCCAGATCCACGCGGATGTCGCCGGGGATGTCGCGCACCTTGCACTTGATCTCGAGCTCGGTCACGTCGTGCGTGAGCACGGCGCCGGGCTTCTTGGCGCTCTCGGGCTGGCCGATGAACTGCAGGCGCACCTTCACGGTCACCACTTCGTCCAGATCGACGCGGGCCAGATCGAGATGGATGACGTCGTCGCCCATCCAGCCGAACTGCAGGTCCTTCACCAGGCAGTTCTCGGTGGCGCCACCTTCGATGGCCAGCTTCACCACGTGCGCGCCGTGCTTCAGCGAGTGGATCGTCTCCTTCGCGTCGAGCGTGAGGCTCATGGGGGCGGTGCCGTGGCCGTACAGCACGGCGGGCAGCTTGCCGGCGGTTCGCAGGCGCTTGGCGTAGCGCGAGCCCAGTTGCTCGCGATTGGTGGCCTTCAGTGTCGGGATTTCAGTTGCCATGTGAGTGTTCTCCTTCTTTTGAGAAACGGGTGCGTGAAATCGATGCGTCAGCGGCGGGGCCCCATGCCCTCGCGGAACAGTGCGCTGATGCTGAGATCGTGATGGATGCGATGCACCGCCTCGCCCAGCATGCGCGCCACGCTGAGCACGGTCAGCTTGGGGCGCAGGGGGTCGAGACGGCCGTCGATCGGGATGGTGTCGGTGACGACGATGCCGGTGATGTCGGGGCTGTTGAGGCGCTCCACGGCCAGGCCCGCCATGACGGCGTGCGTGCAGGCCACGTACACCGCGGTGGCGCCGCGCTCGCGGGCCACGCGGGCGGCCTCGGTCACGGTGCCGCCGGTGGTGATCATGTCGTCGAACATGATCACGGCCTTGCCCTTCACGTCTCCGATCACGGTGCGCGCCTGCACCTCGGTGGCGCCCTGACGGCGTTTCTCGATGATGGCCAGGTCCAGGCCCAGCTGGTCGGCGAACATGCTGGCGGTCTTCGCGTTGCCCACGTCGGGGCTGAGCACCACGGTGGGGCCCATGGTGGGCAGCACGCGGCGGAAATGCTCGAGCAGCACCGGGCCCGCGGTGAGGTGATCCACCGGCAGATCGAAGAAACCCTGGATCTGCGCGGCGTGCAGGTCCATGCACAGCACGCGGTTGGCGCCGGCAGCGGTGATGAGGTTGGCCACCAGTTTGGCGGTGATGGGCACGCGGCCGGCGTCCTTGCGGTCCTGGCGGGCGTAGCCGAAGTAGGGAATGACGGCGGTGATGCGCTTGGCGCTGGCGCGGCGCAGGCAGTCGATGAACACCAGCAACTCGATCAGGCTGTCGTTCACCGGCGCGCAGGTGCTGAGCACCACGTAGCAGTCTCGGCCGCGCACGTCCTCGTCGAGCTTCACCAGCAACTCGCCGTCGGGGAAGGCCTTGGTCTCGGCCTGACCCAGTGGCAGGTCGAGGTGGCGACACATCGCCGTGGCGAGCGCCTGACCCGTGGTGCCGGCGAAGATCTTCAGGTGGTCCTGGTCGGTGGCGCTCATGCGTGGCTCCGTGCGGGGTGGGCGGTGTCGAGGCGGCGGCGCAGGATCGCGTCCACTTCGGCGAGCTGCTCGGGCGTGTTCACGCTCAGCACATCCTCGGGCGGCACCGCGTCGACCACTTCCACGCGCTTGCCATCCTTCAGCAGCAGCTCGAACACGTCGGTGATGTAGTACTCGCCGCTGGCGTTCTGGTTGGTGACGCGGGTGAGCGCATCGAACAGGTCGCGCGTGCGGAAGAGGTAGTAGCTGGGGTTGATCTCGCGGATGGCGCGCTGCGCGTCGGTGGCGTCCTTCTGCTCCACGATGCGGCGGAAGCGGCCCTGCGCGTCGCGCTCGATGCGACCGTAGCCGGTGGCATCGGCGACCACACTGGTGGCCAGGCTGGCGGAAGCGCCCGCGGTGAGGTGACGATCCAGCAGCTTTCGCAGGGTTTCGGGCCGGATCAGCGGTCCGTCGCCGCACAGCACGAAGCAGTGCTCGCCCAACGTGCCGGCGGTGAACAGCGGTCGCGCCTGATCCACCGCGTGGCCTGTGCCAAGCTGCGGGTTCTGCGTGACGAAGTGGCAGGCGGGGGTGTCGCTGCGGAACGCCTCGCTCACCAGTTCGGCCATGTGGCCAACCACCAGCACCACATCCTTCGCGCCTGCATCCCGTGAAGCCTTCACCACCCACTTCACCATGGGTTGACCCGCGGCGGGGTGCATCACCTTGGGCAGGTCACTCTTCATGCGCGTGCCCTTGCCGGCGGCGAGCACGATGGAGGAAAGCGTGGGTTGTGTGGTGGCGTGTGTCATGGGGCGTTGGGTCGCCCCCGCGATGAACCGCGTCAGGTTCCGTGAAACTGGCCCGCCTTGATTCGAACAAGGACTAGATGGACCAAAACCACCTGTGCTACCGTTACACCACGGGCCAATGTGAGTGCGTGGATTCGGAGCCTGCGCGGAGCGGGATTCGCGGGGTTGTGTGCGTTGCGGGGGGCGACTCCAGGGGGTTCGTCGAGACCTGCGGAACGGCGGCTTGCACGGAGCAAGCCGGTTGTCGCGGTCAGGGACCATCCCTGGGCCGCGGCTGTGATTCGAGGCCGGAGCATGCGTCAGCCGCGACGCCATGCCCCGTGCGGAGCCGACCTTCCAGTTGGAAGGGCGTCACCGACGGCCCGAGGGGGGCAGATGGTAACGGAACCCGGGGGACGCTTCAACAGCCTCGGGAAAACCGTGCAGAATGCCCATTCCATGCCGCGGCCAGACGCCACCGACCTTTCGCCCGAATCGCTGCTGCAGGCCTATGCCAACGGCGCCTTTCCCATGGCGGATGCGCGGACGGGCGAGGTGCGGCTGTACACCTGCGATCCGCGCTGCGTGATTCCACTGGAGTCGTTCGCGCTGCCGAAGTCGGCGGTGCGAGCCCTGCGTGGCGGCGATCTGGTGGTGAAGTGCGACACGGCGTTCGAGCAGGTGATGCGTGCCTGCGCGGCGGATCGCGACGGCGAGGACAGCACATGGATCAGCGAGTCGATGGTGCAGGCGTACGTGCGACTGCATGCACTGGGTCACGCGCACAGCGTGGAGGCGTGGCGCGGCGATGCGCTGGTAGGCGGCCTGTACGGCGTGTCGCTGGGCGGCGCCTTCTTCGGAGAGAGCATGTTCGTGCGTCCGGCGCTGGGTGGCAGCAATGCCAGCAAGGCGTGCCTGTCGTGGCTGGTGGGTCGCATGCGCGAGCGCGGTTTCACGCTGCTCGACAGCCAGTACGCGAACGACCATGTGCTGTCGCTGGGCGCGATCGAGATCACCGCCGACGAATATCTGGAGCGGCTCGATGCGGCGGTGACGCTGGATGTGACGCTGTGACGCGTGGTCAGCTGCGCGGAATGCCCAGCGCGGCCAGATCGAGCGTGCTGCCGGGTGCATCCACGGCCTGATAGCCGCGCGCACGCAGGCCGCCGATGAGTTCGCGCAGGTCGTCGGGCAGCGGGGCGGTGAAGGTGAGCGGCCGCGGATCCATCGGATGCTCGAACGACAGCAGCGAGGCGTGCAGCGCCTGCCGGTCGATCACCACGCGATCCGCCTCGCCCGGAAGGCCCAGATCGCCCGCGGAGAGATGCTTGCCGCAGTACAGGTCGTCGCCGGCGAGCGGCCAGCCGAGATGGCTCATGTGCACGCGGATCTGGTGCGTGCGACCCGTGAGCAGTTCCAGTTCCACCAGCGCGAAGCCCTCGTAGCGCTCGCGCACGCGGAAGATGGTCTGGCTGGACTTGCCGGTGTCGTCCCAGCGCACGGCATACATCTCGCGGATGGTGGGGTGCTTGCCCAGCGGCATGTCGATGCGGTCGGTGTCGGGCTCGGGCTTGCCGTGCACCACCGCGAGGTAGCGCTTGCCGGTGGTGCGTCGTTCGAACTGCTTGGCCAGTCGCCAGTGCGCGGTGTCGCCCTTGGCGGCCACCATCACGCCGCTGGTCCACTTGTCCAGGCGATGCACCACGCCCGGGCGCGCGAACTCCTTGCCCACGCCGCTGAGCGCACCGCTGGTCACATGGCGGAAGTGCCACACGAGCGCGTTCACCAGCGTGCCGCGCTTGTGGCTGCGCGCCGGATGCACGATGAGTCCGGCCTGCTTGTTGAGCACGATCAGGTCGTTGTCCTCGAACAGCACATGCAGCGGAATCTCGTCGGCGGGGGTGTGCTCGCTCGGCGGCGGCGGCAGCACGGCCACGATGTGGTCGCCCTTGTGCAGCTTGGTGCTGGCCTTGGGCACGCGGCCGTTCACGCTGACCGCCTTCTCGTCGATCAGCTTCTGGATCTGCGTGCGACTGAGCGTGGGCACACGATCGACCAGGTAGCGGTCAAGCCGCTTGTCCAGGTCGTGCTGCAGCGTGAACTCGAGGGTGAGCGGCGTCTCGTCGTCACCCTCGACGCCTTCCGTCGCGGGTTGCAGCGGGTCGTGTTCGGCCTCGGTCACTTCGGCTGCGGCGCCGGTTCGGAGGGGGCGCCGCCGGTGAGCGCGTCCAGCTCGCTCGCGGTCACGTCACCCGTGGGAGCCGTGGTCGGGTCGCCGGGCAGGTTGCCCATGGGAATCGTGGCCTTCGGGCGCGACGGCATGGGCGGGCGGTTCGACAGCGAGGCGATCGACGCCAGGCGCTCGTCCGCGGTCTTGGCCAGCGGCGGATACACGTCCTTGGTGGCGGCCTGCGCGGCCTTCAGCCAGGTTTCGGCGGTGGCCATGTCGCCCTTGCTCTCGGCCACGGCGGCGCGACCGAAGCATGCGCTGGCGAGCAGCAGCGACTCGGGTGCGGGCTTGCCGTCGATGCCGGCGGCGGCCTTGGCGTACAGGCGATCGGCCTCGTCCAGATACTGCGTGCGCAGCTCGGGCGTCACGGCGGCGTCGGCGGCGGTGGATTCACGGTCGAAGCGCTTGCCGCTGCGGACGGATTCCATGTAGCGGTCGGCGGCGTCGAGGTTGGCGATGACGGCGATCGCGTCGACCTGCGCGTGCTTCTCCGCGACCTCGGCCAGCGCCTGCGGCGAGGTGGCCTCGTTCAGTTCGTTCCATGCGGCATCGTGGCCCATGCGACGACGCTGATCCCACCAGTTCCAGCCAAGCAGCACGCACAGCACCAGCAGCGCGGCGAGCAGGTAGTTGGGTCCCTGTTCCTTCAGCCAGTAGAGGAAGTCGCTGTTGAGGCGGCTCTCGGTGAGCGTGCCCTGCTGGATGTCCTTGAGTCGCTTGTCCATGGGGCGACCAGTGTAGCGAGGTTTGCGGCGGAATCCCTATGCTCGGCGCATGGCTGGATTGATCGCGGTGGACCTTGATGGAACCCTGCTGGATGCGCGCGGACGCGTGAGCGACGCCAATCGTCGCGCCGTGGAGCGGCTGCGCGCGGCGGGGTGGTTGCTGGTTCCGGCCACCGGTCGCAGCTGGCGCGAGGCGCGGCGCACCCTGGAGGCGATCGATCACGACGGCGTGGCGGTGACGGCGGGCGGCAGTGTGCTGAGCGATGCGCGCACGGGTGCCACGATGGATCGCATCGTGCTGGACGAGGGACTGGTGCACGAACTCGCCGAAGCGCTGCTGGCCGAGGGTCTGGTGGCGCACCTGCTGCGCGACCATCACGTGTGCGATCACGACTACTGCATGATCGGCACCGGCAACCTGGACCCCGCCACGGTGTGGTGGCTCGAGCAGCACGCGGTGCCCATGCGTCGCGTGGATTCGATCGCCGACTCGCTGGTGCACGGACATGACCATGTGCTGCGCGTGGGTGCCATCGAGCGCGCGGATCGCCTGCAGCCGGTGTGCGCGCAACTGCGCGAGCGCTTCGGTCATCGCGCCAGCATGCAGAGCTGGAGCGCCGTCACGGCGGAGCAGGCCGTTGGAAGCGTGACGCATCTGCTGGAGATCTACGCGCTCGAGAGCGACAAGTGGACCATGCTGCAGCGGGTGCGCGAGACGCACGGCATCCATCATGCGCGCGTGGTGGCGGTCGGGGATGGATTGAACGATCTGCAGATGGTGCGCGAGGCGGCCTTCGGCGTGGCCATGGCCAACGCCGATGCGCGCCTTCTGGCGCTGGCCGACCACGTGGCGCCGCATCACGCCGACGATGGTTTCGCCGATCTGGTCACGCGTCTGCTCGATGGGGCGCTGCCGCTTCCTGCGGTAGCCTCGCACGCGTGAACGCCGCCGAACCGCTCGATGGCAGTCCGTGGCGCCCGCCGCTGGCCCGCGGCGAAGGCCACGCCATGTGCACGGCCTTCGAAGCCATCCTGAAGGGCCTGCTCGAATGCGAACTGCCGGTGGCCGAGGTGATGGCGCCGCGGCGACCTCCCATGGAGGGCCTGTTTCGCGCGTTGTCGGATGAACGCAGCGCCGAGACGCTGGAGCGTCATGGCCTGCGTCTGGTGCCGGTGGTGGACGCGGCGCGCGGTGTGTCGCTTGCGGTGCGCACGGCCGCCATGGGCAGGCGATGCGTGGTGTGCGTGCCGAATGATCAGCTGGAGATCGCGGTGGCCGCCGCGTGGCGCGACGGTGCGGGTGCGTCGCGCGGCACGGGCTCGGCGGTGCTGCTGCTGGAAGACAACCCGTACCTCTCGCCGGGCGCGTGTCCCATTCGTGCGGCGCAGCAACTGGGCGTGCCGTGCCTGACGCCGAGTGACCTGCACGGGCTTCGCAATGCGGTGCAGGACGCGTTCCGCATGGCGCAGTCCGCGGGCGTGATGGTGGCCGTTGCCGTGCACGTGAGCCTGCTGCGCGCCATCGACACGCTGGCCATGGAGCCCAATCGCGTGCTCGAACGCGTGGATCTGGCGCTGGAGACGCGTCGCGCGCGCCGTCCCGCGCTGCCCACCGAGGGCGAGGATGCGCTTTCCATCGGGCGGCGCCTTGAATTGAATCGGCTGGTGAGCCTTCCATCGCCTGGCGAGACCGAGCCCTGGGGCATCGCGGCGGTGGGGCCATGCGCGCTGGCTGCGCGCCACCTGCTTGAGGAACTTGGTCTGGCCGGTCGCGTGCCGATGCTCTCGATCGGCCTGGTGGCGCCCATCGACGAGGCGTCGGTGCTGCGGTTGATGTCGCGCTGCGCGAACGTGGTGGTGCTCGAGCCGCGCCCAGGCAGCGTGTCGGCCTCGTTGCTGGCGGTGTCAGAGACCGGGCGGCGCTCCGGCGAGCGCGTGGCCAGTCTGTGGTGGGATCAACTGCCCTCCGATGGCGAGGATGCGCCGCGGCTGGAAATCAACGACGGCACGCGCCCCAGCATTCTGGCGCGCAAGATCGTGCACCTGCTTGCGAGCGTGCGCCCCGCGTTGGCGCTTGAACGCAGGCTTGCGCGCGTGGACGAGCGGCTTGAGCGATGGCCCGTGCCTGATCGTGGTCTTGGCTTGGGCGCGAGCGGCGCCGTGGAGGCCGTGCGCGGCATGGTGGAGGAAGTGGCGCAGGAACTTGCGTCACGCGTGGCTTCGCCCGACCAGCCTTCCACCGCCATGTGGGCGCCCGGCATGTCGGCACCCGAGGCCGATCGCGTGGCCACGGTCGAGATCTGGGATCGGCGTCGCTTCGCCTCCGAGGGCGTGGCGGCCGTGCGGCAGTCCGCGCGTGAAGTGCGTCCGCGCATCCTGGTGGTGTGCGATCTCGGTGACGAGCCGGGACCCGATCCCGAGCGCCTGTCGCGCGCGGCGGTTCCGGCCGATGCCGTGGCGCCGATCACCGTCGAGCGTGGTGACCTGAAC
>Ga0209617_10000561_pt1 | contig 16513 bp, 16 predicted proteins | sample LakEriepJuly2011_2_FD_187459 | JGI IMG/M metagenome (GOLD analysis project Ga0209617, IMG submission 187459) | Freshwater microbial communities from dead zone in Lake Erie, Canada - CCB epilimnion July 2011 (SPAdes) (version 2) | ecosystem: Environmental > Aquatic > Freshwater > Lentic >... | reverse complement strand
CGAACTCGCCGCCGAATCACCCGAGGTCTTCAGCGCCGACCCCGTCCGTCTCATCCGCGTCTTCCGCCACAGCCAGCAACTCGACTGCGCCCTCGACCTCCATTTGCGCGAACTCATTCGCGAATCTTTGTCTCATCTCACGCCGGCCGTCGCAGCCTCGCCCGACGCCGCCGTTTCCTTCCGGGCCATCCTGTCGGAAGTCGGCGCCGTTTATCCGGTCCTCAACTTGATGCATGAACTCGGCGTGCTCGGCCGCTTCATCCCCGAATTCGACGCCCTCACGTGCCTGGTGCAGCACGAGTATTACCATCGCTACACCGCCGATGTTCACACGCTTAACGCCATCCGCGAGCTGGACCGGATTTTCACCGCCACCGAACCTATCACGCTAAAATACCGTGAGACCCTTCACGAGGTCACCGATCCCGCCGAGCTGTATCTGATCCTCCTGCTCCACGACATCGGCAAAGCCGAGGGCATCCAGGGCCACGCCGAAAGCGGTGTCCGACTCGCCGAACCCCTGCTGGAACGCTTCGGGCTCTCCCCGGAGTCTCGATCCGTTGCCATCTTCGTCATCAAAAATCATCTGGCGATGGCACGATTCTGGCAGAAGCGTGATGTTGATGATCCCAACACCGCCGCCGCCTTCGCCGAGCTTGTGCTCGACCCCGAGCGCCTGCGGATGCTCTACGTCCATACGTTCTGCGACGCGCGCGGCACGACGGTCGACCTTTGGAACAGCTACAAGGACACGCTGCACACCACGCTTTTTCGCGCGACCCTCGAACGCCTGAAACACGGCCCCACCCTCGCCGCCCGCCACGAAGCCCAAAAGCTCATGATCCAACAGGAACTCATCGCCCAGCGCATCCCCGGCATCAGCAATGATGAGATCACGGCCCATTTCAGCCTCCTACCCGACCGCTACTTTGTGCACACGGAAGGAGCCGAGATCGCGCTGCACATTCAAATGGTGAACCAACTATTCACCTCGATCGCGACGACTGATTCCGTCGGAACGCTGCGCCCGGTCATCGACTGGAAAGACGATCTCAATCGCTCCCTCACGGTGGTGAACGTCGTGACGTGGGACCGCGCCGGACTCTTCTACAAACTTGCCGGGGCTCTGAGCGTCGCTGGGCTGAGTATTCTCGGCGCGAAAGTCATTTCCCGCACCGACCACATCGCCATCGATACCTTTTACGTCGTCGAACCCGGGCGCGGCATCGTTCAAAGTGCCGTCGCCCAGGAGGCCTTTGCCAAGACCATCGAGTCCGCGTTGCTTTCAAACCAAGACCTTTATCCGGAGATCGTCGCCCAAGCTAAAAAGATCGCTTCCACCCGTTACCAGGCCGCTTCCAACGGCGAAGCCCTCCACAGCTCGTTTCCTCCCACCGTGGACGTCTACCACGAGCTGTCGATGGAACGCACCATCGTGGAAATCCAAGCGCGCGATCAGATCGGTCTGCTGTATCGCCTCGCAAAGACCATTTCCGACCACGGCTTCGACATCACCTTTGCCCGCATCGGCACCGAGCGCGGCGTCGCGATCGACACGTTCTATATCGAAAGCGCCAATCATAAGCCGATTGAGGACCCCACCCGGTTGCACACGCTGAAGGACGCGCTCGCCCACATCATCGCGACCCCGGCGCCGACGCCTACCGCCGACAAATAGTCCGTCGCCCGCTGAGATCGTTCGTTTTCCCGGGGCTGCCGCGTTCGGCGCGCCGTCAGAAATTCTGGTCATTCCCGTCGTTTCGCCAATTCTGTTTATCGTGGAATCCGCCCTCGCTCTCACCTTAGCCGACCAAGCCACCCTTGGCCGAATCGCGTCCCTGGGCTTTCAGAGCGATGAACCCAACGTCGTGCTACCTCGCATTCTCGGCGAACTCATCACCCACTTTAACGCCTCGGCCGGCACGATTTCCCTGCTCAATCCCGACACCGGCCGGCTCGAGATTGAAACTCAGATCGGCCTGCCCGCCGACTACCGCGAAGTCGCCTTGCGCCTGGGCCAAGGTGTGACCGGCTGGGCCGCTTTTCACGCTCGCGCCCAGCTCGTGACCGACGTCGCCCGTGACCTGCGTTACGTGCGCATCCGCCCCACCACCGCTACGGAAATGGCCGTGCCAATGGAAGACCATGGTCAGGTCATCGGCGTCATCTGCATCGACCACGACACGGTGGACCGCTTTACCCACAGCGATCTCGCCTTGCTCGTGCGCTTCACCGCCGAAGCCACCGCCGTGCTCCAGCGCCTTTGGCAAATCGGCCATCTCAAGGCCAAAGCCCGCCAACTTGAAACCCTGATCACCACCGGCAAATCGCTCGTCTCCAAACTCGAACCGCAGGCCCTCTTCGACTCGCTCACGCGCGATGCCCGCCAAGTGGTCGCCGCCCGCGCCTGCGCCCTCTACCTCTACAACCCCGCCAGCATCACCCTGCGCTGCGCCTCCCTGACCAGCGTGGTCGCCACTCCCCTGCCCCCCGGTGACATTCCGATCGATTCCTGCGCCTTTGCCGCCGTCGTCCACACCCGCCGCGCCGTCTCCTTCGCCAATATTCGCACACCCGATTATTTTGACCTCGCCGATCTGCCCGGCGATCCGGCGTTAATCTCCGTCTTGGCGACTCCTTTGCTTTACGAAGGCGAAGTGCTCGGCGTGCTCGCCGTCTTCACCGAACGACTGCACCGCTTCGACAACGACGAAAAACGTCTCCTCGCCGCCCTTGCCTCACTCGGTGCCGTCGCCCTGCAAAACTCCCGTCTCTACACCCGCGTTTTTCAAAGCGAAGATTCCCTCCGCAAAAACGAGCGCCTCACCACCCTGGGCCTGCTCGCGGCCGAAATCGCCCACGAAATTCGCAATCCCCTCACCGTCCTCAAACTTCTCCACGGCGGCCTCGGCGTCGATTTCACCCCCGACGATCCGCGCCGCACCGACATGCGCGTCATCGGCGAAAAGCTCGACCAGCTCGAAGCGATCGTCACCCGCGTGCTGAATTTCGCCAAAGCCCCCAACAGTCTCCACACCCGTTGCCCGCTGCAGGAAATCATCGAGGACACCCTCGTCCTGCTCCGCCTGAAACTCGCCCAAAGTAAAATTGATCTCCGCTTCGAGCCCCCGGCCCGCCCGCTCGTGGTCGAGGGTCAACAGGGCCAGCTTCAACAGGTGCTACTCAACCTCATCATCAATTCCATGCAGGCCATGCCCGACGGTGGCACCATCACCCTCACCCTCGACGCCCAACTCCGCGAATCCGGTCCCGTCGCCGTCGTCGAACTCAGCGACACCGGCACGGGCATCCCCGACAACATTCGCGACCGCATCTTCGATTCTTTCCTCTCCGGCCGCCCCGGCGGCACTGGCTTGGGCCTCGCCATCGCCAAACGCGTGCTCAACTCTCACTACGGCGACCTCACGCTGGTGACCAGCAGTCCCGCCGGCACCACGATGCGCCTTACACTTCCGCTCGCTTAATCGCCCCACCACCGTCCTCACCTCTGCTTCCCTTCATGTCCGCCCCCGTCGAACCCAATTCCCCTCTGTCCAAACCCGCGGCCCCGGCCGAGGGCTATTCGCCCACGCCTCGTCAACGCACCACCATCTACCTCGCATGTGGGTTGCTGGTCGGGTGCTCGATCGTGCTTTTACTCCTGCCGAGTCCAAAAATCCCGATGGCCGGCCGCGTCGCCTTGGCCTCCGTCAACATAATCGCCGCGGCAATTCTTCTCCTCATCGTCCGGCAGAAATCCGCCAAGCCGGAGCAGTAAAACACCTCAGTCCTCCAGCTCGACGTTCCAATACGCCACGTCGAGGAAATCTTTCCACACCTCGTGCTGCTTCTGGTTGCCCAGCACGAGCGAGATCACCGGACGCCACTTTGGCCGCACCGGTTTCCGGATGAGTCGCATGTGCGCGTCGTGCGGCAGACGGTTTGCCTTCCGTGAGTTGCACTTGATGCACGAGCACACGATGTTTTCCCACGTCGTCTTCCCGCCCGCATCCCGCGGAATCACGTGGTCGAGATTGAGCTGCTCCCGCGGCAAAATCCGCGAGCAATACTGGCACGTGTTCTTGTCGCGGTCGAAGACGTTGCCCCGCGTCAGTTTCAACTCCTTGCACGGCAGCTTGTCGAAAAACGTGAGCAAAATCACGCGCGGCAGTCGGATCGCGCGCGTCGGCGTGTTCACCGTCTCGATCGCCGCCACCGGCGGGTTGCTCGCCGAAAAATCGATCCAGTCCATCATCGAAAACATCCGAAAATCGTCGTCGTGATGGTGCACCACGTGCGCGTGCCCGCGCGAGAGTAAGGCGAACGCCCTGCGGGCGCCGATCACATTCACGGCTTGCCACAAGCGATTTAAAACCAGCACCGGTTGGTCGAGAGCAACGTCCATACTGGACGATCGCAATACTCGTGCCACTCGAACGCTGTCAAGCGCCCCCACCCGTTACACTTGTGTGCCGCCCGATCCGGCAGCGGTGCGGCCGTCATCGCCGCCCCTCAAAACGTGCCGCACTCCGGCGTAGTGCGCCCGGAGCGTGCCGACCGAAGACGGCCTTGACATCGTTCCTCCGCTCAAACTTTTCTCCTCCAGTAGATGAATCTTCTCGGCCCGACGATCAAAGCCTCCCCGCTCGCCCACGCTTCCGTGGTCGTAGTATCCGTCGTATCCGTATCCATTCGCCGCGCGGCGCGAGGGGCCTGATTTGTCTTAACGACTTTCGCCCCTCCGGTGCCGCACCGGAGGGGCTTTTTTTTGGCCTCTGCGGTTCGGTCTCGGGCGGGTTTTTCAAAAACCAAAAACACGCCACATCCGATGCAAACGTATCAGCCCAACCATGCCCTCACCGCCCGTCTTCCGATCCTCAGTTTCACCGCCGGGACAAAAACCGCCGCGCCCGAGCCCGCCTATGCGCCGCAGCATGATTTTCTCGTGCTCAGCCTCAGCCCCCAGCTGAGTGCCCACCAGCCCGCCGCCGCGTTGCTGGCCAATCGCAGCCGGACGCGCACCGCGTGAACATCGCACTCCGCTTCAGGCTCGCATCGCCCGCCTCCCGAAGCCTACCTCTCCGGCGATGTCGAACTCACTCGCCGCCCTTCCGCCCCCGCAACGTGGTCAGCCCTGCTCTTGCGGCAGCGGTAAAGTTTATGAGGAGTGCTGCGAGCCCATCCTCACCGGCAAGCGACCCGCCGCAAACGCCGAAGAGCTCATGCGGTCGCGCTTCACCGCGCACGTCGCGCGCGATTACCTCCACCTCCATCGCTCCTACGCCGGCACCGCCAGCGAGGCTTACGTCGAGCTCCCCGACGAGCCGTCCATCGGCTGGTCTCGTCTCGTCATCCATCGCCACGAGCCCGACGTGCAGCCCAATCTCTCGTTCGTAGAATTCTCCGCCTTCTACGTCGAATCGGGCAACGAGCACGTGCTCGAGGAGCGCGCCGAATTCCGCCGCCGCGCGGATGGTTGGATCTACACCCGACCCGTTCGCACCGGTCCCGCCCCCGTTAAGGCCGCCGTCAAACCCGGCCGTAACGACCCCTGCTCCTGCGGCAGCGGTCGCAAATACAAGCAGTGCTGTCTGCTCAAGTCCGCCTAAGCCCGCCAGCCACGCGCCTCGATGCAACCGCGCTGGCTTCTTTCCCACGCCCGCGGCTACATCGAACTCGGCCTCCTCGCCGAGGCCGCCGCCGAGCTCGACCAACTTCCCGCCGGATCGGCTAACGGCGATGAGGTCCTCGCTCTTCGTCTCATTATCCTCCGCGAGCAAGGTCACTGGATCGAGCTCTGTAACATCGCCGCCGAGCTGGTCCGCCGCCAGCCCGCCAACGCCGGCGCCTGGATCACCTTCGCCTACGCAACTCGCCGCGCCCGATCGCTGACCGAGGCCGAGGCCATCCTCCGCGAGGCCGAGCTCCGTCATCCCGCCGAGGCTACGATTCAGTTCAACCTCGGCTGCTATGCCTGCCAACGCGGCGACCTCACTGAAGCCCGCGCCCGCGTCGACGCCGCCATCGCCCTCGAACCGCTCTTTCGCGCCGCCGCCGAAACCGATCCCGACTTGGCTCCACTTCGGGACCGCTCGAGCGTAAGTTAGCGCTTTCCACGCGCTCAAAAATTGCTGGGCTCGCCCAACACGTTATCGTTTTCGTCCGCCGCATGTCACCTGCTCCGCTCCTCGAACTTCGTCAGCTCGTAAAGAACTACGGCGGGGTTCGAGCTTTGCGGGGAGTTGATTTCGACCTCAAGGCCGGCGAAGTCCACGCCCTCCTCGGTGAAAACGGCGCAGGCAAATCGACGCTCATCAAGGTCGTCACCGGTGCCCACGCACCCAACGGCGGCACGATCACGCTCGCCGGCCAAACCGTTTCCGGTCTCACCCCCGCCACCGCCCGCGCCCTCGGCATCGCCTGTATTTACCAACAGCCCGCGCTGTTTCCCGATCTCACCGTCGCCGAGAATCTCGCCCTCCGCCTCAACGTCCCGTCTCCTGCCGCCCGGATGCGCTGGTCGGATTGCCGCGCCCGCGCGACCAGGCTCCTCGCCCGCATCGGCGCGGAGATTTCACCCGACGCCGAGGTCCGCTCGCTCTCGATGCCCGAGCAACAGCTCGTGGAAATCGCCTGCGCCCTCGGCTCCGGCGCCCGCATCGTCATCATGGACGAGCCCACCGCCTCGCTCACCCAAAAGGAACAACACCTGCTCTTCGCCGTCGTCCGCGATCTGCGCCAAAACGGCGTCGGCGTCATCTACATCTCCCACCGCCTCGAAGAAATCTTCGCCCTCGCCGACCGCGTCACCGTCCTCCGCGACGGTCAGAGCGTCGGCACGCATCCCGTCACCGGCATCGACGAAGCCGGCCTCATTCGCCTGATGGTTGGCCGCGAGGTCGCGCAGATCTATCCCGCCGCCGAATCCGCCCCCGGCGCCGTGGTCCTTTCCCTCAACCAGCTGGGTTGTCGTTCGTCCGGCGTAAGCAACGTCTCCTTCGACGTCCGCGCCGGTGAAATCTTTGGCCTCGGTGGTCTCGTCGGCGCCGGTCGCACGGAACTTGCCCGCATCCTCTTCGGCCTCACCCCGGCCGACTCCGGGACCATCACCCTCGGCGGCCAACCGCTCACCCTGCGCACGCCCCAAGCTGCGCTCGCCCACGGCATCGCCTATGTGCCCGAGGATCGGCGGCGTCACGGCGTCGTCCTCGATCTGCCCATCTCGCACAACCTGACGATGGCGATCCACCGCCGCCTCTTCCCCACGACTTGGCTCCGCTTTGGCGCCGAACGCGCGCTCACCTTGGATTACATTCGCGACCTCGCCGTCAAGTGCTCCGGCCCCGAAGCCCGCGGCGGCAGCCTCTCCGGCGGCAATCAGCAAAAGGTTTCCCTCGCCCGCTGGCTCGCGACCAAGCCCAAGCTCCTGATCCTCGACGAGCCCACTCAAGGCGTCGACGTCGGCGCCAAGAGCGAGATCCACAAGATCGTCCGCCGCCTCGCAAAAGAGGGCCTCGCCGTGATTCTTATCTCCAGCGATCTCCCCGAAGTCATCGGCCTGAGCGACCGCATCGGCGTGATGGGCGGCGGCACCCTGCGCGCGATTTTGCCCGGCGGCTCCGATCCGCACGTCGTCATGGCCGCCGCCCTCGGCACCGCCGCATGAAACGCTACTTCCGCGAACTCTCCGTCCTCGGCGCGTTGGTCGCGATCCTCCTTGGGCTGGCGATTTTTGCGCCCGCGTTCTATCAGCCTCAGCCCCTGCTCTCGCTCCTGACCCGCGAAGCACCGAACCTCGTCGTCGCCTGCGGCATGGCGCTCGTGATTGTCTGCCGCCAGATCGACATCTCCGTCGGCTCAATTTTCTCCGTCTGCAGCGTCTGCGCCGGGCTGTTGGCCGCCCGCGGCTGGCCCTTGCTCCTCGTGCTCCCGGCGTCCGTCGCGCTCGGGGCCGTATTCGGCGCCTTCAACGGCGTCCTCGTCGCCGGGCTGCGTCTGCCGTCGATCGTCGTTACGCTGGCCACGATGGTCACGCTGCGCCAAGGCCTGAACCTCGTGCGCCAAGGCGAATTCGTGAATCTGCCCGAGGGTATCCAATGGTTCGGCCTCGGCCAAACCACCGGTCAACTCGTGCTCGTTATCTCGTCGGTCGTCATTTTAACCCTCCTCGCGCTCGCGATGCGCCACCTCGCCGCCGGCCGTTTTATTTACGCGGTCGGCACGGACGCGGAGGCCGCCCGTCTCGCTGGGATCCGCCCGCAACTCGTCACGTTTCTTGTCTTTGTCTCGATCGGCGCCCTGACCGGACTCGCCGCCATGATGAACCTTGCGCAGTCGCCGCAAGTCCAACCGCTCACCGGCCACGGGCTCGAACTCAAAGTGATCGCGGCCGTCGTCGTGGGCGGCGTGGCGATCTCCGGCGGTCGGGGCAACCTCTGGGGTGCGTTCGCCGGCTTGCTCCTGCTCGCGTGCATCTCACCGGCGCTCACCCATCTCCGCATCGAAGCGTATTGGGAAAAAGCTATTCAAGGGACGATCATTTTGCTCGCCGTCGTCGCCGATGGCCTGCGCAGCCGCCAAGGAGGGAATTGACCATGGCCGCGTTGCCACCCGCTCCCTCTACCGGACTCGGCACTTGGAGATCCCGCCTGCTCTCGCACGAGATGCTACTATTCTACGTGCTGATTGCTCTCTGGCTGTTCTTTTATTTCGCCGGCACCACCGTCAACCGGCGCGGCGTCACCGTTGGTTTCGGCACCCTCGACCGCCAATTCGACATCCTGCGCCACTCCTGCGAAATCGGCCTTCTGGCCCTCGCCCTCACCCCGATCATCATCACGGCGGGCATCGATCTCTCGGTCGGATCGCTCCTCGGCTTGTGCGCGATTCTCTTTGGCCAGCTCTGGCACGACGGCGGGCTACCCATTCCGGTGGCCGCCGGCCTCACCCTTGTTATCGGCGCCCTCGCCGGCGGACTTAACGCCGTCCTCATCACCGCCCTGCGCATTCCACCGCTGATTGTGACGCTCGGCACTTACTCGCTTTTCCGCGGACTCGCCGAGGCGCTCACGCGGGGCTCCATTACCTATACCGACTTCCCCGCCAGCTTTCTCTACCTCGGCCAAGACCGCTGGCTCGGCCTGCCCACACAGGCCTGGATTTTCTTCGCCGTCGCCAGCGTCGTCGGCGTGCTCGTGCATCGCACCACGTTCGGTCGGGCCTTTCGCACCATCGGGTTTTCCCCCGAAGGCGCCCGCTACGCCGGCATACCGGTCGCCCGCCGCCTCGCCCTTGCCTACGTGCTCGCCGGATTGATCGCCGCCATCGCCGCCATCATTTACACCGCCCGCCTCGGCCAAGCCAAAGCCGACGCCGGCACGGGCTACGAACTCTTTGCCATCACCGCCGTCGTCCTCGGCGGCACGAGTATTTTTGGCGGCAAGGGCTCCGTCATCGGCACGCTCCTCGGCGTCGCCGCGATCGCGGTCCTTAAAAACGGCCTCGCCTGTCTGCCGGTCGTGATGCGCATGAATGCCGCCGAAGAAATGTCCGGCTTGCTCACCGGTGCTTTGCTTCTCTTTGCCCTCAGCGCCGGCGTCGTGCCGCAACTCTGGTCTGGCTTTCGCCCACGCGCCTCAGCTACGTAACGCCTTCTTCCCCCCTCCATGAAAAACACCCTCCTCCGTCTCTGCGCCGCCAGCATCGTGCTGTTGAGCTCGCTCGTCCCCGCGACCGCCGCCGATTCAAAACTGATCGTCGCGATGCTCCCGAAATCCAAGGGCAACGCTTATTTCATCTCGGTCAAAGCGGGCGCCGACAAAGCCGCCAAGGAACTCGGTATCCAGCTGCTTTTCGACGGCCCCACCGATTCCAACGCCGCCAAGCAAAACGAAATCGTGGAGAACTGGATCACACTCGGCGTAGACGTCATCGCCGTGGCCGCCGAAAACAAAGAGGGCATATCGACCGCGCTCCGCAAAGCCCAGAAGCAAGGCATCAAAGTCGTCACGTTCGACGCCGATGCCATCGCCGACGCCCGCTCCTTTTTCGTCAACCAAGCCACCCCCTCCGGCATCGGCTACAGCCTGATGGATGAAGCCGCCCGCCTTACGGGGGGCGAAGGCGAATTCGCCATGATCGTGGCCACCCTCACCGCCGCCAATCAGCGCGAGTGGCAAAAACACATCGAGGATCGGCTGAGGGAGAAATACCCAAAGATGAAGCTCGTTGCCGTCCGTCCTTGCGACGACCTCAAGGACAAAGCTCAGTCCGAAACCACCGCTCTGCTCAGCGCCAACCCGAACCTAAAACTTGTCATGGCCATCTGCTCGCCCGGCGTCCCGGGCGCCGCCGAAGCCGTCAAGCAGGCGGGCAAAACCGGCAAGGTGAAGGTAATCGGTCTCGGTTTGCCGAACGAAAACAAACGCTACGTCCGCGAGGGCGTCACTGACAGCGTCATCCTCTGGAACACCGGCGACCTCGGTTACCTCACGATCCACGCCGCCGTCGCTGTGGCCAAAAACGAACTCAAAAAAGGCGCCAAGACCTTCAAGGCCGGCACCCTCGGCCCGTTCGCCATCGAGGACGACAATATCCTCCTCGGAAAACCCTTCATCTTTAACAAGTCCAACATCGAGCAGTTCGACTTCTGAAAAGCAGGGCGAGGTCTCCGACCCGCCCTCAACGCAACCAAACCGCCGGCCCAGCGTCACCACCGGCGATGCTATTCTCCTCAGCCCAAAGCCGGCGCGTAGTGACGCTCGCCACCGTCGTTCTCGCCGGCGCCTCTCCGCTTTTCGCCGGCTTTCTCGGTTTTGGCCCACCGAAGGAAACCGATGTAAACGTCGTCGTGGACCTGACCGAGGCCGGCCGCGCCGTCGCCCCACCCACCAAGGAGAAACCTGCGTTCTACTATCCGGTGCTCGCCGGTTACCGCGAATCCGGCTCGATCGTCGCCGGCGAGACCAGCCCCCCACCCACGCCCGTCGCCAAGCTCCTCGCGAAGGCCCTCGCCGCCCAGCACTACTACGTCGTCGGCACCAAGACCCCGCCCCCGTCGCTCATTCTCGTCTTTCACTGGGGTTACATGAACCCGCAGATCGACGACATCGGCGACTCCGAGAACCCCCAGCAACAGTTCTGGAACCAACGCGAGATGCTCGCCCTCGTCGCCGGCAACACCCTCAAAAACATCAATCCCTTCGGCTTCCAACGCGAGGACGTCCTCATCGCCGCGCGCGAAGACCGCTACTTCGTGATCGTCTCCGCCTACGATTTCGAAGCGGCCAAAACGAAGAAGAAAATCCTCCTTTGGCAGGCCAAGATGAGCACTCCGTCCAACCGCGTTTCCCTCGCCGAAGTAATCCCTGCGATGATTACCGCCGGCGGCCCCCGCTTCGGTCGCGAAACCAAGCTCCCTGAATCGGTCACGGCCCCGCTGGCCAAAGAAGGCAAGGTTGAGATCGGCACGCCTACCGTCGTCGATGACGCCGGTAAGCCCGCGCCCGGGAAAAAGTAGCCAAGCGCCCGCCGGCGGTGCCTGCTTTATACCTTGTCCTTAGCCGTCGCGATGGACGGCACCAGCGACTCGCCCTTCACCCGGATGCCCGTGAGTTTTTCGATCACGAACAACGCCTGATCTTCCGCGACGTCCACCAACGTATGCCGCTGGTGAATGTCGATCGCGCCGACCACGTTGCCGGGCAAACGGGTCACGCCCGCGACCTTGCCGACGATGTCGGCCGGCGTGACGAGATGCTTACGGCCGACATTCAAAAAGATCGTCGTAAATCCTTTTTCGACTCCCGTGCGGGCCGGCGGAGCAAAATCGCCATCCCCGCGCGTGACTTCAATCGCTCCGTCGATCGGCACCCGAATCACTTCGCCGGGCGGACGCGGTTTCTCCACCGGAGCCGCGACCTTCGGTTTCACGGCGTGGGCCGTCGCTGGTCCGGCCCAACTCCGCGCGACTACCGGCGTCGCGACCGGCGCCGCCGTTTTGACTGGCACGGCCGCCGCGACTTGCGATGCCGAGGCCAAGACCTGGGCTACAGGCGCCGCCGCTTTTTTGGTGGCCCAGCTTGGCGCCGCACTCGTCGGCGCTTTTGGCGCCGGTTTGCCTTCGGGCTTTTCCGGGGTTCCGCCTTGGAGCAGATGAATCAACGCCGAGCAGATATCCGTGCTCGGGTAGCCTTGCTCCAACAGCCGGTCGATCATCCGCTCTTGCTTGCGGAATTTCCCGCCATTGAGCGTATCGCGCAATTTCTCGAAAAAGACATTCTCCCGCGCCTCTTCCACTTGATCGAGCGACGGGATGGTCTCGCGGCGAATCTTGAGTTTCGCGTAGCGGATGAAATTTTGCATCACCCAGAGCTCGCGGCCGCAGACAAACGTAAATGCCCGGCCTGCCTTGCCCGCGCGGCCCGTGCGACCGATGCGGTGGGTGTAATCCTCGGCATCGTTCGGCAGGTCGTAGTTGAAAACGACCTCGAGATCATCGACGTCGAGCCCGCGCGCGGCCACGTCGGTCGCAACGAGAAACTCGAAGCCCCGCTTGCGAAATTTGTCCATCACCCGGTTGCGCTGCATCTGCGTGATGTCGCCGTGCAAGCGGTCCACCGCGTAACCGCGCGCAGCTAAAATCTCCGCCAGCTCGTCGCACATGATCTTAGTGCTGCAAAAAATGATGCCGTAACGAAAGTCATGCACGTCGATCAATCGTGTGAGCGCTTCGATCTTCGAGCGGCGGTCCACCTCGAAATAAACTTGGTCCACTTGGGGCGCGTTCTGGGCCGAGGACTCGATCTTGATCCACGCCGGGTCACGCGAATAGCGCTTGATCAGATCTTGGATCGCCCGCGGCATCGTCGCCGAGAAGAAGAGCAACTGGCGCTGCTCCGGCACCGACGAAAGAATTTTCTCGATGTCCTCGCGGAAACCCATGTCGAGCATCCGGTCCGCCTCGTCGAGGATCACGAGCTTCAGCTTGTCGAGCTTCAGCGACCCCCGCTCCATGTGGTCCATCAACCGCCCCGGCGTGCCGATCACGACCTGCGCTCCCGCGTCGAGCCCGCGAAATTGGCGTTCGTAGCTCTGTCCGCCGTAGACCGGCAGCTCCCGCAGACCACGCTTGAAGTAAGCCAATTTTGCCACCTCTTCCGCCACCTGAACCGCGAGTTCCCGCGTCGGCAGCAGAATCAAAACCTGCACCGCCCGGCTCTGCACATCGACCTTGTCGATGGCCGGAATGGCGAATGCCGCCGTCTTGCCCGATCCCGTGGACGACTGCCCGACCACGTCCCGCCCTGAAAGGATCGTTGGAATCACCGCCGTTTGAATGGGCGAGGCTTCTTCAAAGCCCATTTTTTCCACAGCCTTGAGGACCTCGGGCGAGAGACCCAGTTCGGTAAAAAGACGTTTTTCCATACATGAACCTGACTCTGCTCCGCGCAAAATGAGAGCTAAATCTAAAGGTCGGGCCAATGCTGCCGCAGCTTCGTCCGCACAAACGCCACACTCGCCCGCAATTGGTCCATGCCGTCGACTCCATCCTCGATGCTCACCCAGCCGTCGAACCCCACCGCGCGCAGCGTTCCGAAAATCGCGTCATAGTCATTTAGACCCTTCCCGATTTCCCCGTGACGCAGACGCTTCACATAGCCCTCCGCCCCACCCTCCTCACGGCGCAGATCCTCCAAGGTGCCTTCGATCAACGTGCGATCGCTCGCGTGCATCGTCACCACCCGGTGTTTCACCCGCTCCAAAAGCTCCAGCGGGTCGTCGCCCGCCAAAAACGCATTGCTCGGATCGTAGTTCACTCCGAAGCGCGGATGTCGCACCCGCTCCACTAATTCACAAAATACTTCCATCTTCTGCGCGAACTCCGGGTAACTCCAAAAATCATCCTTGTAGTGATTCTCGATCATCAGCGTGACCCCGCACCGCTCGGCCTCGGGCAGGCAGGCTTCGATACTTTGCGCCACCAGCTCGATCCCCTGTTCGCGCGTCAATTCCGGCCGACGTTGCCCCGACAACACCCGGCAATACCCCGCGCCCAACGCCGCGGCCATGCGGATCCAATTTTTCTCCTTTTCGATCTCAACGCGCCGAAACTCCGCGTCCGGATGCGAAAAATCTGGCGAGCAACACAGCATCGGGATCACCAGTCCGCGCTCTTCCACCGTGCGTCGCGCCTCCGCCCAACGCGCCGGATCGGCCAGCTCCAACATCCCGCTGTAGTACTCGAGCCCGTCGAGCCCGAGCGGTGCCGCCAGGTCTACCCACTCGCGCAACGTCATCGTGCCGTCCTTACAAAGCGGCCGCATGAAAGCTTTCGGAAACGCAGCGAGTTTAGGCATGGGACAAGACATTAAATTGATTCAAAAAAACTTAACCACGGATGAACACGGATAGACCCGGATCCGAAACTAAGACTCGGAACTTCATCCGGGTTCATCTGGGTCCATCCGTGGTTCAAATCTTCGTGGCCGGTGCCGTCTTGCTCGGATTCCGCCCGATCACGGAGAACTGCTCCAGCTCCACGACCGCGCCACTCACCGGTCGCGATTCGTCGCCCAACCAGTAAATCGCCGCCGCCGCGATCTCCTCGGGCCGCATGAGGCGCCCCGACGGCGCGAATTGCGGCGGCACGTTTTGCGGCCAGTCCGGCGACATCCCGTGCTCGATCTGATGGGCGTATTCCCGGTCGGTCAGCACCCAACCGACGTTGAGATGGTTCACCCGCACGCGATCCTCGCCGTGCGCGTTAGCGAGGTTGCGCGACAGCGTCTGCATCGCGCCTTTCGAAATGCTGTAGTCCAAAAGATTCGCCTGCCCGCTGTGCGCGTTGATCGAGCCGATGTTCAACACGCAGCCCTCGTTCGCCTTCAACTGCGCAAACGCCGCTTGAATCAGCAGCAGCGGCGCCCGAACGTTCACCGCCATCATGCGGTCAAAATTCTCCGCACGCGTGGTCGCCAGAGAACTGCGCACCACGATCGCCGCGTTGTTCACCACCGCATCAATCCGGCCAAACGTCGCCAACGCCGCCGCCACAATCCGCCCCGCGCTCGCCGCGTCCGCGAGATCGTCGAGGTGCAACGCCGCCGCCGAGCCCAGCTTCTTCACGACCGCCTCACCGTCCTCACGCACGATCCCATGCACCAGCACCCGCGCCCCCTCGGCCACACACCGCTCCGCAATCGCCCGCCCGATCCCCGACGTCCCGCCGGTCACGACAACCACTTTGTTCCTCAGACGCATAACTTTATTTCATCCCCTTCGATTTCCGGATCCCCATCCGTGTTTATCCGTGTCCATCCGTGGTTAAAAATCCGAATTCAAACCGGCTTAAGCACCGCCTTCACAATCGCCCCCGAGTGCATCTGCTCGAACGCCTCGTGCCACGACTCCAACCCCCACACGCCGCCCATGACCGGGCGCACGTCCAGCTGGCCCGAAGCCAGCAGCGCCAGCACCCGTTCCCACACCGGCCAATTGTGCGAAAAACTTCCCTGCAACGTGATGTTCTTCTGCACGAGCGGATCGAGCGAGAAGCCCAACGGCTGCGGGCCCCAACCCACTTTGCTGATCCAGCCATTCGGCCGCACGAGCTCCATCGCGGTCTTCAACGCCGCCGACGCCCCCGCCGCATCAATCACGCCGTCGACGCCCAGTCCGTCACGTGCCTTCGCCCACTCCGATGCGTCGCCGACGATCACATCGCAGCCATAAACCTTCGCCACCTCTAACCGCACTCGATCCCGCTCCAGCCCCACGAGCGCCACCTGCGCCCCGGCCAACCGCGCCATCGCCGCGCACAAAATCCCGATCGGCCCCGGTCCGAGCACCACGACGCGATCTCCCGGCCGCACGCGCGCGTTGTTGATCACGGCGTTGAACGCCACGCAGCATGGCTCCGTCAGTGCCGCCTGCTCCATCGCCAGGCCGTCCGGCACGCGATGCAGACACCGCGCCGGCACGCGCACGTAGCGCGTCATCGCGCCGTTCACGCCGTAGCCAAAACCTTTCCGCGACGGCTCCAAATTGTAGAGCCCTTCGCGGGTGAGCGGGCTGTTCGGATCGATCACCGCCGCCGTCTCGCTCACGACCCGGTCGCCTTCTTTCCAGCCCTGCACCGCCGAGCCGAGCTCCGCGATCCGCCCGCCAAACTCATGCCCGAGCACCACCGGATAGTTCACCTTCCAACTGTGCGACGCCGTCCATTGATGGAGATCGCTTCCACACACCCCGACCGCCTCGACGGCCAAAACAATATCGTCCGGTCCCGCCACCGGCCGCGGGACTTCGCGCAATTCAACGCTGTGCGGTTCGGACGAGTAGTTAACAACTCCAGGGCTTTTCATGGGGGAAGTTTTCCTACGCGCACATCACCGTAACCATGCACACGCTCACAAATGATCCGCAGCGTGCCTTCGAGGTTGCCGTCCGCCGTGCGAAACGCATCCGCGTCCACCGCCAGCGGCGCCCCGATCACCACCAGCGGGGCCCCATA
>Ga0209617_10000560_pt1 | contig 16523 bp, 19 predicted proteins | sample LakEriepJuly2011_2_FD_187459 | JGI IMG/M metagenome (GOLD analysis project Ga0209617, IMG submission 187459) | Freshwater microbial communities from dead zone in Lake Erie, Canada - CCB epilimnion July 2011 (SPAdes) (version 2) | ecosystem: Environmental > Aquatic > Freshwater > Lentic >... | reverse complement strand
TTCAGGAATCGGGTTTGGAGGCATCCATTGACCGCAGCCTCCGCAGGCAAAGCCCCGTCAGCGTCTGCACGTTGGTTGAAGGCAAGCCAAAACGGATTGCCACCGCCAAGCAGTTGGTTCGTGGGATAGCCGTAGCCGTAACCGATTAGCATTGCTTACAGGAATGTGAAACCGATGACCGAACCGACGCTTGGAGTAACGGCCGTAATCTTACCGCCATTGCGACCGCTTATCACGATGCCAGCGGAAAGGGACTTGCCACTAAAGTTGTAAGCGGTTAGAAGGTTTTCGCTTCCAGTTCCAGTAAGGGTTGTGAAAGTCGCAGCGGTGTTGACTACCAAGAAGTCGTAGTTCTTACCAGTAACGGCTCCATCAACGAATTCCATCGTACCGCCTTGGCCAAGCATTTGTTGCAATATGGGTGTAGGCATTTTTTAGCGTTTAATTGTAAATGTAGATTAGGTAGGAATTTCACAAACCGAATGGCCGTAAGGGATTTCAAAAGTCATCGTCGCCTGCCACCCAGCCGTGCGGTCGTCCCGGCTCTCTACAAAGCGTGTAAGGCTCACGCTGGATGATAGGGTCCAGTCCTCGTTTGGGTCGTTTGTAAGCGATGATATGAAGTCCTGTGCGATTTGTAGTTGGTCGCTTAAGACCTCATCTTCGTTATCCTGCCAACCCAACGTAGGACTGCCTGAAACCACTCCGCCCATCGGTTTGATGGATTCAACACGGTCAGAAAAGTAAACCCCAACCACCAAGTCCAAAGTACCAGCGTCAGTATTTGCAGACTGCACGTCCGCAAAAACGAGCGGATAGACGATGCGTTCACGGCTTGGGGTTCGCAGGTTGATGGTGTTGTCCGTGCCGATTGCAAGCGGGTCGCCCGTCCCGAAGGAGTTGACCTGTGGATGAGCATTTGCAAGGTCCAGCAGGGCTTGCTTGATTTTTATCCATGACATAATTCTGGAGTTTCAGTATGTTTTTTTTGTGCGCTCCCATGCTTAGCAGTCATTACACGCCCCGAATTGGCCGTAGGGGTAGGGGTAATCCAAGTTGCTGATTCCCATTCGCCTGTTGCGGTCTAAGACCATCCCGGTTCGGTAGTTGGTAGCGTTCGGGTAGATGGTATCCAACGCAGACGGAGGCGAGTTCCAAAGCGGATAGGAGTTGCGGTTCTCCATGAGGTAGCGAGTAATCCGCTCGGAATACCACTCCGCATCGTTCTTCACTTTGTCGGTCAGCCGGGTGATTTCTTCCATGCTCATCTGCGAGGACTCTTCGCTTGTTCTGCGAACCATCCCCTTGTTCATGTACTTGAACGCCAACACCATCGGCAACTCGTAGTAAAGCCATTGAATCATAGCAGGCTGAATATAGTCCTCCAGCAGCGTTTGGTTCAGCGCAGACGTTGAACCGCTGACGACCTGCGTAACCAATTCCCCGTACAACGGAGAGCCAACGATGGGCTGAATCCGCATCTCTTGGACCTTGACAACCGTAGGCCGTATCTGCGTGTAACTGACGTTCTCATTGATTATTGAGTTGTCAAGCAGCGTTTCTTCGCTTATGAATAGTGCCTTCATGCCTTTGAAATTTTGTTGCCTTTGCGGATTACCAACTGCTGCTCCCACACGTGCCTACATTGTGGCCTGTTCACTCCGCTCGGTGTGTGATACCAACCGCCCCTCCTGTTCCAAACAGAGTAGCCCATGATTGCACTAATCCCATCGATGTCGTCCCTCGTGTAAACCTTGCCCTGCCCGGCCAAGTCAAGCATGACCTTGCAAAACTCACGGCTGGAACCTTTGTCCTTGTTGCTGAACCCTGTGGCCCATGCGTACTTGTAGCGGACCTCCAAGACTGGCTCGGCAACTTCCTTCACGTTCTTGGGAAGATTCTGCTCGGCAATCTTGTCCACGGCCCGGCTGATTGGGTAGCGGTCCTTGGTTATCAAGTAGGCGACTCGCTTGGCAACCTTCGCCTTGCTGACCCCGAACTCCTTTGCCATTTCTTCAACCGATGCGTCCCGATTCTTCTTGCGGTAGGCCTCAATCTTCAAATCTAATTCTTTTTCTTCCTCGCCCAGTTCGGCAAAGGCTAAACGGATGTTTTCATCAATGTTGGCATCGAACCGCATCGGCTTGGAGTGCATCACATGGTAGTCGTCGGCATGGCATCCGAACTTGCTTGCAACCACTTCCAAGACCTTGAACTCTTCATCGCCCCATCCGTAGTCTTCGTCGTCTTCCTCGCCCCAAGTCGGTTCGCTGAACTCTTGGGACTGCACTCCGAGCATCGTGTCAATCTCTTGGGCTGATAAACCGAAGCCTGCTGATAGCATGGTCCGGGCCATCTCCAGCGTGATTTTCTCCTGCATATACTGACGCACGATTCGCATCAGGTTTTGATACTCACGGCCTGACAACTTCTTGATGTTCTCGTTGGATGCCAAGCCTTGCGGTGCAGTAGGTTCAGGGCTGACCTCTACGGCTGCCGTTTCCCCAGCAAGACCCGAACCCTCTGCCTTTGCAGGCAAGGACACCAAGGCCCTGATTTCGTTTGCTGACATAGATTCCAAGACCTTGTTGGCAACCAACGGAGAGAGCGAATTGATAGCCGTGATAACGTCTTGGACGCTTGATTCAGTCTTGATTTCAATCGGTGGCAATCCTGCTTTCTCACGCAGTTCAGCAGGGGTCATGGCTTGAAGCAGAGCCTGTTCGCTCAACTGCTCCGTGATTGGGTTGGTAGGAATCAATTCCATGCCCTCAACTCCATTGAAAGACCCCAAGTAGTTTATCATTCTTTCGACCTTCTGCACCCGGTCGTTGACGTAGGTCGCCTTGAATAGTTCGTAAGCCTCGACTAATTCAGTCCTTCCTCCGAGTTGGCCTTCGGTTTTGACACCGAATAACGCTGGATTCGTTACACGATGTGCGATGAATATCTCTTGCTGGATGGCTTTGTTCAATATCTCGAACTGCTTATCCATGTCGCTTGGAGTGAGCGGTTCAAGTGTCGGGGCCTTGGCTGCATCGTCGTTGAAGGTTACAACAAAGCGACCAGCGTTATCCGTACCGCTGAATTTACGTTTGATTTGACGCTCGATGTCGCCTTGCTCTTCGGGGGTCGGGATGCCGTTGTTGAAGTTTATCAAGTATCCCCCCCAAAAGTTGTTGCGGAGGTTGTTGTTGTGGAAGTTCGCCACTTGCACATCTGCCTCAATCCAAGCGTTCCCTCCGATGTATTCGGGGAGCGGGTAGTGCTTAACGCCAGCAGCGTAGACCCGATAGTAGAACAACTGCTTTCCGAGGCGATTCTCCGGGTCGAATGCAGGGATTTTCTCAATGTCCCCAACTTTGGGGAAGAGTTGCATCATGTCATCGTTGTACCAGTCAGCCACCTGAAACATCTTCTCCTCCTTGTCAACCCTGATTTTCTCAAAGGGAACGTGTTCCATCTTGGCAATGGTCCCAAGTTTGGACCAAGTAACCGCAACCGCAAATCCGTTGAAAATCTCCAAGTCCAAGACCAGTTTCTCAGTGATGTCGTTCAGGTCCTCCGTGCTGGAAAGTCCGTCAAAAAACTTGATGAATCGGGCCTGCTGCTCCACGGTCAGGTTGTCGCCTGCCTGCCAGCCTCCGCCCATGATGTAGTTCACCTTGCCGTTGACGATAGCGTTGTGCTTCGAGGACCTACGATAGTTGTCAAGCAGGTAGTATGGATATTCGTTCGCAAAACCATAGGTTATGTACTTGCCGGACCTGTTTTCCAGCATCACTGGGACCTTATGCTCTATCCCAAGCCATTGGGTAAAGTGTTGAGTAGATTTATTACTCATAGCGTTGTAGCAGTAAAGTTGAGGGACTGAATCGTGATGGCTTCGGCTGAATCGATGGACTTGACGTACAGGCTGAACACATCGTTGACCGCAGCGGTGAGGTAGGTTTCAACATAGACCGCATGGCCGTTGTTGTGGCTCAACGTAAGCGATGCCTTGCTGGAGGCTATCGTGTTGCCGTTCTTGGCGATGTACCACTCGAAATCCCTGCTGTTGCTGGCCGAAAAAGTCATGTTTGCCGACACCTTCAACGCAGCCCCAGCGATGCCTGTGTAGGTAATCACGCAGGTGGATTTGTTCAGCGAAAAATTATAGGTTGACAAAATCCCTTCGTCCATCGCAATCGTCAATTTGACCGCTGAATTGCTTGTTGGGGTGAAGTTGGTGTTGGATGCAACGGTCAACGAGCCAAAACCTCGCTCCCGGTTTAGCGTTGCGGTATCGGCAAGGTCATCGAATAGACCACCCACCCGTGCAGCAGTGTTCGCCCCGGCAGCGGTTTCGTTGGTAATGGTTAATGCACTCGCTTGGAGTTGGCTTCGTGTTTGTACGCTCATTATGCGAAAGTTGAGTCAAAGGTTAGGTCAAAGACACCCTCGTCGGATGCCTCGTAAACATTGTAAGTAATCGTATTGGCGTAAGTGTTGAAGCCTATCGTTGCGGTTTGTATAAATGCCAAGCCCGTTTCAACGACCGCCAAAGCAGCGGCAACCGTGCTATTGGTATCGTAAACTTCATATTTATACGAGCCTGTTTCAAGCGACCCCACGGCAAGCGAAAATTGGTCATAGCGGTTGGTGTAGGAAGAAAGGTTGGCTGATTTCAGCAGGGTGTAGTCCGTCGTGGTATTCTTTGCGATGCTTGTGAGTCGCAAGATGTAGCGGTCCCCGGTACTGGCTCGCTCGGTCCAAGTAACCGTCAGGGTGTTGGTCGTGTCAGGGTTCAGGTAAAGCATCTACCCCTAAATGTACCGACCGCCCTTATTTCACAATTTGCGCCCAATCTGCCTGTATAGTTCGGCTCGTTTCTTAGCGGTTTCGGCCACGTTGAACCGTGATTTGATGTCCCTCGTGAGGTTGTCAGCCAAGCCCTTGCGAAGGTCGGGGTCAAGGATTAACTGCTTGATATACTTGTACCAGTCCTTGGGCTTGTTGTAAGGCACAAGAAACCCGTTCTCTCCGTGTCGGATGACATCGGTGTAGGGGATGGTTTCGGATGCGATGATGGCCTTGTTCATCCATCCTGCCTCGACCACCTTCAACTCGGATTTGAGTTTGTTGAACTTGGTATCTCGAAGCGGTGCAAGGGTAACGTTCACGAAGTTGTAGCCACCGACATACGAGTAGATGTCAGCAGCCTGAATGCGTCCGTAGTTCGGGTTGTTGCCTTGGTCGCTGATTATCTTTTCGTAGCCCTCGTAAACGGGGTTGTTGTCGTTCCACCCTCCGAGATAGAGGCGGTACTTGCCATCCAAGTTTGCGTCCCAGCGTAGTTTCTGCATCCCCGCACGGAGCAGTTCCATGTCCTCGCCATGCTGCGCCCCACCGAACCAACCGAACTTGACGAGGTGCTTGTCGGGTTCTTCTTCGGGGTTGGGGATGAATTGCTGATAGGCTTCGTAAGGCTCATTCTGCAAGATGCTCACATTGGCGTTTAGAGGCCGTATGCGGGCAGCAAGATGCTCGGTGGTACAGGTAACCCAATCAGCCAATTTGATGTGCTTACGGATAACGTCTGCGAGTTTGGTTTGGAGATAGTGGCGGTACATGATGTGGCCCGATTCAAGCACCCAGTAGTCGTCCAAGTCAAGGATGACTTTCGCTCCGTATTGGGTCAATGCTTTGTAAACATTTTCGACCTGCTCCATCGTCCCCTGACACCAAAGCCGGCTGAACAGGAACAGGTCAATCGACTTCAACCCCTCGTCGCTGATGGTCGTGATATTCTCAACGCAGACGTAATCAAATTCCGGGTAGTTGTCGCCCAAATATGCGTTCGGCATTTCAAGTCGGTAGAAACTGCACCCGGTTGGATGGGCGTTGTAAACGATGCAAATCTTCATGGCGTAAAAATAAGAAGGGCAGCCATTGCTGACTGCCCCTCTCAAACCTCAGATGATGAAAACCTAAGCCAAAGATACTACGAGCCGAGTATCTGTGCAGTCGATGGTGAAAAGACTGTGGATGCAATCGAGAACATCGGGTCGGGTTCCATCCCGGTCAAGGTCAACTCGTAGCCACTGCGGTCCCCGAAGGCAGTACCAGTTCCAGCGGTTCCAGCGGTTGCTTCCAAGCCGTTGGCAGAGCCTAACAACCAGTAGCGGTTGTTGTTGTCTTGGACGATGACGATGACACGGTTGCGTACCAGCAAGCGGAGTTCGTTGCGGACTGCGACTTGCAGTTTGTTGATGGTAAAGGTTACTTCAGGGGTATAGTAGATTGAACCGTTCTCAATGCTTGCGTTCAAGGTTTCAGTCAAAGACGAAGTGGCCTTGGTCAAGTCGTACTCGAAGAACCCACCCGAAGCGTACCCCGTGAAGCCCGTAACCGCACCTGAAAGGTTGGCGTTGCAGGACCCCGTTGGGATGAAGGATTGGACGTAAATTGTTTTGATTCCACCTACGGAATCACGGCAGCCGAGGGCGTAGCCAGTTGTTAAGGAGCAGGACATATGTGTGTTTGGGTTTTAAGTTACAAGAGAACAAAAAAGTGAGGGGAGGTTGCCCCCCCCCCTACACATTAGGCCAATCGGAAGTCAACAATCTGGTCGGGATAAGCGAACTGGACACCTGCTTTGAAGGCTGCTTGGAAGCGGACTTCGTCGTTGTCTTTGCTGAACCAAATTGAGAACTGCTCTTCGTCGCTCAACAAGTCGGTTCCGTAGAACAGGTTGCCGAGGTAGGTTGCAACGATGCGGTTGGTGTTGGTCAAGCCGGGGACCGCAATTACACGGACGTTTGTTCCGGGATAGATGATGTCCCCGTCAGCAAGTCCAGCCAAGTCAACTTGGTTGTACATAACGCCTGTGGAGGCTTTGAAAGCACCAATCAAGGTACGGAAGTTATTCCAACCGCAGAAGATTACGAGGTCAGTTCTTGTCAGAATGGCCTGTGGGATTTGGTTGTAGATGCCGTCGAAGATGGCAATAACGTTGTTTGTAGTGATACCAACGGATGCAGAAACCGCACCTGTGTTACCGCTGATTGTAGAACCCGAAGCAGCGTTCAAGAGTTGGTTGATACCGCTGAAGTAAGCGTTACCCTGCCAAATTGCATTCTCCAACGCCTCAGCGATGCGGAGAGCCTTCTGCTCGGAGAAAGCCTGCTCAAAAGGAACACCGTCGTAGGTAGAGCCAGCAGTCAACTGGGTCTGCATCCAATACTGCTCCAAGGAACGAGGACACAAGGTTTCTTGCACTTTCATACGGCCAACGGTGATGTTGCGTTGTGTGAACGCAGTCGTGCCTGAAGTTGTGTAACCGCAAGTGTCACCGCTCTGCAATACTGCATCGGTGTCCATGAGGTTTAACGCAGCAGCGAACTTGATGCCCACCTGCTTGGTGAACAGGGCTGCTGAACGGGCCGAGAACACGGCCTTGGTGATGAGAGGAAGCCTCTCTTGGTCGGTGTAGGAGGTTAATCCTGCAAAAGTAAATGCCATGGTTAGTGGGGGTTTAGGGGTTTAGTTTTTTTTGAGTGATTGGAGTGCTTGTGCGAGTGCGTTGAAGTTCTGCGAGGCTTGAGCCTTGCGTTGCTCAACGATTGCTGAACCGCTGTCCTTGGGGGCTTCGGCTGGGAGTTCGGAAACCTTCTCAACGATGTCGGCCATGGTTTCAACTTGGCTTGCGAAGGCAGACATTTTCTCTTTCATCTTTCCCATCTCGGCATAGGCTGCCTTGAGTTCTTCCATGATAGCGGAAAGGTGCTTGGCGACGATGGCCTCAACCATATCAGGAGTCATAGCGATTGGTGCTTCGGGCATTTCGGGGGCTTCGGGTTCTTCGGGAGCCACTTCAATCTCAACCTCTTGGGCAGCGACTGGTACTTCGGCAGCGATGACCTCGACGATCTTGCCTCCTTCGGTCTTGATCGTGCCAACGCCTTCAACAACATGTTCGCCATCGGGGGCAGGGAGTGTGCCGTCCTCGGCTACAACGTAAACGGCAGTACCAGCGACGAGGTCGCCATCCACACGGACAACCGTGCCGTCAACGAGTTTGTAGTCAGCAAATGACTGCTTTTGGGTGCTGAATTTGCGGAGTTCACTTCGCAGGGATTCGATTGCGTTTTTCAGGTTCATAGTTGATTGGATTTGTAGGTGGGGGTTAATTGTTGCAAAAAAGCGGTTAATTCGTCAGCGAGGCCAGCGAGTGCGACTTCCAGTTCGGATTCGGTCTTGTCCATCCCGAACAGGCCCTCAACGGAGAAACCCCGGAACAGGTTGCGGTTATCCCACACTTCGTCGTTCTCAACCTTGAAGGACCCGAACCAAGAGCCGTCGGGGGTGTCCTCGTAGCCCTTGGGTGGCATGATGCCACGCTCGGAGTCGGTGATGTAACTCTCGAACATAAACACGCCATCCAGTTCGGCGTTGTGGTAAGCGTTGACGTTGTGCTGGTTGCCCTGCTTGAAATACTTCTGCACGATTTTTCGGATGGTGGCTTTATCAAAGACGACATAGTACTCGCCATAGGTTTCGTCCTTGCGAAAGATGGGCGTGTCTGCAAGCATTAGTGGACCCGTGAGGACCCTCCGTTCGCCTGTTTCGGTGAACTTCTGCTTGGCTTGGCTGAAGGCTTGGAATGGCCTTTCAATCGCTGGCATATCGGTGAGGGCCACGAATTGGACCCCTTCATCCACCTCGTCCACGGTCATCCTGTAAATGGGTAGTTCCATAGTGGTAAATGTCCTACGCCCCTAAAGTTGCAAATTCCTCTAACCTCCGAACCCTGCGAGTACTTTGGGTGATGTCCCGTTCTACCACATAGGCTCGCATTGGGGATGAGCCTTGGCCTTGGCCTTGACCGAATCCAGACAGGTCGGTAACGTTCGGGTTTGCAAAGATTGCCGGGGCTGCTGCTGCACCCGGTGCGCCACCGCCACCTGCTGCTCCTGCCGGAACACCACCGCTATCCCCTCCGCCTGTAATGGCTTTGGCTCCTTGGATGCCAGCAGCGGTAATTGCTGCGATGCGTAAACCTGCACGAATCTTTGACAAAGTGTTGTAGGCTTTGAGTTGTGCTGCACCTGCTGCTCCTGCGGTTATAGCATTGGCTGGGTTTGCTGCTGCCATGACCGCATTTGCTGCCATCTCTTTTTGCAGGTTCACGATGACGTTGGCTACGGCAAGACCTTTCTCCAAGGTCAATGCAGCAAGAGCAAGACCCTTGCTTTCGTTACCAAAGGACTGCAAGATGTTTTGAATTGATTGCAATGAGTCCAAAACCACCTGTTTCTTGAAGTCGGCCAAGGTTTGCTCGTTCGCCTTCATGTCCTCGTTGAACTTGATGCGACGCTCCATCTCGGTCTGCATCGCTTGGGCGTTCAAAGCGTCTTGCCGGGCGTTTTGGTCAGCCGTAATCTGCACCAAAGCGTCAGCCGTTGTCTTGGCTTGCAGTACTTCGGTTTCAGCCATGATAGCCCTTGACCGGGCCTGCTCTTCCATCATTAACCTGCGAGCCTCTGCGGTCTTTCTATCCTCTTCTTCACGCTTCTTGTTGGCTTGAATCTGCGCCTCGGTGTGCTTCTCGTATGCGTCCCTGTAATTCGACAACGCTGCTTCTTCACGCATCAAAGCGTCCTCCCTCGCCTTGGCTGCGATGGCCGGGTCGGGTAGATTCAGGAACCTACGGACCGCTGCGGTCAGTTCGTCCCACTTGGCTATCAAAAGCCCTACGGCTGCGACTGCTGCACCGATACCCGTTGCAAGCAGAGCAATTCGGAACGCTTTCATCGCTCCCGTACTCGCACCGACTGCGGTTGCGTAGAGGGCCTGTGCTGCTGCTTGGCCTTGGGTGATTAGGATGGAGTCCTTGTTGAGCAGGTTGGCGACCTGTTGCACTCCGTTAGCGAGAGCCATCGCCCCTTGGACCTTCAACAACGCTTTCTGCAAGTCCTCGTTCTCGGACCCGAACAACGCTGCTGCACCCTGTGCGATTTGGAATCCAGCGGTAATCCCCTGCACGGCTGATACAAAGGTGTCGATGTTGCGAGTATCGGATGCAAGGTTCTTGATTCGCTGCGATGTATCCCCGATTTGGTCTTTGAGTTTCCCTGCCTCAACCTCCATTTGCTTGAACGCCTTGGTCCCGGATTCCCCAGCCAAAGCCATCTCGGTCAGGGTCTTTTGGAGTTCCCTAAGCCTTTGTTTAGCACTCGTCGTGCCCTGTGCGGTTGAGTCTTTAAGCCCTACTTCGAGGACGATTTCTTTAGTTACTGCCATTATCCGGGGGTTGGTAGTTCAGGGTTTACGGGTGGTTCATAGCCGGGGTCTGCTGGGTCGGGGTCGATAGGTCCATTCGGTAATCCAGCAGGGTCAGTCGTTACAGGCAGGCTCGTTACAGGTACGAACTCTGCAAGGTTTAGAATCCTTCGGAGCGTTACCCGGCACGGCTTCGCTTCGCCTACGGTATAGTCCCGAATCTCAAGCAACCTCCATCGTATGCCGTTGTAATAAATCGGCTTTCGGAAGTCGAGTTGGTAGATGTCCACGCAGTTCAAGACTGCCGTCAACTCCAACTGCAAGGCTTCCTTGGAGGTCGTTTCGGTGATGTAATTCAGCCAATACTTGTTGTAAAGGTTGTTGTTCGTGTAGGTGATTGGCGTACCGCTTGCGTTGACTGCATTGTAGAAGACCTGCCTCGGAATACCAAAGGCAAGGTCCTCGGTCGGTGCATAGGGGTTGTCAATGTGGCTCACGAATGGTACGTTGGCGACATATTCGCCCGTAGCAAACGAACCGCTCACGCCTGTTTGATAGAACCAAGACGTCGTTCCTTGAGCAATTGAGTTGTATTGTGCTAATCGATAGCCTGTGTTTAACTGCTTGACCGTACCGCTTGCCGTGCCTCCTTCCAAGTCCCAAGCCCTGCCGATGACCTTGTCGGTCGTGAACGAACCCGGTATCAGCGTTCCGGCCATTGTTTCGCAGACGAACTCGGACTTGCCATAGAAATTTTGCGTCAAGAACTGACGGCCTCCGTACCCTTCCTTCGCAAGTGGATTGCTCGACTTGTAGGTCTTGGACAGGTAATCGCCCATGTCTTTGTACTTAAACACAAGCGACTTGTATTGGTTCGGGTCGCCATTGGTCAACAACTGTTCTTGGTTTTCGTCAACCTTCTGCGTCCAGTCGATGGCTTCGCTTGAGTAGAAGTCCTTGAACGGCTCAATGTATAGGAGTTTTGGATCCTGTGCATCGGGCATGAAGTAAAGGTTGAACATCTTTTGAAGGTCAACGAGTAGATCGCTCTGCTTCACGTCAGCAGGGAGTGCGGTCCGCATATCAACGACTCCGATGCTTTGGGGGTTTTCAAGGCACTCCCAAAGAATTGTAGAGCCGGATGGCAAAGTGGTCAATGCGTTTCTATCCTCTCTGTATTCTACAATGACACGCTGATTCTCACGTAATTGCACGTTTTGAAAAACTGCGGACGATTTTGACGTTACCGAAAGAATAACCGTTTGGCTTGCAATGGTTCCGCTTGTATCAATATCCAACAACCTCAAAACACCTTGAGAGTCCCTATTTATTGGGGATGCCGTTGCTGGCTTGAAATCAAAACTGACATTCCACTTTGTAGGCAATACAGGGGCAACAAACGTGCTGGACGATGCGACCCAATAACCGCCTCGGTCATAGTAGGGGGCAACGGAATCATTCTGAAAGAATGCTTTTGTAAACGATGTTCCGAATGCATTTATGTTGCCAGTGGTTTGAGCAAAAATGTTCGACCCGGACAGGGTAACTGGTATCGTCCCAGCCGAGTAGGGCAGGACGAGTTTCTTGAACAGGGTCGAGTTGAAGAACGTGGAGGAATAGCGATAGCCTGCCTCGGCAAAAATGAGGTCCACCATCTTCTTGACGTAAATGGACGGCCCCATCTTCCAGTAAGGAACCGCAAACCAACCTTGCGTGATTACATCGGTGGCTCCGTAGGCATCCACTAAGCCATAGACGTAACCGCTCGCACCGCTTGCAGTCCAAGTCGCAGAAACGTGAGCCGAGGTAACCGTGTGGTTCATCCCGGTAACGCCAGCAGTATTTACCAGTAAGTTGTTTTGGATGGTTTGAAATAGGCTCACGTCCTCGGAGAACAGGCCGACTTCATAAGTTACTTCACCTTTGGTCTTGGACATCGAGAGGAGTTGCATCGCACCGCTGAACACTTGGACCCCGTCCTCCCACATTGCAGCACGAATCTTCTTGTTCGGTTGGAATCCACCGACGAATGACTGCACGTTGTAGGCAAACTTGAACAGGCTTGCGTTGGTTGTCGTATTAGGCAACTCTATCGTCTTGGAGAAAGACCCCCTCCGCTTGGTAATATCGTTGATGTCATCGATGCTGAACGTGATGGCTATGTCCGTGCCACCCATTGTATCAACTACATAGGGGACCTCAACGTCGGAATCGTTGAGAGGGTAGGCGATGAGGGTTACGCTCATAGGATGTTGTTCTTGTAGGCCACGGCAACCTCGACCTGCAACTGCGTCAAGCGGTCGTTCCTTCGGGTCGTGAATTGGTAGGTGTTGGCGTTCACAATGGCCTCAACGAGTTGCCCATCCAGTTCAAGCCATACCTGCCCCGACCTGACCATCTCAATCAGCCAAGCCGACTCGGCATCGGTCAGCCAATCGGAATTGAGGGCGTAAACGTAGTCGAACTCACCTGCCCAAACTTTGTCATAGGTTGTAGTAGCATAAACGTCCGAGTTGTACCCGAAGGTCTGCCTGCTGATGTTGGCCCGCTTGCGGTTCTTCAGCGTGAAGGTGTAGGAATCAATACCTCCGTATTTGTTTTGAAAATGGACAGGGATGGAGTTGAATCGCTGACATTGCCCGATGATGTAGCGTTGACGAATCGTGATATTTGACCCCTTTTGAAAGTAAACGTCGTAGAAGTCCCCTGCATTGCCTTGGAACAGGTAATCTCCGGGGTTACCGTCCGAGCATTGCCCCGACGTGAGGGCTTTGAGGTTCATCGGCCCGACCCCGAAGCGGATAACGGTCGAACCCGACGTGCCTGATGCAGAAACATCGAACTGCCTTGCAAAGGTCCCGCCTGTTGCACTCCAGTATTGGATGTAAGCCTTCTCGACCCCGTAGTTGAACTGCCCGATGGAAAGCCATCCGTAGCCGTCCGCATAGACGGTGCGAGTCGTCGGGGTTGTCAGCATTCGGGTTGTGTCGTTGACGATAGCACCGCTCGGAAAGTACAAACCACCGCTCCAAGTCGCAAGTTCTAACTGCTCCAAGTTTCCAGCAAAGGAAACATTCCCCGACAACGTAGTAACCGTTCCCGTCTGCACGACTGGAGTGTTGCCGTATTCTTCCATGAAGTCGAGCCTGTATCCCGAATAATAGCCAGCGTGGTCAACAAAGCTTGTTTGGGTCAGCGATGGCTTGGTGGGAGTTATCAGGGTTTCAACGACCTTGGCAACGTCAAAGAAGCCGTAACTGGTTGTCGGTAACTTGTCGCACTTGAGCCGTGCAAGGGTGGTCCCTGCTGGGTTCTTGACATCGCAGACGTACCTGTAATTGGGTTGTGCAGTCAGCGAACCGCTGACCTTGAAGAGCATCTTGTTGTACACGGGGGTTGCCACTTGGGGCGACCCAGAAAGGACGGTTGTTGCCATTTTATAGTTTGGTTGCTACGCTTATGGATTTGCCAAGGACCTCTGCGATATTCTCGGTCAGGACCTGAATCATTTCGGGGGATAGGGCGTTAGACATGAAGTTCGTGGCCCGTGTTCCTCGTTGGAATACCCAATAGGCTACCGACCTACCATCCACTAATCCCTGCTCCTGCTTCGTCCGCATCCGCTTGAGTTTGCGTGAATAGGTTGGCACAACGGGTTTTTCCTTATTTGCAATCCAATCGGCCATCGCTTGAGCAGGTGGGAACTTGTCCCTGTATTGGAATGGCGACCTCGGAGCCTTTGCACTTGACGTTTTGCCTCGCACCCCTTGGTCAACATACTTCCAATAGGGGTTGGCCATGATAGCCACGACGATTTGCTTTGCGGATAGTTCGATGTCTTCGGGTGCGATGGATGCCGATAGCGTTCCCCCTGCGTTGGCGTTGGCTGCTTCGAGGTTTTTCTTCGCAAGTTCGATGACCCGTTCAATCCACTTGACCAGCACGTCGTGGGTTGGCGACTTGCCTCCACCTTTGGGTCCGACAACTGAACCAATCCCCTCCAAAGCGGTTTGGTCGATGCCCTTCATCGAACCGCTGCCGAACTTGCCTACGGGCTTACCATTGGCGAGGATGGTTGTTTCCATGTGGGTAAATGTAACCCGTGCCGGATAGTGTCTATCTGCGCCTTGCCCTTTCCGCTTCCATCCTCTCCGCCTCCAAAATATCGTGAATCAGGAGGGCATAGTTCAAGAACTCCACCGCCTTCATTGCGAAGATGGCATCGAACTTGAGAACGTCCTTGTTTGCCATCCGCCACACCACCATCAGCCAACCGTAGCCTGCAAGCGGACTTACGTCAACTCCCCTGCCTTCGTCATCAGGTGCTTGGAATAGTCGCTCAAAACTTTCAAGTAGGATTCTGAACTTAGCAAAAAAAAACTAACAACCCCCCAAACGTCCCCGACTTTAGCGTACTTCTTCATCAGTTCGGCTCGCTCCGCATGGGCAGCCCCGTCGTACTTCTTTGGAAACCACCCCATGAAACCGCCTTCCCGGCATAGAGTAGCCATGATGCGGTGGAGGTTTTGGAGCAGTTGCTTTTCGTCCGTGGTGTTTGCGTCCATGAGTTCTATCAACTGCCCAGCGGTTAACTCATCCGTGAACACGGTCGGAATCCACCACTTGCCCCCGGCTTTGAACTTTCGTTTGTACCCAAGGGCAGGCAATGCGTTCCACTCGCTGATAATAGCCTTGTAACGCTTTAGGACGCTCTTGGCGGGCATCTCTCGGACAAGTGATATGTCCACCCCCTCAACGATTGCGACGACCCCTGCACGCTTGTCGTAATCTCCCAGCACGCTGCTGAACTCAATGGCTCCGATGCGTTGGAACTGGTCAATGGTGAGGTCTTGGAGTTTCATAGCCATAACTTAGGTCTTGAATTGCAGCGAATTTCGGGAACGACAACCATAGGCAGGTCGTTAAGCAGGGCGAGGTTGGTCAGGATGCTTTGGTCGTGCCTGTGGTCAATAAAGGACGGATGATTCGGATACTCGCTTGGGTCGTCATTCACGGCCTTGTCAACGTGGAGCCACTTGGACCATTCGTACATGAGGTCAATCGTGAAGTCGGTCTTGCGTAGTCCAAGGAACCCTGCCTCTATCTGCATCGGTTTCTCGTTGAAGAATTGAAGGCAGTCCATCAAAGCGTAGCAGTCGCCCTTGGTGTATGAGATATGGTTGTGGAAGTTTTGATGCAACAGGATGGGGTTGTCTTGCAAGTATTGCTTCGCAAACTCAAAGCAGCCATCCCCGTGCAGGTCTTGGGCATCCAAGTAAAGCAGGGCTTCGTCCTCCTGCAAGTCAAAGAGAGCGTCAAGGATGATTTGAGGCTTCCACCTCCACCAGTTGTTGCCCCTGCCTTCACGTTTCTCGTCCTCGGTCGTTGTGATCGGGAAAGGGTACTGGTTAGCCTGCGCCCTCGCTGCTGGAAGGTACTCGCTCGTTGCGTAGTTGACCCCGACCAAGTACATATCAGAACCCGTGAGAATTAGCGAAGGCGTGCTTGAATGCAGCCACGTTGTAAGGGATGTCAGCAAACCTCTGCGAGTAGGCTCGCTCAAGGATGTGGCCGACGTGGGGAATAGCGACCAAGTCCTGCTCAATGCAAGCGATGGTTAGGTCAAGGTAGGAATCGTCCCAAGTCAGCGTGTAATTGGAAGTTACAGGCACGACGGGTTGATAGAACTCCTTTGCACCCCTTCCGGTCAGTTGCTTAATGTGTGGCTCGTAGTTATCGCCACACGACCAGTAAGGCACAACGTCCACAGGGACTCGGAAGTAAGCGCAGTAGGCTCGTTGGTCAAAGTCGCCTGTCTTGGTTAAGTCGTACTCGAACAGGTTCACGACATCGCCCGGCTTGATGTAGCCGTTCTTGGCTAAAGCATACCACCCCGTCCAAGCGACGAGGTTACGATGGCTCTCAATGTTGTCGGGTTCATCTCTTGCAACGATATGGTCAAACTCAGCCATGCCGTCAAAGTCCTTGAACCCAAGCATGACCCAAGTGTAGGGAAAGAAGTCCCTGAACCTTCCCTCGGCTTCGCATTGCTTCACGATGTCGGTATCGTGGCAGAAAATGTAAGTTTTTGCCTTCATTTCTTGTAAAGAGTTAAAAGCATTCTGCCTCGTTGGTCCGTTGACCCCTTGGCTTCGTGTGGTTGCAGTTGGCTCGTAAGGTTGACCATCGTCAGCAGTTCGGCATCGTGGATGACCATCGTCCCACCGGGGTTGAGGGCTTTGTTGAACAGTTCGACCATT
>Ga0209617_10000559_pt1 | contig 16531 bp, 11 predicted proteins | sample LakEriepJuly2011_2_FD_187459 | JGI IMG/M metagenome (GOLD analysis project Ga0209617, IMG submission 187459) | Freshwater microbial communities from dead zone in Lake Erie, Canada - CCB epilimnion July 2011 (SPAdes) (version 2) | ecosystem: Environmental > Aquatic > Freshwater > Lentic >... | reverse complement strand
GCTTCCTTTAATCGCTCTTCAATATCACGAAGTAAAAGTAAAAATAGATTTTGAAACTAAGGCCAACTGCATAGCTAAGGGCACGGGTACCTCGACCGCTGCCGGTTCATTAGACGATTTTGAAGCTATTAAAAATATCTCTTTATGGGCTGATTACATCTTCTTAGATACCGATGAACGCCGAAGATTCGCTCAATTATCCCATGAATATTTAATAGAGCAGCTACAATTCACTGGTACCGAACCCCTCGTTACCGGTACCAACCGAATCAAGCTAAATTTCAATCACCCTTGCAAAGAACTCGTGTGGGTCGCAAAAACAACCCCTACCACCAATATAACCAGATGGTATGATTACACCAATAAGGATGGCGCCGACGGTATGACATCATACAGTTTAGCTGATGGCGGTGATGCAATTGCGGGAGGACAGCTTACATCCAATTTCCTTGTTATATCCGATATCAAGCCTTCGCAAAATGTCAATCCTTTCGTGAATGCCATCCTTCAATTAAACGGCAATGATCGTTTCGCGGTTAGAGAAGGCGACTATTTCAATTATGTTCAGCCCTTCCAGCATCATACCAATGTTCCCGTACACAATTCTATCAATGTGTATTCATTCGCCCTAAAACCCGAAGATCACCAACCGAGCGGCACTCTCAATATGTCTCGTATTGACACTGCAACTTTGATGGTTAATGCTAATCCTGCTGTTTCGGGCGTGGCGTATCAAGGCATCAATATATACGCGGTCAATTACAACGTCCTTCGTATATTATCTGGTATGGGCGGCCTTGCTTATTCCAATTAAAAATATAATAAATATATTAAATATAATAAATATATCAGCTATTATAAAAAATATAAAAGAGTCGTGTTATATAATTTCCTTTTTTTTTTCTCCTCTAATAGTATAAAGAATATAGCGTAAATGGGTGGTGGTCTTCTTCAATTAGTAGCTTATGGTGCACAGGATGTTTATTTAACCGGTAATCCGCAAATTACCTTTTTCAAAGTAGTTTATCGTCGTCATACTAACTTTGCTATTGAAGCTATCCAACAAACTTTTAACGGAACTCCCAATTTTGGTAATCGCGTAACCTGCCAAATATCTCGTAACGGCGATTTAATACATCGCATGTATTTATCTGTTGTTAATTATTATTCGGGTGAAGAAGTATGCCCTTATTTCGGCCTCCGTTTAATAAACTATGTAGAAATTGAAATCGGTGGTCAAAAGATAGACAAGCATTATTCTCACTGGATGTATGTATGGAATGAACTCTCGCTTCCCGCATCAAAGAAAGAAGCCTATAAAAAGATGGTAGGCGCTAATGATAAGCTTGCGACATTAGGAACTGATGCTGATACCGGAGCGAACCTCTATATTCCCTTAGAGTTCTGGTTCTGCCGCAATGTTGGCTTAGCCCTTCCTTTAATCGCTCTACAATATCACGAAGTTAAAATAAACATCTTATTTGAAACTAAAGAGAATTGCAAAGGTTCTCCCGCTGATATTCTCTCCCTTCCCTCTGTTTCATTATGGGTTGATTACATCTTCTTAGATACCGATGAACGCAGAAGATTTGCTCAATTATCCCATGAATATTTAATAGAGCAGCTACAATTCACTGGTACCGAAAGTGTATCATCTGCTTCCTCTATTAAACCGAAATTATCTTTCAATCACCCTTGCAAAGAGTTAGTATGGTTCTGTTCTTCCGATCACACCGCAACCGCTACTGCAAAGGATGTAATGAATAATAACTGGATCAATTATTCAACCACTGCTAATACTAAATATGATAATTCAGCTACTTCGGAATTATATGTTCCTACCAGCGCAATTACTTCAACCAATCCCATAAAATCCGCCAAACTCGTATTAAACGGCAATGATCGCTTTTCTGTAAGAGCGGGTTCTTATTTCAATTTAATACAGCCTTATCAGCATCACGAAAATATTCCTTCCAACCCCGGTATCAATGTTTATTCGTTCGCCCTAAAACCCGAGGAGCACCAACCAAGCGGCACTCTCAATATGTCTCGTATTGATACCGCCGTTCTCAATTTAGATATTAACCAACTTGGTAGCTACGCTAATGCTAACATTTCAAAGAATCTTCATGTCTATGCCGTGAATTATAATGTTCTCCGTATATTATCTGGTATGGGCGGCCTTGCTTATTCCAATTAAATTATATTATATGTTTATTTATATATGTTGTTAAATTGCTATAATGTTTCTTTTTTTTTTCTCCTCTAATAGTATAAAGAATATAGCGTAAATGGGTGGTGGTCTTCTTCAATTAGTAGCTTATGGTGCACAGGATGTTTATTTAACCGGTAATCCTCAAATTACCTTTTTCAAAGTAGTTTATCGTCGTCATACTAACTTTGCTATTGAAGCTATCCAACAAACCGCTTCGGGAAGTAATTCGCTCGGCTCTCGCGCCACCTATCAAATTACTCGCAACGGTGATTTAATACACAGAGTGTATTTCTACGGAAAATTAAAAAATACTCACGGTTCCAAAAATATAGCGTTAGTTCCCAATGTTGGCCAAAAGTTATTGAAAACCGTAGAATTAGAAATTGGCGGACAACGCATAGATAAACATTATTCGGAATGGCTTTACATCTGGAATGAACTTTCGCTACCTTACGGCAAGCGCGAAGGCTACTATAAAATGATTGGCGCCAACAAGGAGAACTGCTGTACTCTATTATCTGCTGGATTATCGTACGAATTATATGTTCCCTTAGAGTTCTGGTTCTGCCGCAATGTAGGCTTAGCTCTCCCTCTAATCGCCCTTCAATATCACGAAGTCAAAATTAACATAGAATACGAATCTGTCACCAATCTTTGCGATGTAAGCTCCAAAAATTATTGCGCCGAAAATGATAAACTCGGAGGCCAAACAAACAATAACTATTCTAATACTGATCTGACCCTCGATGAGCCTACTTTATGGGTTGATTACATCTTCTTAGATACCGATGAACGCCGAAGATTCGCTCAATTATCCCATGAATATTTAATAGAACAGCTGCAATTCACCGGTACCGACACTATAACTACTTCCGGCTCAAATCCCGATTCTATGAAGAGCTTACGCATGAACTTCAATCATCCCTGCAAAGAACTTGTATGGGCTATCAGAAGTTCCGCTTCTAACGATGTATATTGGAATAACTTTTCAACCGCCGATCCTGATACTACTAACGGCGAAGATACTAACAATAACTATGTCATATCTAAAAACCCTGTAATGCAGGCAAAAATAATGCTTAACGGCAATGATCGCTTCGCCACCAGACAAGGCGAATATTTCTCGTTAGTCCAACCCTACCAACACCACGAAAATACTCCTGATATGTACCACAAGGGCATCAATGTTTATTCATTCGCCCTAAAACCCGAAGAACACCAGCCGAGTGGCACCCTCAATATGTCCCGTATTGACACTGCCGTCCTATCTCTATCCTCCAGAATTGCCGGCACTATCCATGTCTTCGCGGTCAATTACAATGTTCTCAGAATATTATCCGGTATGGGCGGCCTTGCTTATTCAAATTAAATATAATATCCGAAGCCATCGTTCAATATTTTTATTTTTCAATTTATAATTATTATTAAAAGATAATATGATATTATATAAACATTTTGATACATATAATGCAGTCCTTTCAATGTTAAATCCAGAATTTATTTTGTTTTTTTCATTAAAATAGTATGTTATCATATCCTCCAAATAAGGCAAGCAATCTGCATTCATTCGCCCCTTATATTTCGCGATATTTGTGTTATTATCAATGTTTCCGAGATTCCCGAGTCTATTTCTGATAACACTTTCAAATCTATATTTTTTTATTATATAGTTTTTCAACATTTCGCAATTATATTTATTTCTCTTATCATACACAATATGCCTGAGATTTGTAGCTCTTTTAACTAAGGCATTTGAAAATTTGTTAATCTCGCTCAGCTTCTTGAGATCTCTATACCCGTCTAAAAACCTCACAATATTCACAAAATAATCCTTGTCTGTAAAGTCTTTCGCGCGACTCATATTATTTAATATGACTACACCATCATCCATTACATCAATTTTTATAATAATACAATAAAATGAAAAAAATAAATAATATATATCATAAAACCTATCTAATATAATCTTCTTCGTCTTCTTCGCCGTCATTAATCGTCTTCTTCGTCTTCTTCGTCTTCTTCGTCTTCTTCGCCGTCATTAATCGTCGTTAATAATGATATCTTCAAGATATGGCGCGAGAATCTCATTGACGATAAACTCTGGTTTGAATTCGTCGTAATTCATAAAGATTTTGAGGAGTTGCTCAGAGAATCCTGATACAATAGCTGTCCCTTCAGTATCGCAATTAACCGGGAAAACCTCGTTGCTATCTGAATTGAGATTCCAGAATATAAACTTGGGAGCCTTGTAATTATTAGCTTCATAGAGTTTAACAATGCTTTTATATACAGTATCAAGAGCATTTGTATTATCTCTATTGTTTCTATAATCTCTTTCAAAATTGCCTGTAATAGTATTATTAAACTGCATATCAGTAAATACAAATAGCTTTTTGGGCATTTTATCTTGAGGAACCTTGTATTTAATGGCGTAGTTAATAATCTCCTCATTACATCTTAGAAAATCTGTACTAAATCCATAATCAACTCCCATAATATTCTTAATGCACTCGTGAAGCGAAGGAATATTATGGGATACACTCGAAGAGCCTGCTCCGCTCGCGTCGCCTGCGTCGCCATTTTCAATTTTTGGCTTTTCGGCTGTATTCGCGGCGTTCGCGGCTTCAGTGGTAATCAAATCTACAAGCTGAGGATTTTCGCTAAATGTAATAATCTTGTTAGCAAAATCTCCCTTACAGCACAGAGCCGTGATAATACCAAGGGCGACTGCTACTTGTGCCGGAATACTTCCATTTTTCGCATTAAACATAGAGCCTGATACATCAACGATAGAAATCGCGTTATCAAAATTTCCCGATTTTCTAACATTCTCTACAATTGCTTTCCATTGCATCTCAGTAGTCTGACACACTTCGCCTTTGTTGAACTTTTCCAAATCCTTAATATACACTCCAGCCAATTCGTGAGGAAGAATACCCGTAACATTGATTTTCTTAACACTTGCGGCAACATCTCCCAAATATTTTTTATACCTTTCTTCGTCGTGTTTAATAAACGCCTTTTTCAATTTATTAGAGGCAACGCCTGGGATATTTTCGTACTTAATCGCCCCCCATTTATTATCACACATCTTAGATTCCACGATATCTATCTGCTTTCTCAAAGGAACAAGATATTGCTTCCTATACTTTGACATCTTATATGTATCTTTGCACCCATAGATAACTGAAGCAACTTTCTTGGCGAACTGTCTCTGTCTATCATTCCTATCATTCTCACTAGGCGCCCACTTAGCACACAGAGATACCGGTTTATTATTATCCAAGTTAATCTTATCTTCAATCAATTTCTGAGCAATAATATTCATTTCAATCTTATGGTCAATGTTTTTCAAATTATAGCTGATAAATTGCAGATCCTTCCAACGACCATATTTCTCAACATATAGCTTGATATTGCACATATAGGTTTCAAACTTATTTTTGCGCAGCCAAAGCATAGCCTCGTTAGCTACCTTTTTCTCCTTTTTTCCGTTCAGTCTATCGCGGCCATTGAAGATAATCGCGACAGTTTTTTTTGGATCTTCCTTCCAGCATTTTTCAAGATGATCATAGCTATCGCTGATACTCAAATCTCTCATAAATAGCATAAAATAATCTACGATAGCACTTCCCGTACTTTTAAAAGCATTTCCTCCATTAGCCGTTTTACTAATAGGGTTGCTATCATAGCGATTACCATAATTGTCATAATCATCGCAGTCCTCGCAGTCCTCGCGGTCTTCACTGTCTTCATTATCATAGAGTACGGCAATATCAGCGACTTGAATAGGGATTTCCATTGTGTTAATGTAGGGGTTGTTATTATATAATGCTAAACATTTATATCAATTTTTACATAAATATTATAAATATCGTAAAAAAAATAATGTAGAATAATATTGTTTCCTTAGGCTTTAGACGGACGCCGCGAGTTTGCTTGCTGAAGGAGGGAAATGATGGGAGATAAGCTTTTGTAGGATGAAATAGTTGATGTCCTCCTTATCGCCTACATTTAGGATTTTCTTAAGCTTGTCATCGGGGAGAATAAAGCGCTTGTTCTCGGGCTTGTTTAGATTGTGCTCCTTTACATAAGAGTTGATGAAGCGGGTAATATCAGTGCGAGATTTCTCAGTTCCATGGGGAACACCGATGAAATCGCAAAGCTCATCAGAGATTTTGTTGGGTTTGGCAAAACCGGAAGGCGAGTTTTTAGCATTCTGGCGCTTCTTCTGAGCCTTCTCTATGATTTTTTGCTGTTTCTCATAATCCTTGCTTAGCACCTTAAGGAGATTTTGAACTTCCTTAAAGCTTGCAAACAGATTATTTACCTTCTCGATAATTACTGAAACGGCATTATCCTTTACAGGGGCAACTTCGGCACCCGAAGCATCACCTGGGACAACAGAATCCTCGGTCTTTGCAGGAGTAAGAGACACGGGGGTAACAGCCACAGGAGCCACTGCAGCAGCCGCAGCAGTCGCAGGAGCAGTTTTAGTTGCAGGCAATTTAGCAGCTACCGGTAGCTTTTTAGGAGCTTTTGAATCGGTAGTAGGTTGAGGAGCTTGAGCTTGAGGAGGTACAGGAGTCGCTTTTTTCGTTGCCATTATATATTCAGTTTATGAATACATATATAATTATATGTTTATATCATTTTTCAACATCATAATTATAATTTATTTACAATAAATAAACATATGAAAATAAAAAGGGTCGGAACCTATATTACAGGGTTTAAATATTATAAATATAGATCCGGCAAGCCTGACAAGCACGGCAAGCCTGACAAGGAAGAGAAGGCGGATATAGGGAGCGAGATAACAGATGAGGATACTATAAACAAAATTAAAAAGTTCAAAATACCCCCTTCATATGATAATGTAGTAATATTAAATAATAAGAAAATATTAGCATACGGATATGATAGCAAGGGTAGAAAGCAGGTTATATATAATTCAAAGCATATTGAAAAGCAGAATGAACAAAAATACGAGAAAATACAGAGATTTGATAAGCATTTTATTAAGATTAAAAAGCAGGTCGCAAAAGATTTAAAATCTCCAGACGAAAAAAATAAAATTATAGCAATTATAATAACATTAATATTATCGTGTGGTTTTAGAATAGGTAATACAAAATACGAGAAGCAGAATAAATCTTATGGAATAACTACATTGAATTATTCGCATATCAAGCTGTTGAATGATTACACTGTATCTTTTGATTTTATAGGAAAAAAGGGCGTACGCAATCAGGCCATCTGTAAAAATAAATATATATACTCTTATCTCTCAGAAAAACTTGATATTTTAGAAACTCCTTCTACGGAAGCCGCAGAATGCAACAAATATTCAGAATATATATTTAAATATAATAATAGGCGCATAACAGCCGACGATGTTAATAATTATTTAATGTGCAAATTAAAGGTTAATATAACTACAAAAGATTTGCGGACTTGGAACGCTAATAATTTATTCAATAAATATTTACATAAATATAGAAATGAAAAGAATCCTGTTAAGAAGGCTTTAGAGCTTACCTCTTTTGAATTACACAATACATCTAATGTATGTAAAAAAAGCTATATAGACCCTAAGAGGTTATTGAAGGCGCTATGATAGATATCGGAGGCGCGGAGATATCGGATGAGACAAAATAATAAAATAAAAATTGACTTTTTTATTATTATATAATAATAAGACAAATATTATAAAGCAATGGATATCGATATTATTAATACAAATATTGAGGATATGCTTGTAAATCGCGGAGATGATGTATCGCCTTTTAAAGAGATACTATTATCCCTTAGCAAAGAAGATTTTGAATCCGACAAGCTTGTTATTAATGTTCAAACATTAAATACGACTATATTGTACGCTCTCTCTAAAAATCTTAGAAAAAATATAATAAACGAGCTCAAAGAGAAATTAAAGGACGGTGATAATATTAAGGATTTTACCAATAAATACGGTGGTAAAAACAACATAATCCTTGTATTTAACAACGAATCTATTTCAACTGCGGTTAAATCTCAGCTTAACAAATACGACAAAATATTTCAAAAAAATGGCGGGCATCTCCAATATTTTAGCTCCCAACAATTGATGTTTAATCCTACAAAACACGAGTATGTTCCTAAACATACCAAGCTTACCGAAGAAGAGGTCAAGGAGTTTATGAAAGAATATTTGGCTCGCAGTAAAATGCATATGCATGTCATACTACAAAATGACCCAATCGCCAAATGGATTGGATTGAAACACGGGGATATCGTTAGAATAGATAGATACAATGAAAATAGCGGCGAATCATTTTCCTATAGATCTTGTATTTAAATAAAGTTATTTTTAAATAAATATATTATATCTATAAAATAATAGAGTATATAAAAATTATAATGACAGGAAGTATTATAACAAGTGACTTACAACAGTATAATAATTTACGATTACATTTAAAAGATTTATATGTTAAAATAAGAAATGGTAAAAGAGAAGTGCAAACTGGCGTTGAAGATTTTGATGATTATTATGATAAATTATTCCCAAATAGTTCTAAATTAAGTACTGTCTATACAGATGCAGATAGATTATCTTATAGTGCTAAAGGTACAACAACAATGGACACGAAAGCTATTAGTTTAAATAATTTATTACACAATACTTTGTATCCTATTTTTAATCAGACAAAAAATAATGGTCCTACCAGTTATACTACAATATCGAATAGTCATATAGCGGCATCTGGTACTGGTAAGAAAGATCATTTATGCTTCATTAAATTAAATACAGATGATACAAATATTGAACCAGACGAATATTCTATAACTAATATATTATATTCAAAATATGCAATTGAAATATTTATTAGAATAATTCGAGCACTTAATTACTGTTATAATAACCAGGAAAAAGATCTTATTAGTTTATTTAGTTCAAGTACGCCAATATTTATAGTTGCTAAAAAATTGAAAAGTACAGATAATGATGATCCAAGAGGCATTTTTATAAATAATGCGACAAATGATGCAGACAGTCCGCCAATTGGTATATATTTATATATTGGAAATATAGCAAATATGTTTAGCGCCGTTGATATAAAACTTTATGAATCAAATTCGGCAAATTATGCATCTGACGCAGAAAGGAATACATATCTTGCTGCTACCACTAATATATTCACTGGCTCTAATAAATTACATTATACAGTTTCAGGTAAATACTATTTCGGATTTTTACATTATTATAATTATCGCGATAATGAACTTGTTTATCAAGAACAAACAGGTAGTTCTACTACTTATAAAAAGAATAATATACCTGGAACTATGACAAAAATGACTATGAAAGAGGCAAAAATAAGTTCAGGAAATATAACTGGAGCAGCTATAACAAAACTAAAAATATTGAAAGGTAGCACAATAACAAAAGTTCCGAGTACTACGAATACATACACAGCTACAGGAAATATAAGTGGTATTATACAAGGCGGGTGTAGTCTTGCAACAGGCGCTACTATTGCTACAGAATCAATACAAAATGTGACAATGTCAGCAGATTCCGATTTTACTAGTACTGCTAGCACTGGTGAGACTGAAACTTTTCCTACAACAATAATTCGTCCAAAAACTATTCCTAGAACAAGTGGAACTACGATAATATCAGATTCTATTTCTTTAACATCCACTTATGTTACAAATTTGCAATTTACTACAGATGCTGAAATTATTTTCACTGGAAATACTTTTACATTACCAAATAATCAAGATGCTTATGATGTTACTGGACAAGCAATAGATATAAAAGAAGTTATTATAAGTGCTCCCAATGTTGCAATAATTGGCACATTTGATAAACTAAATTCGTCGACAACAGCTCAAACTTCTTATTATAAACAAAATATATATTATATATATAATTTTTTAAAAATGATAAATAATATTGATAATAATAGTTTTTCAACAACATTACAATATTTAGAAGTTAATTTATTATGTTTTAAATCTTTATTATTATCATCTATAAGAGCCGCAAATATATTTTATAATAATAGACATAAAATTAGCGCATTGGCAATATCTTATGAAGAAAATTTTTTAGATAATGCAGCTGCTACAGCGGGCAGTAGTGATATATGTGCTAAATTGGCGCTAAATGATTTTATTAAAAATGGATATACGGCAAAATTTGGGACTTGCGCTGCTGATGCTACAGGAATAAAACTACCTGAAGATACTGCTGTGACAGGCAAAGTATATCAGTATATTTTATACAAAAAGAATACTACTACTTCAAGCCCGAGTGCAGATAATAATAGTTTTTTTAAAGAATATGATGTAAGGATACAAAAAGAGATTAATCGCATTAAAAATAGCAGCACACCAGCTTCAGCTGCTAATTTAGGAATTGATAACTTTCAACTATGTAATAGTTATAAAGTTTTATCTGCATTTAAAATATCAACAAAGAACGGCAATGATAATGATAGGTTAGTTGGTGGTACATTAGAAGGTTCTGGTTCACCAAGTGATTATAAAGCAATTATGGATATGTTTGAAAATAATAAAAAACACGAATTTAATAAGAATTATAGAATAAAAATTGTCGGAACAACATTTAAAGCTATAAAGTTTGATATTGTACCTGACGAAACTAACAAAAAACGCGTAGAAATTGAACTTGAACAAAGCAATGATATTCCTGCTAATTTATATAACACATTGAAAACATCAAGCGGCTCAACGCCAATTCCAGAAAAGGTATATATAGTTAAAATAACAAGCGGGGATATAGATAAGGATTATAATAATATAATCTCAAATACGGACACTGTTGAACAAAATATAAATATGCATAAAACTAAAATTAAAAATAATACGACACTATATGAGTTACATAAATCCCGAAATAATCTATTATACAACCAGGTACTATCTTATTTAATCATTGTTGGCGTTTTAATAGCTATATTAGTAATAATAAATATTGCGAATGTAGAAAAACCTCTAATTAAATCAATAACTCTCGGGTGTCTCGTGGTTATAATAATATTATTTATGAGCTATTATATAATGAATACACTATATATAGAAGAGGGTTTTACTAGTTCTGATGATAGTTTTATTGGATATGATTTGTGTCCCGCTGATAGTTGCAAACTAAGTGAATCCGCTCCAGTTTCAGGTAAAGAGAACGAAAATGATAATTCTTTTCTAATGAATAAGAAAAATTATGTCATTAACTTTTTGAATACTAATGCAAAAGAATTAATACTAATGATAATATTAAAGTCTCCTTCTATTGTTAATGATTCACTAAAAGGTAATAATGAAAAGCTTGTAACAATATCTAAAAATATATATAATGAAAAGTTATATTTGAACGATGTCCTCTATAGCAAAAAATCGGATTCTGAAATGAATGTTGATGTCCTCAAATACGAAAATAAAAATTACGATGTCTATATTGTATGCATTCTATTTTTAGCATTAATTATGGTAGGCTCTTACACAGTAAATATATACACAGACAATAAATACATGGATTTACTAATATTAATTATGGTAATACTATTTGTATGCTTATTTACATATTTTGTATTATACACAAATAGAATAGTTAGAACTGTATCCACCAATTACTATTGGGGCAATCAATATGAGGATGAGTATATATAAAAAATACTTATGAATAATCTATATATATTATAAAATCATAAAATCATAAAATTATGAAAAAAGATGACCCCAAACATAAAGAGAAATCTTGCGAATCTAAGTCGGATTCAGAATCTGAATCTGAATCGGATTCTGAATCCAAAACAGAAGATACCGAGGAAAGCGAATATAAAGAAGAGGTTGAAGAGGTCGAAGAGACCAGTGAAGATACTGAAGGAATAGACGATACGAGCGAAGATATTGATTGCGATAATGTATGCTTCAATAAGGATTGTCAGAATGAAATTATTAATGATAATCCCGATAATCAGGATAATCCCGATAACTATTTTAATAAATATCAGGAAGAGAATAATAATCAAATGATATATCTTATTTTAAATACGAATAATAGGAATGCTAGGAATGCCGGGAATGCTGGGAATAAAGGGAATAAAGGGAATGCTAAGAGGAATAATAATCCTTTGAATCTTAGTAAGCATCCTATTAATAAAAACACATATAGGTTTTATAATAAATATAGTAGTGTTGAGAAAAAATATTTTGATGTTTTATCTGATGTAGATAAAACGAAGCTTATAGATAACGAAGATATTATTGAAAAAACCACGGTTACTTATGATGTCCCTATGCGTTTTAAAATACTTACATCTGATATAAATATTAGAACAAAGAAGAGCATCATATGGAAGATTGAAAGTTTAAATAAGATGAATAGCAATTCGTCGGAATATTATAAGCTTAGCTCGTGGATATCTTCTTTAAATAATATTCCTTTTAATAAGTTTTATGAAATTCCTATTAAAATTGCCGACGGTAATGAGAAAATCTGTAATTTTTTAAATAATATTAGAGCGCGTATGGACGAGACCATCTTCGGTCATAAAGATGCAAAAGAGCAGATCGTAAGGGTCTTAGCCCAATTAATATCATTTCCCAAAGCCAATGGATATATCATAGGTATTCAAGGTAGCGCCGGCGTGGGGAAAACGAAGCTAATTAAAGAAGGTATTTGTAATGCTCTGAATTATCCGAATGCTTTTATATCTCTGAGTGGTACAGATGATTCCTCGTTTCTCAAGGGTCATTCATATACTTACGAAGGTTCAACTTATGGAAAAATCTGCGAATCTCTTATGAAAACTGGAATAATGAATCCGCTATTTTTATTTGACGAGTTGGACAAGGTATCCAATACATATAAGGGGCAGGAAATAATCAATACGCTGATACATATAACAGACCCCGTACAGAATGACAAGTTTAACGACAGATATTTTGAAGAGATTGATTTTGATATCTCGCGCTCTATGATTATCTTTACATACAATGATGATTCCTTAATAAATCCAATTTTGCGAGACAGGATGATTGTTATTAATGTCAGCGGATATGATAATGACGAGAAGATTGTATTGGCTTCGGGCTATATAATACCCGAAATATTGAAACAATATAATTTGAACAAAGGCGATATTATATTTAGCAACGAGCTATTGAGGCATATTATTAATAATATTGAAAAAGAAGATGGCGTCCGTAATTTAAAAAGGGCTATTAACAATATCGTATCGTGGATTAATATGATGATATATGTCCCTACGGATCTTATAAAAATAAGCTTACCTTACACAGTCTCAGCTACATTTTACGATACATATTGTAAAAAATATAACTGCAATTCCTCCATATCTGTGAAGCATAATTCAATTTATTTATAAGGAAATGCCTCTGTCTTAGGCTATTAGTCTATAACACATTATTTTTTTACTCTTATTTAATAGTATCGGGTTATATAAGTTTTAGAATTATGAGCAATTCATTCATCTTTTTTGGTTGTTGGAATAATATAAACTGCGAGAAGGAAGCTATATATAGAGATGTCGTATTAAATTGTATCAAAGAGTTTGAACCTTATACTAAAAAGATGTTTATAGCAGGTGATAATTGGTATAATACATTAATCAATTACGATGAAAAAAAAAGAGACAAAAAAAGCAAAGGTAGCAAAGAGGGCAAGGATAGCAAAGAGGGCAAGGATAGCAAAGAGGGCAAAGATAGCAAAGAGGGCAAAGATAGCAAAGATAGCAAAGAGGGCAAAGATAGCAAAGAGGGCAAAGATAGCAAAGATAGCAAAGATAGCAAAGGTAGCAAAGATAGCAAAGATAGCAAAGGTAGCAAAGAGGGCAAAGATAGCAAAGAGGGCAAAGATAGCAAAGAGGGCAAAGATAGCAAAGAGGGCAAAAAAGAATTTTCTTATAAATATTATTTAGTTGATACATTGGTTTCGGGTTATCATATACTATATACGATGAATAAGGATATTTATGTTTGTGTAGGTAATCACGACGAAGCCAGTAGTAATAATAACTATCCCAATTGTATGATTAAGACACAGAAACATTATATTAACAAGCTCAAAAAATATATAGATGAAATAACGAATGATTTGGAAACAGTCAGGGGTTCTTCGCAAGAAGCAGCAGATTTATTACAAGGAACCGATAGTGATTATGCAAAAAAGATGATAACAGATTTATTAGATAGGAACAGCCTACCTTCTATTGAACAGTTAGAACCGCTTGATGACGATACAGAGAATAGTATAAAGTTATACTCTGATACAAAAATTGGAGTATATGAAGATGCTTATTCGTCGTATATAGTTATTATAATAAATACGAATATTTTGTCACCCGATTATTTAGAAGCTGTTAGAAAAAAAATAGAGGAGACAAAGAAGAAAAGCTGCAATCAAAACAAGGTGATGTTTGTAATGGGACACATACCATTATTTTATGATAAACACAAAAAAGAAAAAGTAGCCAAAGCAAAGGACGCAGATAAAGCCAAGGACAAGGACAAAGCCAAGGACAAGGACAAAGCCAAGGACAAAGCAAAGGACACAGAAAAAGGAAAGGATAAGGATAAGGCCGGGTCGCCAAAAAAGGAACAGGATATAACTAAGATTAAAAAGGGGACTTTTGGAGAAGACAAATCTTCCGAATTAATAGATTTGTTGTATGATATATTGGTCGAATATAACTGTATTTATTTATGCGCGGATTGTCATAATTTCAATATAATGAGTATTAAAAAGCGCGGTAAATCCTTAATCCAGATAACTTCAGGAACTGGTGGTGCTGACCCTGATATAATTAAGGATTTAAAGGATAAAAAGGATAAAAAGGAAGACAAGATATCTGAATATAATATCGCATATTATTCAATAAACTCATATGGATATTGTAAAATAGTTGTTGAAGGCGGCAGCGTAGTTGTATCTTATAACAAAATAATAGCAGCTGAAGATGATAATAAGTCAATTGACGAGCTGTATATATATAGCGTTAAAAATAATGAGATAGAATATCGCGAACCACCTTTAACCGGTGAGGAAAAAAATAAAGTCAAGAATACTATTATATTAAATGCTTCAAATAATAAAGAATATTATTGCAATAGAGTGGCTAAATATAACACTTCTAAAGATATTAATATTAAGGAAAGTAATATAATAAAATCGGAAGATTCGGATAAAGGCATATGTTATGAAAAAAAGGGCAAATGATAAAATGTTAGCTTATAATAAATATGATATATTACTATATATTATCATTATTGATTATAACCCTTGTAATACTCACGATATATTATATATACACTGTATATACTTCTGTTCCTTTTAATAATGGAAATGGTGAAGAGCATTTATATTATATGAGCTATGAAGAAACAGCGCGATTTCTTGAAAGTGACGAAGATAAATATGTAGCCAATTTGTCCCCTATAGATTTATATGCCCGCAAAGTATCTTCAAAGGAAGAATATATTAATATTATTAAAGGCGAAGCGACACATTTTAATAAAGGCGATAAATTAATACTTGATAAATGTACGAAAAAAGCCGATGAATTATTGAGAAATATTAATATAAATACTATCGGCTCAGCGAGCAATATTGAATATTCTAAATATCTTAATTATAAAGATATAGCGAATATTAAATGGGTATTGGCTATTACCAGGAATGATAATGGCGAAAAATATGAAGACGGCTTGCCGCATACCAGAAAGAACATAATATTTCTATCTCAAGATGTTCTAAATTATTCAGAAGATGAAATAATAAAACTACTTATACACGAAAAAATTCATATATATCAACGCCAAAACGATGCTTTGTTTAAAACTATAATATATAATATGGGATATGTTGAGATATCAGCGAGTCCCATGAGTCCCACGAGTCCCACAGTATCCCAAGATAAGCTTAAATATGTTCGCTCCAATCCTGATGTCAATAATAAAATATATAAGAATGTACATACAGGTGAATTAATGATATGTTTATATAGCAGCGATAAGCCCAAAAGAATTAATGATATTATTATACAAAATTATGCAATGGAACACCCGTACGAAAAAATAGCTTACGAGATATCAGAGCATATATACAATATCCACAAGATAGAAAAATATAGAAAAATATAGAAAAGGATAAAAGGATAAAAGGATTGAAGAATATAATATATATATATATATAATAATATGGATGAAGTATTTAAACAAGCTCCTGACGGAATAACATACGAGGAGGTTGAAGCAATATTTATTAGGAATGATAAGAATGTG
>Ga0209617_10000558_pt1 | contig 16542 bp, 12 predicted proteins | sample LakEriepJuly2011_2_FD_187459 | JGI IMG/M metagenome (GOLD analysis project Ga0209617, IMG submission 187459) | Freshwater microbial communities from dead zone in Lake Erie, Canada - CCB epilimnion July 2011 (SPAdes) (version 2) | ecosystem: Environmental > Aquatic > Freshwater > Lentic >... | reverse complement strand
AGCCCTCGGGCATCAGGTCCAGCGTGCCGGTGGCGGTCATCAGGCCGTGCTTGGCGGCGCGGTGCTTGAGAATCTCGAACACCAGGCGCTGCTTGCTCATCGCGCCCTGGTCCTCCAGACCCTCCTTGCGCGCGATCTTCATCAGCTCATCGCCGTTCATGCGCTGCAGGCCGGCAAGGTCCAGGTCTTCCTTCTTGGCGGCCTTCAACTTGCCGCCGGCGGCCTCCTCCAGCTGCTGCAGATCCATCTCGAGCTGCTCGTCGGTGGGAACGCTGCCGGGCGTGAGGGACATCACCGGCATGTACGGCTGCCCCGGCTGGCCCTGACCACCTCCACCACCCTTCCGACGACGACGACGCTTGCTCATGGAAATCTCTGCGATGTGGGCGAATGGCCTGATGGCCATCGCCTTGGGAAAGTCCTGATGCCTGGGCCCCGCGCGGGGTCCTGCGAACTGGACATGTGGCTGGAACCGGGGGGAGCCCTGAAAGCGCTGGCTCGAGGTGGGACGGAGGCTCAGGCTTCGCGCGGGAGATTCCCGAGGGCCTGCAGCACCTGTTCCCGCAACGACGCCGGATCGCCGTCGTTGCGAAGCACATCATGTGCGGCCGCGCGCTTGCGGTCAAGTGACCATTGTGCGGCTTCTCGGCGGGCCAGTTCGTCGGCGGTCCAGCCACGGCTGGTCATCACGCGTGTGCGGCGGATCTGCTCGGGGGCGTCGATGAACCAGATGCGGGTGCACGCGGCCGCCAAACCCGCCTCCAGCAGCAAAGGTGCGTCGATCACCAGTGCGCGCGTGCCTTCCGGCGCGGCCGCGAACACCTTGGCACGCTCCGCTTCGACCCGTGGATGGATGAAGGCCTCGAGCCGCGCCCGCTCGATCGGGTCCTTGAACACGATGGCGCCCACCGCGATGCGATCCACCTCACCCTGCTCGTCCAGGATGCCCAGTCCCCACCATGACTGCAGTTCGGTTTTCAGTTCGGGCGTTCGGTACAGCTCACGCACCAGGCTGTCCGAATCGCACACCACGCACCCAAGCGTGCGCAGGATGCCGCCCACCTCGGACTTGCCGCTGCCGATGCCGCCCACGAGGCCGATCACGGGAAATTTTTGTGGGCGTTCCACGAGCCGCCGAGTTTAGTGGTTGTTCAGGTCAAAAGCCCGTTATTTTGCGACCAAGGCGTGCGTGTGGGGTTGCATCGTTGCAGATTCTGAACAAGCGCCCCGCAGCAAAGGGTGCTTCGGTTCCACATGTCACATGAAATTTCCAAAATGGAGTTGCCATGCCTCGAATCGGGGATATGGTGTCGCCAACTCAAGTCTGGAAAAGGCCGGTGTCCCACAGGGGTGCCGGAAAGACTTGAGGGTTCGAGCGAAAGCTCGAAGCATCGGAGGGCTACTCAAACATCCTGGTTCACTCAAACGGCTATCCCGCCGTTCGTCACTTCCTCAACCGTCCGCGTCACCCACAGGCCTGACTTCCCGATCCAACCCACGGATCACCCGGCAGGCCTCCGTTCTCGACCTCTCACCTTCACTCACATCTCGAGGGAAAAGCAATGAAGCTCACCGCTTACGCGGCCGTTGTGGTCGCTGGAATCTGCCCCGTCGCTGCTGCTGCCGTCGTCGCCGCGAACACCGTTGGCAACGCCAAGCTTGGCACCGATCTCAACAGCCGGCCTCTGCTCACCGAAACGGTCACCATTCCGGGTGCCGACGTGATCAGCAAGCCCGCACTGATGCAAAACGATTGGTTCACGGGCAGCACCGGCCGTGCGCAGTGGTCGTGGGTGCGCCCTCAGACCTCGTCCGCCGTCCGCCTCCCATCCACTCTGGTGAACGCGCCAGCGCCTGGCGCCGCTGCACTGATCGGCCTCGCTGGCCTGATCGTGGTGCGTCGTCGTCCAAACGCCTGAGTCCGATCTTTCACACTCTCGTTCCGGGTCTCTCAACCTCACTCACCACATCTCGAAGGGAAAAGCAATGAAGTTCTCCGCACTCGCCATCTCGTCCGTGTTCGCCGCGTCGTCCGCATTTGCCGGTTTCATCCCCGGTGCAACCCAGGTGCTCACCGCATCGGGCATCTCCGGCACCGGTTCCTACAACCAGGGAACCAGCTGGACCGTCACCTTCACCTTTGATGGCGACCTGGCTCAGAGCTCGCTCGACGGTGACTTCGGCAACTGGACCATGACCGTGACCGGCACCAACGGCACGACCTGGAGCAAGTCGCGCTCCGAGACTGACGGCGGCATGTTCATGAACGTTTCGGGTGGCCGCATGTACACCGTGCTGCTTGGCGATGGAGTGGGTGGCAACGGAACCCTGAATCCCACGCCGACCGTTCTGACCCTGATGTACACGGCGTCGAAGACTGGCACCGTGTGGAACTCATTGGGCAACGCCCTTGAGAATTCCGCGGGTAGCCCGGTCATGGGCAAGCTCACCATCGCCAACGATGTGACTGGAACCGAAGGCGTCATCGCCGGCGCATTCACCGTGCCTGCTCCCGGTGCCGCTGCGCTGCTGGGCCTGGCTGGCCTGATCGGTCGCCGTCGTCGTAACTGATCCTGCCGACACGATTCTTGACCAATCCTCGGCGCGATGGGCACATCCCCCATCGCGCCGATCTCTTTTTGGAGCACGCCACGCCGCGGAAGGGCTCTATACGCATGCGCGAATGCCGGTCGGGAAGGGTCCCGGAATATCGGTTCGCGCGCGGCCAAATCCGCGTTCGATGCACCAGATGCGACATGCGGGGAACGAAACCACATCCACCATGAGAGTTGCGGTTGTGCGCCCCGCTTTCCGCGCTATCTATGCGTTCGTTGGACATGTCGGGTTGGGGAGCAGGGCCTGTTGTTTCGCCCATCGCGTTCGTCCGCGCTTCCCAGTCCGCGTCGTCTCGCACGACACACATCGGCCGTCCAGAGAAGAGGGAATACCTATGCAGTTCCAGGTTTCATCCGTCGTCGCCCTTGCCTCGCTCGCAGTCGGCTCCTCCGCTGTCGCTGGACTCACCAGCCTGCAGGGCACGGGTCCGATCGCCGACGGCGTGTATGCCGGCAGTGCATTCGCCTCCCAGGCCTGGACTGTGGACTTCCAATTCTCGGGGACCCTTGACTCGGCGGCCAGTGAGGCGGACTTCGGAGACTGGACTTTCACGCTGTCGAACGGATCTGCCGACTGGTCGATCTCCGGTTCGGGTGCCGAAAGTGGCGTCTGGAAGAACATCGGCAGCAATCGCATCTTCACGATCACGCTCATGAGCGGAACGACCTCGGGCGGTTCCACCCTTTCACCCGCCCCGACGGAAGTTTCGATCGTGTACACCGCGACCCGCGCATCGGGGTCGTGGGGAACCCTTGGCGCGGCACTGAACGCCTCGCAGGGAACCAGTTTCGACGCGGCGCGCGGCGGGTTCATGGTGAAAACCGGCAGTGCGGGTTCCCCAAGTGCCGGATCGATCGTCGCGGGCTATTCGTTCGCGGTTCCCGCTCCGGGTGCAACGGCACTCGTGTGCCTCGCCGGGCTGCTTGCGCGCAAGCGCCGCAGGCCCGACTCAGCGAACCAGGCGTGACCAGGTGGTGCCCGTGGGCCCGTCCTTGATCTGCACGCCGAGCGCCTGCAGTTCGTCGCGCACGCGGTCGCTTGCGGGCCAGTCCTTGGCAGCACGGGCGGCGGCACGGCGGGCGAGCAGTTCGTTCACCTTCGACTCCAGATCGTCGGAGGACTCGCTGGCCAGCGGCTTGTTGCGCTGCAGCACGGCCAGCACGCTGTCCATGCGCTGAAGCGCCGCGAGCTCCCGTGCAGGGCAAGCGGATGCGTGATCCTGCGCAAGCGCCTCATTGATGGCGGCGATGGCGCGCGCCACGTTCAGGTCGTCGCACAACGCCTCCGTGAACGCGGTCAGCGCGCGCTCCATCGGACCGGCGGGCCTGGCGGCATCGGGTTTGCGTGCACCTGCACTGACGCCGAGCGACTCGGCATGGCGGCTCCAACGGTCGATCATGCGCTGGCAGTCGGCGAGTCCCTGCATGGTGAAGTTGGAGTTCACGCGGTAGTGCGTGCGGATCAGCTCCAGGCGAAGCGCGGCAGGCGTGACGCCCTTCGCGAACAGGTCGCGTGCGGTGAAGAAGTTGCCCTTGCTCTTGGACATCTTCTGACCCTCCACGATCAGGTGGCGGGTGTGGAACCACAGTCGCGCGAAGGCCGGCTTGCCGTAGCAGCAGCGGCTCTGCGCGATCTCGCATTCGTGGTGCGGAAAGATGTTGTCCTCGCCGCCCGAGTGCAGGTCGATCTGCTCGCCCAGCAGGCCCGCGGCCATCGCGGAGCATTCCAGGTGCCAGCCCGGATAACCCGCGCCCCACGGCGAATCCCACTTGAGCAGGTGCTTGGCGTCGGGCTTCCACAGCATGAAGTCGGCGGGGTGGCGCTTGGCGGCCTGGTTCTCGGCGCTGATGCGGCCGCCCTCGCCCTCGCGCAGCGCATCAAGCGTGTTGCCGCTGAGCTGGCCGTAGTCAGGGAAACTGCGCACGTCGAAATACACCACGCCGTCCTTCGCCACGTAGGCGTGACCGCGCTCGATGAGCGACTGCACCATGGCCACCATCTGCGGCACCCACTTGGTGGGCCGCGGCATCAGCGTGGGATCGCGCTCGGCGTCGATGGCCACCTGCAGCCCAAGGTGGCGCGCGTCCTCGAGGAACCGCGACGCGTAGAAGTCGGCGATGGCCATCGGATCGCCCGGATCGATCGCCGCACCCGGCGGCAACTTGCCTGCCTTCTTCGCCTCGGCGATGCGACGACCCGCAACGGCCATCTTGTCCTCGCCGCCGCCGTCGGCCTGGCTGTCGTCGGTCATGTGGCCCACGTCGGTGATGTTCATCACGTGGCGCACCGGCACGCCGGTCAACTCGATCGCGCGACGCAGCACGTCGGCGTTCAGGAAGCTGCGGAAATTTCCGATGTGCGCATCGTCGTAAACCGTGGGCCCGCAGCTGTAGAAGGTCACGGGACCGCGCGCACCCGCGATAGGTTCCAGCGGAACCTGCGTGCCTGTGAGGGTGTCGTGGATGCGGACAGTCGGCATGGCGTCGAGGATAGGAGCGAACGCGACCTTGTCAGCGCGGTGCTACCAGCATGCGCACCTCGCGCTGCGGGAACGGAATCTGGATGCCCTTGGCGCGGAACGCCTCGAGGATGGCGCGGTTCAGTTCCGACGCGCCGATGCCAGCGTCGACCACGGCGGTCCACGGACGAACCGCGATGTTCACCGAGAAGTCCGCCAAGGCGATGACACGCACCACGGGCGCGGGATCCTTCAGCACGCGCGGATTCGCCGCAAGCACCTCGTCCACCACGCGCAGCGCGTGCGCGATGTCGGTGTCGTAGGCCACGCCCACCGTGAGGTTGAGCTGACGGATCATGCCGTAGTTGTGCATGATCTCGCCCACGATCTTGCGGTTCGGGATCACCACCACGGAGCGGTCGGGATGACTGAGCTTGGTGGTGAACAGCGTGATGGCCTCCACGCGACCCTCCTCGCCGTGAATCTGCACGAACTCGCCCACGCGGAACGGACGCGTGACGATGATGGTGAGCCCGGCGACGAGGTTGCCCAACACGCCCTGCAGCGCCAACGCGATGCCCGCGCCGGCCACGCCCAGACCGGCGATGAGCGGCAGCAGCTCCACGCCCAGGTTCTGTAGCGCCATCAGCACGAAGATGAGCAGCACGGCGATGCGCAGGATGCGCACCAGCAGGTCGCGCAGCGGCGAATCCAGTTCCAGACGCGCGATGGCCTTGGCAAAGGCGCGGCCGAGCGCACGGGCGACGAATGCGCCGAGCGCGAGAATCAGGATCGCTGAAATCGCGCGCGGTCCGAACTCCATCAGCAGGTCGATGGCGCGATTCTGGAGGTGCTGGAGGCTTTCGAGTTGCTTGTTCATGGCAGCGCGTAGTGTGGCGAAAGTCTTCGTGACGCGCACCCCTCGAACACAAGCATGGATGCGCCATGCGACGGCACTTGACGCCCGTCAGACCCCTCGTCGAAGCATGCGTCCGATCTCGGCGAAATATCGCGCCTTCAACCAGGCGTGACACAAGCCCGGCCAGCCATCGAGGAACCCACCGCGGCGCACATATCCATCCAGGAAGTAGGCGGCGGGCAGCCAACGCTTGTCGAGCACGCGGTATTTGGTGGCCTGCCGGCCAACGGTCGGCGCGTTGCCATCGGCGCGAAGTTTCAGTGCCCGCCGGGCTTCCCAGGCCGCGTACTCGGCGTGCCTGGCCTTCCAGTGCGCAAGGCCTCGATCGTCGCGGTGATCGATCCTGGTTCGAATGACCCCGACGCTGCCGGCAAGGATCGGGTGTTCATGGATCTCCATGTCCAGGTTGCTCCAGCGATCCTCGTCGATTCGCTCGTACTCGCCGGCGCCAACCCGGAAGAGCGCAAGCTTGCGGTTGGGCGTTCCGTGTCGCAAACGACGACCCATGAACCAGTTGTCGTAGGTGAGCCAGAAGCCGTCATGCTCCGTGTTGGGCAATGTGGCCGCGAGTTCATCGCAGAAGGCCTCGTCAACCAACTCATCCGCGTCAAGGAAAAACACCCACGGCGTTGCGGGTGTGTGCGCGCGCAGAAACCAGTTGCGCTTCTTCGGAAAGCGCCCGTTCCACTGGAACTGCAGCACATCGGCACCATGCGCTCGCGCGATGTCGCATGTGCGGTCGGTGGAGTTCGAGTCGATCACCACCACCTGCTCGAAACGCTTCAGCCGTTCGAGGCACGCGGCAAGACCCCGCTCCTCGTTCCGGACAGGTATGGCCACGGTGACTGGAAGCTTTGGATCACTCATGCTGCATCATCCTGCGTGCCTCGAACGCTAGCACACGCGCGCGCGATCCGTCTCAACGGCCCTTTCGCGAAAGCCGCGACTTCACCGCACCAAACGCCCTGCCGGAAAGCGTGCGCATCTCGGCATCGAACAGACTCGCGGCACCGATCGCACCCAGCGCCGCGGCGGGGCCCAGGACGAACAGGGAGGCGAGGTCGCCGGTGCTGCCGAACTGCGCGAGCCAGTGAACGCCGAGGCCCGCTGCGGCGAAGATGGGCAGACCCACGAGCCACGGCTTGATGAAGATGCCGAGCACGGCACCGGCATGCGCGCCCTTCACCACGCGGGTGCACAGCCACACCACGATCGGTGCACTGATGGCCCACGCGACACCACTGGCGACAGCCGTGCCAAGCGCACCCGACCATTGCGCACCCACCCAGTACAGGGGCAGGGAAATGAGCAACTGCACTCCCTGCCACCAGAAGAACGTTGTGAAGCGTCGCTGCGAACGAAGGCAGGACATGCTTGGCCCGGTGGCGAAATAGAAGGCCTGTGCCACACTGATGACCTGAAAGACCGGAACCGCCGGCAAGTAGCGCTCCGCGAACGCGATCCTGAACAAGGGCTCCGCAAGCACGGCCTGTGTCAATGAAATCGGCACGCAGACCAGCCCAAGCACGCGTTGCACACGCAGAAACCCGCTCACTTGTCGCGCTGGATCATCCTGCAGCCGGCCAAAGATCGGCTGCAGCACCACCCCCAACTGGTAGGCGACGACCGTGTTCGCCTGCGCCGCGATCGTGAACGCGAAGGCGAACAGACCGGTCTGGTACTCGCCCGACACGTAGCCGAGCACGAGCACCTCCAGCATCACGATCACGTTGTGGATGTACTGCGCGATGGCGGCCGGCACGAAGGCACGCATCAGAATGCGGGCCAGTCCCTTGTGAAAGCGCCCGGTGCCGGCACCTGAAGCCACGCGCCGATAGACCACGGCGCGCACTCCCGTTCCGATCACCTGCGGAGCCACGAGTGACGCACTGCGAAGACCAAAGGCCGCGAACGCAAGCGAGAGTGCCGTCACGCCGAGCTGCACCGCTCCGTCGATCACGGCAATGCCGCGATAGGCAAGCGCCGTGCGCAGGCGTGCCAAGGGCACCATGAGCGCCGCGTCCACCACCGGCCGCAGCGCCGCAAGGGCCAGCAAGCCACCGAGCCAACCTGCGGGATACTTCGAGTAGATGCCCAGGAAGATGGGGATCGTCGCCAGCATCAGCAGGCATGTGGCGATGCCGATCCACATCGTGAGGCGTCTGGCGGTGGGCACCAGCATCTCGAACCGGCGCGGGTGCGCGATCAGCACGTCACCCATGGTGAGCGGCAGGAACACCACCATGAACTGCGCGATGGCGAGCGCCTGCGTTGCCACACCATAGTCATCGGGCTTGAGATAGTGGGCGATGAGCAGCATCGCCGCAGCCGTTGCCAGCTTGTTCACGAACCACTGCGCGGTGTTGATGAACGAACCCTTGGCGGCCACGCTGCCGAAGTTTCCCTGAGGCGCTGCGGCGCGACCCTGCGGAGGTGGCGATGCAGCGTCGCTCACACGACCTCCTTGCGATCGAACAGGTCGTCGGCGGGCTGCCCACACACGGCGCGTTCGATCGCGCGGCGCTGATACGCCGGATTCCAGAAGCGCTCGACGAACGCGATGCACGCCGCCCGCACCTGCGGGTCCGTGACGGCGCCGGCAAGCCACGGCTTGATCGCGTCAGCGAGCGATGCCACATCGCCCCGCCGATACAGCGAGCCTGTGCGGCCCGGAATGATGGCCTCGTATTCGGGCCCTTGATCATCCGGATCGTCGTGCGACACCACCGGGATGCCGTAGCCGATGCTGTGAACGGCCGTGAGCCCCGTCTTGCCCGGCGACACCGTGACATTGCTCGACATGATCAGCGCCCCCAGCCGCGCCTCGTCGTAGCACGCGCCCTCGAAGTGCACGCGAACGCCGAGCCGCTGCGCCTGCACCTGGAGGGATGCACGCTCCGGACCATCGCCGACCAGCACGACATTCGCGGGCACGCCCTGCCCCTGCAGACGCGCCACGGCCTCCAGCAGAAGATCCAGGCGCCGCATCGGGATCAGGCGACTCGTGCAGATGATGACCGGTGTCTCCGACTCTCCGAAGAGTTCGGTGCGGATGCGCCGCGTGTCATCGGCCGAATGGGCCTCTCGCACGCGTGCCTGCGCCTCGGTGTCCAGGCTGTTCCAGATCACGTGCACACGCTCGGCAGGCCATCCAGACGCCACCAGATATGCCTTGGCCAGCCGGCTGTACACCATGTGGTCGGTCGGCACGGCGTAGAACAGGCGCCGCAGCAACCCCTTCAAGCCGCGTGGTCGCGACAGGTAGCCGTGCCCCCAGAAGAACACCCTTCGCCCGAGCATGCGCGCCAGCAGTCCCCCGATCCATGTGCACGGCCAGTGCGGCACCGCATGCATGATCACCGTGTCGAAGCCGGAGCGCACCGCCCATGCGATGGCGCCCCACTGCCACATGAATGGACCGAACAGGTGATGCGTGGGCGCGAGACGAAAGCGCACATCCGGGCCGAGCGTGGCGGGCTCGATCGAGTGCAGGTACTCATGGTCGTCGCCGACGAAGGTGAAGTCCGCGCGCGAGCTCCGAGCAAGCGCCTCGACGACCGGCTTTCGGTAGTGCGGGTAGAAGTGGTAGATCACCACCACGCTCGGGTGATCCACTCTCATGCGCAACGCGCCCATGCGTGCATGTGTGCGCGCCAGCGCACTGGATGCGAATCGATCCGTGGCGTCATCACGCGCAGTCTATGGCGAGCCCATGGTGGCCGCGGGTGCATCACACGTTCTGCAGCAGCCGCAGCCAACGCTCGCATGCGAGCGAACGGGTGAAGGTGCGCTCGAAGACCTCGCGTGCCCGACGCCCCATCGCCTGCGCCAGCTGTGGATCGGCATGCAGCGTCTCGATGGCCTTCACAAGGCCTGCCGAGTCACCCTGCTCGATCACCAGGCCGCACTTCGACTCCTCGATCACGCGAGCCACCTCGCTTTCGCGGGGACCCACGTAGAGCACCGGGCGCGCAGCCGCCAGCACGCCGTAGAACTTGCTGGGCACGAGCAGGCCCGAGAAGTTCTCCGCGACGGACACCAGATGCACGTTGCCGAGCGAGAGAAGTTCGCCGAGCGCTTCGCGCGGCTGGTACGGCTTCAACACGGCGTTCACGATGTCGTGCGCCTGGACGAATGCCTCGAGTTCGCCTCGCTTGGTGCCACCGCCCACGATCACCCAGCGGATCGAGTCGTCCGCGCGCGTGGCCTGCATGGCCCGGTACATCGTTTCACCGTCATGACCGATGCCGAAGTTGCCTGAATACTCGATCACGAAGCGATCACCCACCTGCCAGGCGGTGCGCAGCGCGTTGCCCTCGATCGGGCGAACGGACACCTCGTCGCCATCGGCCCACACATTGATCACTTCCATCCGCTTCGGGTCGACGCCCTTCTCGAGAAGGCGCTGCTGCATGCAACGGCCCAGCACCACCACGCGGTCTGCATGACGCAGGGAGAAGCGGTCCACCGCATCGAACACGCTGTGTGCGAGGGACCCGCGGCGTAGCACGCCTGCGGCCACCGGCACGTCGGGATACAGGTCCATGGTCCAGCAGACCACCTTGGTGCCCTTGAGCCAGCGCAACAGGATGCCCACGAACGCGATGAACGGAGGCGTGGTGAAGCACACCACGATGTCCTGTCGTGGCAGCCAGATCGCCTTCCACAGTGCGGCCAGATAGAAGGAGACGAAGTCGAACGCGCGGGCGGCCAGTGCCGTCTTGCCGAACCTGCTCTGCCCGGCGCGCACGATGCGGATGCCGTCCACGCCTCCCTCGCGCGGCAGCGCCTTGCCGGTCTCGCTGTACAGGCTGCGCGAGGCGAGCGCCGTCACCTGCACGCCGTGCTGCGCCAGATACCGACCCAGATCGTGGCCGTGCTGCGCCGTGGCCGCGACATCGGGCCAGAACACCTGGTTCAGCAGCAGCACCTTCATCGGAGCGGCAGGCACGCGCGCCGCCGCATCCTCGAGCACCTTGAGCATGCGCAGCGCCAGATAGGTGCGGTCGTAGTTGCCGGCCGCACGCAGACACTGCTCGCGGAAGCGCGCCAGCCGGGCGGGATCCGACTTCAGCGACTGCAGCGCCTCGCACAGCTGATCCACCCCCTCGGGCTCGAACGGAATGCCGACCTGCTCGCGGCGAACGATGTCGGCCGACTCGCCCTCCACGCCGTGCAGCACCGGAATGCCCATGCCCATGCACTCGAACATCTTGGACGGGATCACCGTGGTGAAGAGCTCGGTCTTGCGCAGGTGGATGATGGACACGTCGAGCAGCGACCAGTACTTGGGCACGTCGGCCTTGGGCACCGAGTCGATGAACACCACGTTGTCCAGCTTCATCTGGTCGGCCATCTCGCGCAGCGCCTGCTTGCGCGCGCCGTCGCCCAGGAAGATGAACGCGAAGTTCTGACCACGCAGCCGGTCGGCCGCCTGCAGCAGCGTCTCCAGCGCATGCGCCATGCCGTGCGTGCCGATGTAGCCCGCGACGAACTTGCCCTCCAGACCAAGCTTGCGCGTGAGTTCCGGATCCTTCGGCCGCGGCTTGAACTGCGACACATCCACGCCGTTCGTGACCACCTCGATCTTGGTGCCCTCGATGCCACGGCGCATCAGCACCTGCTTGAACGACTCGGTCACCGACACGATGCGCGCGGCCTTGCGGTACAGGAACATCTCCAGCCGCTCCAGCATGCGGATGGCGAACGACTCCTTCATGGCACCGACGGCCTTGATGGACTCCGGCCACAGATCGCGCAGCTCGAACACGTACGGAATGCGCTTCATGCGGCTCACCACGTACGCGGCCACCGCCGTGAAGAACTGCGGCGACGTGCCGATGACCAGATCCACGCCACGCACGCGCGGGCTGGCGACGATCGCGCTGGCCATGAAGCTGAGGTAGTCCAGGATGCGACGCACGAACCCCTCGTTGGCCGTGATGTACGACCACACCCGGATCACCTCGATGCCCTCGATGGTCTCGGTCTGGAACGCCTTGTTCTGGTAGCCGTCGAACACCTTGCCCTTCGGGAAGTTCGGGGCGCAGGTGATCACCGTCACGCGATGGCCCTTGCGCACCCATTCGCGGCAGTGCTCGAACGTGCGGCTGGCGGGCGCGTTGACCTCGGGCGGGAAGTTGTCTGTCAGGAAGAGAAGATGCACGCTAGCTCCAGGTGAATCGAACCACGCCCGTGCGCCCCGTGAGTCGCGCGACAGCGACCCAGTTCGGCACGCTTCGACCAAACTCGGGATGCCAGGTGGATCGCTCCACGGACCAGGCCGCCCGCTGCACCTCGACGGTCATCGTGCGATGATCGCCGAGCGCAATCGAGCTCGGATTGATAGCCGAAATCTCGAGATCCGGCGCGAAATGCCAGTGGCAGGCAAGGTTTCCGCGACCCGGCACCTCGTCGAACACTTCGAGCGCACCCGGCGTGAACGTCCAGGTGCGTCGATGGATCGCGCCACCACCAAGGCGCAGGAAGCCGTCGTGCGAACAGGCGATCTTCAGCGAAGTGGCGCTGGAGAGGATGCGCAGATCGAGTGGGCGGGCACGCCTGGCCACCCGGAACCCGCCCCACACCTCGCTGGAGTCCGCTTCGTCGACGGTCAGCGTGTTGTGGGCGGCCGTGCCGCGCTGACGAAGGCGCTCGGCACCGATCCCATACACCGATGTGCCGGAGTTCACCAGCACGCGCCGGCCATGCAGCGACAATTCGAAGGACAGCGTGTCCGCATGCGCATGCCCGGGCAGATAGTCGGGCCCGATCGGGCCCACATCCAGCATCGCCACCATCGGACCCTGCTGCACACGGATGAAGCCGCTGGCCTCGAGGTGCGTGAAACCATCCGCTTCCGGCGCCAGTGGCGCAAAGCCGAGGCGTCCCGCATAGTCCTCCAGCGCCGCTGGCGACGGTGCAATGCCGATCGCCGCGTCGTTGAACAGCGCGATCTCGCCGTCCGGGTGCGTCATGGCCGACAGCCAGCGCCGCATCGACTCGATCCGGTCATGCTGGGACCGGAACCACTCCGCATCCGCCGGACGAAGCGCCTTCGAGCAGGCGCAGGAAGCGTTCCACAGATCCAGCATGTCCTCCAGCGCAAGCGCGTGATACATCGGCGATCGCTCGAACTGCCCGCCATCCTTCAGGATCTGTTCGGGCACCTCCCGGCGCAGGATGTGCAGTCCCTTCTCGAACCACGCATCGGCTTCGGGGCCCTCGAAGAACAGTCCCGCAAACACCAGGGCCTTGGCATTCACGAACAGGTGATTGCCGAGCAGGTGCCACTCCAGGCGCTGCGTGAGCCACCGCGCCTGCACCGCCAGGCTGTGCACCGCTTCCGATGAAAGCGCCTGGCCCTGCCACGCCCACTTGATCCAGTTCACGATGCGAAGCGATGACGGATAGGGCTCCCACCCCGTGCCGCGCGCGGGCGGATTGTCGCGAATCCAGCGCGCCACCAGATCGTGATGCCACGCGGTGCGCGCCTCGGCGCCAAGACCGTGCAGATCCTCGAAGTAGTGCTGGTTGTAGCGCCACAACTTGGCGACCTGATCACCATCCCATCCAACATCCGACAGCGCATGCGACTCGTTCAGGAATCGGAACGTGCCCGGTGCCTCCAGGCTGGCGCGCCGCCGGGCCGCCTCGCACCACGCACCATCGCGTTCACGCAGGGGCGGCGCCGGCCGCACATCGACCCGCGGCCTGGCCAGACGAAACCGCACGCGACCGATGAACTGGGCCGGCTTCAGGTGTCGCAGCGTGTGCCAGTAGCGGAGCAGCGTCTGCGCGGAAGCCATCACGCCCCCAGCACCGACTCCAGCGCCTTCACGATGCGCTCGCTGGTGTGTCCATCCCACAGCGGCGGAATCGCGCCGCGCTTCCACTGGCCCGCGAACAGGCGATCCAGCGCGGGCTTCAGTGCCTTGGGATCGATGCCCAGCAGTTCGTTGGTGCCCATGGTCACCGTCTCGGGTCGCTCGGTGCTGTTGCGCAGCGTCATGCACGGCACGCCCATCACGGTGGTTTCCTCGGTGATGCCGCCCGAGTCGGTGATCACCGCCTTGGCATGCTTCACCAGGTAGTTGAACTCCAGATAGGGCTGCGGCTCAACAAGCAGCAGGTTGTTCGGCACCGCGCCAATGTCGCGCAGCGTCTTGGCCGTGCGCGGATGCACCGGGAACACGACCTTCTCGCCGCGCGTGGTGTCGCCGATCGCCTTCAGCAGCTGCGAGAACGTGTCGCCCGCATCCACATTGGCCGGTCGGTGCAGCGTGACCACGAAGTACTTGCCCGCCTCCAGACCCAGTTCGCCCCAGAACGGCGGCTGCTTCAGGCGCTCCATGTTCGACAGCAGCGTGTCGATCATGGTGTTGCCCACGAAGAAGATGGCCTTGTCCGGAACGCCGCTGCGACGCAGGTTCTCGTTGGCCACCTCGCTGGTGGTGAAGAACCAGTTGGTGATCGAGTCCGTCACCATGCGGTTGATCTCCTCCGGCATGGTCCAGTCACCGCTGCGGATGCCCGCCTCCACGTGCGCCACCTTCACGCACAGCTTCTGTGCGGCGATGGCGCAGGCCATGGTGCTGGTCACGTCGCCCACCACCAGGCACAGGTCGCTGCGCTTCTCGAGCAGCAGCTTCTCGTACCGGGTCATGATGCCGCCGGTCTGCTCGGCCTGCGTGCCGCTGCCGACCTCCAGGTTCACGTCGGGCTGCGGAATGCCGAGCTGCGTGAAGAAGTCTCCGGACATCTTGGCGTCGTAGTGCTGACCCGTGTGGATCAGCCGGTAGCGCAGCGGGCCGCCGGCGGCCTCGCGCGCCTTGATGGCGCGGATGATCGGCGCGATCTTCATGAAGTTCGGCCGTGCGCCCGCGATGATGTCGATCAGCTTCGTGGTCATCGTCCACCCTCGCACTGGTCGGCCGCGTCGATGGTGACGCGGGCCACCTCCAGCAGTTCCTCGAACGGGATCGGCGACGCGCCGCCCGATGCCACCGCCTGCACGAAGGCGCTTGCGCAGGCCTTCTGGCCCTTGTCCTGCTTCCACAGGTTCATCTTCGTGAAGCCCGGCCATGCGAAGCCGGTCAGCTTGCGGAAATTGTCGAGCTGCAGCACGCGGCCTGCCGCGAACACCTCAAGGCGCTCCTTGGGGAAGGCCTTGGAGCCGTTGGCGAAGTAGTGCACGGTGCCGATGCTGCCATCGGCGAACGACAGCTCGATGCTCACCGTGTCGCGCGTCTTGGTGTCCATCACGCTCACGCGGTGACCCGTGATCGCGCTGCCGGCCAGATAGCGCAGCAGGTCGATGAAGTGGCACGCCTCGCCCACGATGCGGCCGCCGCCCACCTCGCGATCCTGCGTCCAGTGCTCGGCGGGAATCGCGCCGGCGTTCACGGTCATGATGAAGCTCTTCGGGCCGGTGACGCCCTTCAGCAGCGACTTCACCTTCTGCACCTGCGTCGCGAAGCGGCGGTTGAAGCCCACCATCACCATCGGTGCGCGACCATTGCGCGTGCCTTCCGCGATGGCCTGCTCGATCTGCGCCAGCTCCTCGTGCTTCAGCGCCAGGGGCTTCTCCACGAACACGTGCTTGCCGGCGCGCAGCGCCTTGCAGGCCATGTCGGCGTGCGTGTCGTGGCGCGTGCTCAGCACGATCGCCTGCACATCGGGATCGGTGAACACGCCGTCGGTGTCGGTGGTGGTGCTCTCGAAGCCGAACTTGCGGCCCGCGTGCACGCCTGTCACGCCGCCGCTGCTGGCGACCACCTTCAGTCGCGCGCCGGCATCCTTGAAGGCCGGAATCAGCACGGCGGTCGCGTAGTTGCCCGAGCCCACGAAGGCGATCGAGGCCGCGCCCGTCGTGGGCGCGCCCGGCGCCGCAGGCAGCTTCACGGTGGATTGACGAAGCGTCGCTTCGGGCTTCTCGGCGGCGGTCGGGTACTCGAGCAGGATGCCGAGCGACGGAGCGCTGCCACCCACCAGCTCGTACGCCTGCTCCGCCTCGGTCACGGAGAAGCGGTGCGAGATGAGCGGCTTCACGTTCAGACGGCCGTCGGCCATCATGTCGAGCACCGCCTCGAAGTTGCGCTGCTCTGTCCAGCGCACGAAGCCCACGGGATAGTCGTTGCCCTTCTCCTCGTAGCTGGGGTCGTAGCGGCCCGGTCCGTACGAGCAGCTCACCTGGAAGGTGAGTTCCTTCTCGAAGAAGTCGGCGCGAGAGAGCTCGAGGCCCGTCACGCCCACCAGCACGATGCGGCCGCGCTTGCGGCACATCAGCGCCGCCTGATGCATGGGTTCGTTGCTCTTGGTGCTGGCGGTCACGATCACTGCATCCACGCCGCGACCACGCGAGAACGCCTGGGCGGCGGCCACGGGATCGGCACCGGCGCCCAGGTTCACCACTTCGGCGCCGAACTGCTTCGCCAGTTCAAGCTTCGCTGGATCGAAGTCGAGCCCCAGCACGCGACAGCCGTGCGCGCGCAAAAGCTGCACCGTGACAAGGCCGATCAGTCCAAGGCCCGTCACCACCACGGACTGA
>Ga0209617_10000557_pt1 | contig 16551 bp, 16 predicted proteins | sample LakEriepJuly2011_2_FD_187459 | JGI IMG/M metagenome (GOLD analysis project Ga0209617, IMG submission 187459) | Freshwater microbial communities from dead zone in Lake Erie, Canada - CCB epilimnion July 2011 (SPAdes) (version 2) | ecosystem: Environmental > Aquatic > Freshwater > Lentic >... | reverse complement strand
AAGATGATAAATTACCCTAACAGTTTCGAAAGTTACTAAAAATTTAATTTATTGTATGATTCATTAGTATAACAAATAATTTTATCTACTACACTTCTACAACATGGACAATTTTTATGTTTTGTTTTTACTAACTCTATTGTACAATCTATACAGAAATTATGATTGCATATAAAAGACGTACCATTTTTTAAATGATATGGATTGTAACAAATAGCACATTCGTTTTCATTACTTGTTTCTTCATATTTTTCATCTTCTAAAATAATATTAAATTTATGAATATCTTGATTGTCATGAATATTATTTTGACTACTATTATTTTCATTATCTAAATCATAATGAATTAAATAATTTAATAACACATTATTCAAATAATCACTAATACGTAAACTTGTTTCTTCATTTAACAGTATAAAATCTCTATTATTGAATAAATAATTATAATTCATATCAAATAAATGAACAATTATTTTGTTGATACTAGTTGTTAATAAACATCTGATTCTAGAGTTACAATATCTACAAGCATATGCTTTTAATAATTTTTTATTCTCACTAGATATGGAAGAAAAATCGTATAAAAAGCGTTCTACATTTTTTATTGTTAATATTACATTTAAAATATAATTACTAGTACTATTACTAGTGTTGTTATTTTTATAATAAATCAAATAATTATGAAAATTTATTAATGCGTAATCATTACATGTTGAAATATTGTGTCCTTGATTGTTACAAAATGAGCATTTACGAAGACGCACACTTTTATTACTGTTACTAATAATAGAATCTTCTATTATATAATTATTCATTGATAAATTAGTTGTTTCCATTTATAAATTATTATTATGATTATTATCAATATTATTTTTATTATCATTATCATTCAATTTTTTATAAATTATAAAAATAATAGTTAAAGGTTTGTTATTATATTATTATTATATTATAATAATGACTATTTATAAGATCATAATAGAGGATCGTAATTATTCTAATTGGAAAATATATGATTCAAATAATTTTGAAAAAAAAGAAATACATATTGATCCAATAGAACATAAATTGTTTTCAAATGATGTATTTACATTTGAAAAAAATAAAGTTAATATAATACATTCTTCTGTGAAAAAATCCACAGCTATACCAGGTGTTTTGATCATATCAAACAATAAAACTTATGGTCGAAAAAATGGGAAATTATTATACAAATGTATTCCTGATGATATTAAACTGCCGTCATTCTTAATACCGTATGAAATCAAAAAAGTTGGGTTTTCAAAAGTATTTATCAATTTATATGTAACCTTTATTTTCACTGATTGGAACGATAAACATCCACAAGGTATTTTAACTAATGTCATTGGTCAAGTCGATATTTTAGACTGTTTTTACGAATACCAACTTTATTGTAAAAGTTTAAATATATCTTTGCAAAAATTTCAAAAAGCTACATCAAAACTAATTCATAACAATTCGAATGATATATTCATTGAAAATATAAAAAATAAATATACTACAATAGAAGATAGAACAGATAAAACAAAATGGCGAATTTTCTCAATTGATCCAAAAGATTGTTTGGATTTTGATGATGCGTTTAGTATACAAAGTATAACTGATGACAATAATAACCCAGTATGTCATCAAATAAGTATATATATATCAAACGTAACAATTTGGATAGATGCTCTTAATTTATGGGACTCTTTTTCTAGGCGCGTTTCTACTATTTATTTGCCAGATAAAAGGCGCCCGATGTTGCCAACCATTTTATCCGAGGGTTTATGTAGTTTACAAGAAAACGTGACTAGAATCGCTTTTGTAATGGATATTTTTGTAAAAGATAATGAGATAATAGATATTCAATTTTCCAATTGTTTTATCAAGTTGTATAAAAATTATGTTTATGAAGAGAATAAGCTTTTAATGGATAATAATTATCAAAAATTATTAGAAGTTACACAAAATTTATCCAAAAAATTCAAATATATGTCAACTATTAAAGATAGTCATGATGTTGTTACGTATTTGATGATATTAATGAATTACAAGTGTGCTTTAAAAATGTTGACATATAATACGGGTATTTTTCGTTCAACTATAACAAAAGACAATATTAAATCTCCCAGAAATGTTCCTGAAGATGTGGTCAATTTTATTAAAATATGGCATAGTACAGCAGGACAATATATAGACGGCTCGCAATTAGTAAATGAAGAGTCGACTAAACATGCTATTCTTGACATGGAAGCATATATACATATTACGAGTCCAATAAGACGTTTGGTCGATTTATTAAATATGATTCAATTTCAGAAAGTATTGAATTTGATTACTTTTTCATGTGAAAAAATACATCATTTTTATGATAGTTGGTTGAATGACTTGGATTATATCAACATAACAATGAGATCGATACGAAAAATACAAACAGATTGTTCGTTGTTGGAGTTATGTAGTAATAACCCTAATATTATGGAACAGAAATACGATGGATATGTATTTGATAAAATTGTTCGAAATGACGGTTTATACCAATACATCATTTTTTTACCAGATTTAAAAATGAATTCTCGAATTACGATTCGCGAAAATATTGAAAATTATGAAAAAAAAAAATTCAAATTATTTTTATTTCATGATGAGGAGAAATTCAAAAAGAAAATACGATTACAGTTGCTCGATAATTAATAGATGTTTTGTTTTTTATTTACAATGGAGATGATTTTTCAATACCGACCACTTTGGCTATTTTCTTGATGATTTTGGTGTTTTTATCATATTCATCGTCGCCTTTTCCACCCATGGATTCATAGACTATTTTATTGTATTGATCATTTTTCTTGGAGTCATAATCTTCACAATCTGGATATTTCTCTCGAAAAGCCTTAAACATACAAATATTTTTATGGGCTATCAGTCGAATCGCTTTTCGCAATTTTTTATTGTTTTCATCTTCTTTTTCCCATGTATTGTCATCTTTTACATACATGACTTCCCTTTTTTGATCAGCACAATGAACAGGTCTTTTTTTGATATCAAGTGCGTTAAGGTTCTTAATGATTATATTGGAAATTCCTTCAATATAACCAACCTTTCCTACATTCTCCAAATCGGATACTTGTAGTTTGACCGATTCCACAAAATCACTAATATTCATAGCGTCTTTACACGTTTCGTTCAAAAATACTTGTAAATTAAATGTTTTATTATTTGAATTTGTATTGAAAATATTATTGGTTTGGCTATTTTTGGAAAGCTCAACTATAGTTTTATTTTGTTCAATAATAGTTTGTTGAAATTCATTATTTTGTTTGATGAGGGAAAAAATCAACTCTGGTGTTATTTCAAGTAAATTATTTGAATTATTGGATTCTAGTTTTATAATGTTCTCATTATTTTCAAAATTACATTTTTTCTTGTGTTTCCATAAACCAGAGTTATCATTGTATTCTTTGTCACAAAATTGACATGAATATTTTTTAATTTGCTTGTTTTTGCTGGAAATTGATTGACAAAGATTGCCATTTGATTGATTTTTATGTTTTGATGTCAACTTATGTTCATTAAAGTTGCTTTTACGAGACGTACTATAGTCACAAATATTACAGTAAAATTTTGGTGCTGGATTTGCTGGAAAAATATTGCTTAAAGTTGCCATATTTTAGAAAAAGAAAAAAATATTGTAATTTAATCAAAAAAAATTATCGTAACAAACCGAAAAAATATTTTTTGTGACCAAACCTTAAAAATACATTTCAGTCACAAATCACGTTTTTTTCCAAAGTTATTCGACCTTTTTCAAAAATGGACAAAAATAAATGTCCAAAATCGAAAATCCAAAATACTTTTTGGGGGACTTTTTTGCAATAATTTAATAAAGACTGAGAATATTAGAATTATAGTAGAATTCTTTGAAAACGACATGGTTGTCAGTAATAAAAAATTATATGTTATTGACAATCAAAATGTTAGTTTGTTCTAATTATTTATTTTTTAGGTGTCTTCTGGTTTTAGATATCTTTTTTCCTCCTTCTTTGCTATTGGTCGATGATTTTTTAGATGATGATTTTGAACTTCTATTTGAAGTAGTTTTTTTAGATGTAGAATTATGATGAAAACGTTTTTTAGCTTTTCTATAATCTTCTCCCATAAAAGATATTGGTGGTGTACTATTATGTGGCTCAGCCTTTTTCACATGTATAAATTCATGTAATTCTGTTAAAGTTCTATTTTTATTTATAAAATCTAATTCAGTTGGATTAAAATCAATCACTTCCATAAATTTATATCCAGATTTTGCGCTAAACCCGCGGGGTTTTCCTCCAATACCAAAGGGAGCTACTACAAATTCTACGTCACGGAAATTATTATATCCATTTGTTTGATTTATATAAACACCTATATATACTTGTTTTAAATGATCTAGTTTTCTTCTTGTATCTTGTATGTAATATTTTTTACGTGGCTTCAAGTTATTTTTATCCGCGTCTTTTTTTGGTAATTCTTCAAATTCCGCAAAAGATATTGTCATACTTTATATTAATCGTATATTTTAATTATTTATCTATTTTAATTATTTTATCTAGAATATACAATAAAAAAATATTTTTTAGTATGATGTAGAACTTCATGATGAGGAACGATATTTTCACACATCATTAATGTTTTTCAACCCAATATATATATAATAATTGGGGTAAACAACGTAAAGAAAAGTTTATATAGTAAGGAATTATAATATGCTTATATATTATGAAATTTGTCTATTATTTAGCAGCAATTGGGAATGTGGAACTAATGGAAGTTTACATGAAAAAATATTTTACAGGTTTTTCTAATATTATCTTTATTTTTCAAATAATATTCAACTGCTGAAATTTTATAATCTTCGCTTTTATGTGTCATTCCTATAATAAAAATAGAAAAAACTTACTCATAATTTGTCCCATTTTAAATCTTCAAGGGTGTAAATTCCAATGGAATTAATATACCAATAGGTGAATATATATCTTCTATACCCCATGTTATTAATGTAATACATAATCCATAAGTCATACTATTTCACAAAATATTATTTATGAAATGGGTTTAAAAATAAAATCAGATGTATAATTAATATAATCATGGTAAAGGTTTGTAGTATTACATCCTATTCTAAAGAAAATGAAACGAAATATCAATCTTATTTTGAAAAGTATGATTATCCATTACATATTTTTCAAAAACACGCAATAGAAGCAATTGTTGAAGGTCATCATGTTTTAGTAACCGCGCCAACTGGAAGTGGCAAGACTTTACCAGGAGATTTTTCCATTGACTACTTTCATTCGAAAGGTAAAAAAGTTATTTATACGACACCTATAAAAGCGCTAAGTAATCAGAAGTTTTATGATTTTACAAATAAATATACAAATATAAGTATTGGACTCATTACAGGTGACATAAAAACCAATCCTGATGCGGATATTCTTATAATGACAACTGAAATATTATTGAACAAATTATTTCAAATTAAATCCAATAATAGTGAATTAAAATCTAGTATCTCTTTTGAAATGGACATTGAAAATGAGTTGGGTTGCGTTGTTTTTGATGAAATACATATGATAAATGATCAATCAAGAGGACATGTTTGGGAACAATGTATAATGTTATTACCTAAACAGATTCAAATGATTGGATTATCAGCAACTTTAGATAATCCAGAAAAGTTTGCGCTTTGGCTTGAAAATAAAGGCGATATTTCTAGCCATCCAGAAAAGATTGTTTATTTAGCATCAAAAAAAGATAGAGCTGTTCCTTTGACACATTTTGGATTTATTACGACTACAAGTAGTATTTTTAAAATAATTAAAGATAAAGCGATTCAAGAAGAAATAAAATCGCTTACAAATAAACCTCTTGTTATTCAAGATGCGAAAGGCAAATTTGATGAGCAACAATATTTTAAAATGAATAAAGTATTAAAATTAATGGAAAAACATGATGTACGTATCAAACGACAACATGTTTTAAATCAAGTAAGTAAATATTTAGTAGAAAATGAAATGCTTCCAGCATTATGTTACGTATTTTCAAGAAAACAGTTAGAAATCTGTGCTAATGAAGTTACAACAAATCTATTAGAGTTTGACAGTAAGACTTCTTACATTATTGATCGAGAATGTGAACATATTATACGAAAATTACCAAATTATCAAGAATACTTGAATCTTCCGGAATACATTAATATGGTGACTTTATTACGAAAAGGAATAGCAATCCATCATAGTGGCGTAACTCCAGTGCTAAGAGAAATGGTAGAACTTCTTTTTTCAAAAGGATTTATTAAATTATTATTTTGTACTGAAACAATGAGTGTTGGAATTAACATGCCTGTAAAAACAACTATTTTTACAGATATTAATAAATTTGATGGTGATAATAATAGATTGTTATATTCACATGAATATACACAAGCCGCTGGTAGAGCAGGTCGTTTGGGTTTAGACAGTGTTGGTAATGTAATCCATTTAAATAATTTATTTAGAAACCAAGACACGTTGACTAGTTATAAAAATATGATGAGTGGAAATCCACCTTCTTTAAAATCAAAATTCAAAATTTCATTCAATCTTCTTTTGAATTTAATAGAAATAGGTGATAATAATTTTGTTAATTTTGCTAGAAAAAGCATGGTTAAAGACGATTTAGATAATGAATTGAAAGAAATTTATTATAACATTTCCAATCAACAATTAGCCTTAGATAATTTGGAGAATACGTTTAAAAATCTCAGGACTCCAATATCGACTATTAGTGAATATTTGGATTTACTTAAAAAAAAAGAGTCTTGTGTGAATAAAAAACGCAAGGAAATTGAACGACAAATTGAAACTATAAAAGATAGTTATGTAAATATTGAATTTGATAAAATTACGATAGAAAAATATAATGACAAGTTAAGATTGATAGATGAATTACAGGAAGATTACAATTATATTGATAAATTTATTGATAATAATGTTGAAAAAATAATTGGTTTACTTTATGATGATGGTCTTATACAAAAAGAACAAGGTGAACCCATATTATCTTTAAAAGGTAAAATAGCATGTTGTTTGAAAGAAACACATTGTTTAGTTTTTGCTCAGCTTTTTGAAGAAAACACTTTCCAGACTATGAGCGCTGTACAAATTGTTATGTTGCTGAGTTGTTTGACTAATATTGTTGTAAAAGATGAAGAAAAAGATTATATACCAAAAATGGTGGATAATAATATGAAAACGATTCTTTTTAAGGTTAAAAATTTATATGATAAATATTTAACAAAAGAAAATCAATTGAACATTAATTCAGGTATTGAATACACGTTTCATTATGATTTATTAAATTATGTTGAAAAATGGTGTTATTGTGAAAATGTTGTGGATTGTAAAAAGGTCCTTCAAGATTTAGAAAATGATAAACATATATTTTTAGGGGAATTTGTAAAAGCATTATTGAAAATTAATAATATTTGCAATGAATTTGAAAATATTTGCGAAATGTTTGGAAATATCGAATTATTGAATAAATTAAGAGAAATACCCAATATGATTTTAAAATATGTTGTTACGAATCAATCTTTGTATGTATAGGTATGTATAGGTATGTATAGGTATGTATAGGTATGTATAGGTATGTATAGGTATGTATATATCTACAATCATGGAGAATGTTTCGAAAAACAATGTAAAAAAACAGAGCATGAACAAAATTGAAGATGAATATTCACATTGTTTGATTTGACGTCTGGTTCGATTTCAACGTCTACTTGATTATCTCCACTAAGTAAATTGATGTTGTCATCATTAGTTACGTCGGGTTTATCTTTATTGTCATTATTGTCATTATTGTTAGAATTTTCAGCATCATTGGTTTTATTTATATGGTTGTCCATTTTATATAATTATCATCTATTTTTATTATATAAAAATGAACTTAAAGTTGTCCTATTTCAAGTTAACAATAATAAAAATTGTAACATTAACAAAATGAATAATAAGATAATAGGAAATAAATATAAATTACTTTCTCAATTAGGGTCAGGGACCTTTGGTACTATTTACCAAGGAACTAATATTAGAACAAACGAAAAAGTTGCTATTAAAGTAGAATCGATATCGAATGAATTTAAAATACTTAGATATGAATCAAATGTTTATAAGTTACTTTCTACTATTAATGGAATACCTAAAATTAAATGGTATGGTAAAGACGATATTAATTATTATATGGTAATAGATTTATTAGGAGATTCATTACAGACGTTAATAGATATAAAAAAATCGTTACCATTAAAAACTATACTTCAAATAGGTGTAAATAGTTTAATTATTTTAATGAAGATACATGAAAAAGGTTTTATTCATAGAGATTTAAAACCAGAGAATTTTCTATTAAGTATCGATCAACCAAAAAAAATATATCTAATTGATTTTGGTATTAGTAAACCGTATATTGTCAATAATAAACATATTGAATTTAGATATAAAAATAAATTTATAGGGACAATGAATTTTGCTAGTATTAATTCTCACAATTTTTATGAACAAAGTAGAAGAGATGATTTAGAGTCATTAGCATATATTTTAATATATTTTTATTTTGGTAATTTAGAATGGATGACTTACGAACATATTGTAGATATACACGATGAAAACAATTATATTAAAACTAAGAAATTCGAATTAATGAATAATGAAAAAATTCCTACAAAACTTATGGAATTTTATAAACATACCAGATTATTAGAATTCGATAAACAACCCGATTACAAATATTTCATAGAATTATTTACAAATGAAGTTAAAAAAATGAGTAGAAATTAAAAAATTTATTTATTATTAAATTACACAAATGGGATTTGAAAAAACAAAGGACTATATCGAATGTATTTGTAATTTTTTGGATGTATTAAATGATAAAGCAAATAAATTAAAGGATATAAAATTAAAAAATATATGTAAATTAATATTAAAATATATTGTTACATGCTGTACTGAAAATAAAATACTTATTACAGAATTGAAGAAAATTGATGATTTTGATATGAAAATAGTTTACGAATATATTAATAAAAATAATATCAAAATAATGGATTTTAATAATATTAAAATGGAAGATATTGATATTAATAATGAATATGATATTGAATGTTTCGTTTTATCGCATATTTACTATATATATGAAAATAATTAGTTTGTCTAGATTATCTAGAATGTTAAGATATTAAATGACAAAATAATATAAAGATATGATAATAATAAATAATATAAAATGTCATTAAATAGAGATGTTGTTACAACTACACCAGTTACAAATTCTACTGAACGTATGGTTGGTCTTGTAAAGTGGTTCAATAATAAGTCAGGTTATGGTTTTATTACTGTTGTTGATGGTGACAAAAGTGGATCAGATATTTTTGTTCATCATACAACTATTAATGTATCCAACGAGCAATATAAATATTTAGTACAAGGTGAGTATGTAGAGTTTTCTTTGGTAAAAGTTGAAAATAGTACTCACGAGTATCAAGCAACTGAAGTGTGTGGAATTAAAGGTGGAAGATTAATGTGTGAAACACGAAGAGAATTAAAAATAGCTCGTAATAACTATAAACATACTGATGATGTAGTCATGGAAAAAGATTATGTTAGAATGCCTCGTCAACAGCGTGTTCAAACAACACAACCGTCACATGTTGTAGAATCTATACCAGATTCAGAATCAAACTCGTGGACAGTAGTACCAAATAAATCTTATAATTCAAAACAACCATCCCAAGGTAAACCTTCTACTTCGGGTAGAGGTAGAGGTAGACCTCCTCGTTCTGTAAATTAGTTAAATTATTTTTACAAAATATTTAGTATTATATTATTTACATATATATATATGAATAATATAATAAGACCTGCTAATTTTAAAGCGTCCCCTTCAGCTTCATCGTATATGAATTCAAATGGTACAAATAAATTATCTAAAATGGGTGGTAAACGTAACCATAAAAAACGTTGTGTTAAGAAGGGTGGAACAAAAGGTACAAAATTACCAATGAATCAAAATAATGACGACATTTATAGTATGATGGAGGAAGGGTTTGAAAAATCACAAAAAGATGATCTACCTATTGAAAATGATGATATGTATGATCGCATGGAAGAAGGGTTAGGTTCATCATCAGAAGAAGATGTGGGTTCAACCTTAGAAAAAGATGATGATATGTATGATCGCATGGAAAAAGGTGTGGGTTCAACATCAGAAAAAGATGATGATATGTATGATCGCATGGAAAAAGGTGTGGGTTCATCATCAGAAAAAGATGATGATGATGATGACACATATGGAATAAGTGGAGGTTCGCGCAAAAGACGTAGTAAAAAGAAACGTTTAAATAAAACTAGAAAGGGTTATAAAATTAAACAAACAAAAAAAATATATAAAAAGAGAAAAATTCACCGACACAAAAAAAATACAAAAAAACATAAAACTAAATAATTGTTTTTAGCAGTTAATTTTTATACAAATAACAAAGAAAGACCCAGTTATTTATCAAGAATCAATAATTTTTCAGAGGTTTTAGACAAACTATCCAACTCAGAATTAGCACACTTACTTGTATGAAAAGCAAATATCTGTTATTTTTTTTGTGGATTTTTTATCCCATTATAAATCTTCGATGGTGTAAAATAATGTAAATTAAAATATCTAAATTATTATAATTTAGATATTATAAAATATGGAAAATAATAGTAAATTAGATTTGATTAAGGAATATAATGACGTTATTTTTTCTTCAAAAATAAGCAAAGAATATGAAAATTTAATATTTATTTATACTCCACCAAAAGTAGGCTCAACCGCTTTGGTTTCATCGCTTCGTTTATCATGTTCTAATAAATTTCTAACATTACATATACACGATGAAAACATGTTGAATATATTGACTCATTACGATAATAAACATAATATTACCGTAAATGATATTATAAAGTATAATGCTTATTTGGGAAAAAATGTTTATGTAATTGACGTTTATAGAAATCCAATAGAGAGAAAAATTTCAGAATATTTTGAATTATTATCCAATTTTCATTTTAATAATAGTGATAATAATGTAACTAATTATGATTTGAATTTATTAATAAAACGGTTTAATAAATTATTTCCTTATATAGGAGAAGGTGATTATTTTTTTGATAAATATCAATTGTCTATTTTAATTCCAGAAGTGTTTGATTTTGAAAAAAAATTTTTACATATTAAAAATAACAACAATATAAATTATATTAAATTGAGGTTGTGTGATTCGGATAAATGGGAAACAATATTAACTTCAATTTTAGATACAGAAATAGTAATCATACCTGATTATAAAACAGAAAATAAAGTAATTGGAGAACTTTATACACAATTTAAAAACAGTTACAAAATACCTGAAAATTTTTTAGAAAATATTTTAAAATGTAATTATTTTAATTATTATAATTCAGATATAGAAAAAGAAAAGTATTTGAATTACTGGAGTAGTAAAATAACAAATGAATTTCAAGCATATAATGAAAACGAATATAAATTATATATGGAGATTTCAAAAGAAAATCAATTTTATAATAATATTCAAAGACATCATTATTTAGATTTTGGATGTATTTGTAATTCTTGTTTTAACAAAAGAAAGCAAGTAATTTATAAAATAAAAAATGGAGAACCTGTCAATTTAAAAATAATACACGAGGAAATAGTAGAAGAGAAAAAGATAAGAAAAGTAAAAGTAATTAAAAAATTGTGTGATTCGATACAAAGTAATAATAATCACTTTAAAAAAACAGGATATTCTAATAGAGGCACCGATTTTACATTATCTGGAATAATAAGATAAGAATTGGTTGTTGTACTATTTTTATCATATTCCTGGAACGTTAGCGGCGTCTGAAATAGATGTAAGACAAATTAAACAAAATATTACTAACGTATTCAGTTTATCTTTTTCTACTAAATATGTTTTGAATTTATTATAATCTACTGATTTGCTATTATGTGAAGATAAATGAGTTTCTTTTTCTATGATTTTATGTTTACTTCTTTCTTGTAATAGTATTCGCTGGTTGCGTTTTCCATAACTTTCTATCTTTCTTTGTGATGCTGTATATAATAATTTAATATTTGTTAAATAGTAATTAAAGAAAGAATCCAATACCGAAACGTTATATAACAAAAAACACAGATTTCTTTTTCAATGGGTTTTAATATTACTATTATATAAAGATATGAGAGGAAGTTCATTTTATAGATTAGATGATAAATTAATTGAAAAAGATTTGAATAGTATAGAAGAAACCAAATTTAATGATAAACTTCACAAAGTGTATCCACTAGATGATAGGGTAAATTGGCTTTTGGAAAAATATAATTACACCCCAAAAAAACCCCCAAATTATACAAGATTGATAGTGTGTATTTTGACAGCTTTGTCAACAATCTTGACAATAATGTTGATTTGTTGTTATGAATATCCAAGTAGTTTACAAACAAATTTACGTGATTTTTCTATAGCAATGATTTGTATAACAGTAATCTTTTTTGTAATATCTTTAGTGTTATTACTTTATTTTGGAGTAGGTGATGATCCAAACAAATATAAAAAAAAAGCAATATATATATGTCTTGTAGTAGAGTTATTTGATATAGCCGGTAGTGTACTAGTATATTTAAATAAATTAAATGATTTTTAAACGGTAAAAAAAATGTAAATGAGAAAAGTATATGAAAGTAAAAAAAAATTGAAATTAAAAAAGTATATGAAATAAAAAGTATTAAAAAAGTGTAATAACGGGTGCTAAAGCAAATTAAAATTTCAATTTGAAAGTAAAATTCGTGAAAGTAAAATTCGTGAAATTCATAAAAGTAATTTTGAATTAATTTTGAATTAATTAAAAATGAGTCAAACCATGAATATTATGAATATTAAAAAGAGTACAATGGAAAATTTGTATAATATGAATGTAAATATTTGTAAAGAAAAAATCCTAGAATGTAGTAAATTGTATAATTTTGACGGAGAAGAAGCAGTAAGAAGATTGCTTGTAGAAAATAATGTAGATAAAGTGGATAAAGTAGTAAAAGAGAAAGTGGTAAAAGATAAAGTAGTAAAAGATAAAGTAGTAAAAAGTGTTTATCCAATGCCATTCAACAATGAAAAAAATGAAGAATGTTGCTCAGGCATTCGTCAAAACCATGGTTTATATACTCAATGTGAAAACAAAATGTCGCAAACAAGTAAGTATTGTAAATCATGTGATAAACAAGCAAAAAAGAATGAAGATTGTAAGCCAGATTATGGTGACATAGAAGATCGTTTAGCAGTAGGTGTATACGATTATCGTGATAGAAAAGGTAAAGGTCCAAAAAATTATTTAAAAGTGTTAAAAAAACTAAAATTGAATGTAGAAGATGTTATGGCAGAGTTTTCCTCTCAAAATAAAAAAGTTCTTGATATTCATTTAGAAGGTGAAGCCCAAAAGCGTGGTAGACCAAAAGCAGAAAAGAAAGTGAAAGAATCAAGTGGTAAGAAAGGTCGTCCAAAGAAAGAGTCAAAAGTAGTAGAAGTGAATTCGTCGTCGTCGTCGTCGTCGTCAATTGAAACAGAAGATCTTTTTGAAAATCTAGTAGCAAATGTTGTAAATAATAAAGTAGAAAGTAAAGTAGAAAGTAAAGTAGAAAGTAAAGATGAAGAAGTAGATGTAGTAAAAAAGTTTGAACATGACGGTAAACAATATCTAAAGTCGAAAAAGTCAGGTATTGTTTATAATATGGATGAAGATGTGATAGGTAAATGGAATGAAAATACAAAAAGCATTGAATATTATGAAGAATGTGAATTATCAGATGAAGAGTTGGATGACGAATAGTTAGTTAGTTAGTAAATTTTGTTGTAATTTGTAATTATTAAATAAAGTGTTTTTTTTTGTGTGTGTGTGTGTTGTTCTGTGTGTTACTAGTATCGCATATATTAAAATAGTATTTTTTGTTCTCTCAAAAAATAATATTGTGTTGATCAAATATGGTCGTATTTTCATGACTGGTTTCTATTTTTCATGACTGGTTTCTATTTTTGGTGACGTGTTATGGTGTGGTAATACACTATTAAAATATTTGAAAAACTTGAAATGGTAATAAATAGTCGGCATCGGGCACTCGATATGACACTCGAGTATAATGCGAAGCATGATGATAGAGTGTATGATAGAGTGTATTTTTTTGTTATAATGTAAATATCTTAGAAAAAAAATTGTTCTCTCTTTAATTACAAAATAAAATATGAAAACTATCAACTAATTATTTTGAGCTCTAACAAGTTCACGTATAAACATGTTTTCATCATACTCGTCATCATCATCATAATCATCAATATTATAAAATTCATCATCTTGATCAAATCCAATATCATTAAATTCAATGCTGGCATCATCATCATCATCATCATTAGCAAATATATTAGAAATATCGTTGTTGTCTTGTTCGCAATCATCGATGCCGATAAATCCTTTAGGTAATAAAGCGGCTAATGCTTCTCTCTGTCTTAGATTATTCCTACAAATAGGACAAGGTAATTTCCGTTGACATAGTTTGATTCTATTCCAACATGAAATACATAATTTATGTCCACATGGTGTTGTAGTCTTTGTCATATCCAAACAAACACAACAATCCTCAGGTTGTAGCAGGTTACATAGTAAGAAATCCGATTTATCGTCTTCATTACGAGGAATAGTAAGAGATGTAGTATGATCAGGTGTATAGAATAATCCCTCCAACTTATCAAATTTCATAACTAGAATGTCTTTATCAATAAGCTGTAATACTTGTATATAATTTTGTAATGTATATTTTTTAGGTTTTTGAATATATGTTTTTTTAAATAAAATAGGTTTACATGTGTAAACGGTTTCCATAGTAATGAGTCTTTTTTTCTTATAAAACCAAACATTATCAGCAGAAATAACCAATGACATACCTTCATGGTTTCCAACAAATTGAAGTCTAACTGATATGCTGTCGATAATTGTAGTAGGTAAATGTATGACCCAATCAAATAGTTCATCTCCTCTCTCTTTGTTGTATTTTCTGATGACTTTAGCAGTGTCTTTTTTGTTTAAAATCTCAGAGTTAGGTAAATTATGAGGAAAAAGCATGCCTCCTCTAACATAGGGTGAAGACGGCAATGACATGTTGACTGTATTCGTTGTTGATAATTTTAGAAAGATTGCGCAGTTGTTATAGTAAGTATGCTTATCAAATTAGTAAAAAAAGTATTTCAATTTTATTTTAAGGGAGCGTCTAAGGTTCGCATGTGACCCCTCATATCTACATTAAAAAAGTAGAATAAAAAAGGCCGAAGGCTTTGGCTCCACCTTTAAAAAAAGGTGAAAAGTTAGTTAAAGTTACAGTTATAAAATGTTTGTGTTACTAGTTACAGCTGAGTATATCTTTTGGTTGTCTTCGTTGATGCCTAGCATTTTTAGGTACACCGCAATCTTCATAAAATTGTTCCTCATCAAATATGCTTAATGCGAGCTCTTTGAAAATAGCTAGTGCAAAGTATTTGATATGGCTGCTATTTAACGCATAGACCCCGAGCATCTCTTTATCGGTAAATAGCTCCCCTTTTTCTTTTCTGTCCAACCAACTTGTGAATGCGATGACGTCATCTTTTTTGTTGAAGAAGTACAAGAAGATTTCACTATGATTTACTGCGATGTTTGTTAAAGTAGCATTTACGTATTTTACTCTCTCTTCATGAACAATAGGATCGTTAAGGAAGTAATCCATTCTCAATTGATTCATTTCAGAGGTCATTGTTAGTGGCATGTTTGTTGTCATTGTTGTTAGTTGTTAGTTGTTATTCTGCTTGTTATTAGGTTCGCGACACTTGTTTTATTAGTTATATGTCTTACCAATAATCTTAGAAAAGTATTTCAATTTTTTTTTATAGCACCTAAAATTGCCCTAACTTCAACTTCAACTTCAACTTCAACTTCAACTCCTTTGGCTCCACCTTTGTTAAAGGTGGTACTTCAACTTCAACTCCTTTGGATCCACCTTTGGTTAAAGGTGGTACTTCAACATCACAAAGAGTCAGGATAAGAGAAAAAGAGCGTTGTCAGCAATGTAATTGTGAGTCCTGAAATGATTGTAAAACACTACCTTTTTTGTCACTGGTTTCTATTTTTTGTCACTCATTTCTGTGTGTCGATTTTTGCTTATGGATTTGAAATACTGTGTTCTCCTAGGAACATTCGCGGAACATTCGCGGAACATTCTCCAGAGAACCGAGCACCATGGCGCGGGATGATGTCACTTAATATGGTGCGAAGCACGTGTATGAGTGTATGATGGGTGCTTCATTTTCTCTCTTTAACATTGATCAAAGAGAGAAAAAGGTCCAGTAAAAGGAGGGGTCATAGGGGAACCATGGGTTCCCTTAATTCAAAGAGAGAAAAAGGTCCAGTAAAAGGAGGG
>Ga0209617_10000554_pt1 | contig 16616 bp, 10 predicted proteins | sample LakEriepJuly2011_2_FD_187459 | JGI IMG/M metagenome (GOLD analysis project Ga0209617, IMG submission 187459) | Freshwater microbial communities from dead zone in Lake Erie, Canada - CCB epilimnion July 2011 (SPAdes) (version 2) | ecosystem: Environmental > Aquatic > Freshwater > Lentic >... | reverse complement strand
CTCTAGGACATTCTCCCTTTGAATCGAATTTTGATTATTTTGAACATAGTCACCCATGTACTTCAGGAAATCTAAATTGGTATAATCTCTTAAATATCCGTTGGACACAAAAAGATCTTTCCAACCATCATTATCGTAGTCGGCGAACAGCGCACTCCAACTCCAGTCAGTGTTGGATATTCCGGCCAATTGGCCCACCTCGGAAAACATCGTGTTACCTGAAGCATTATTTCCAAGATTCAACTGAAGCATATTACGCATGATTTGATGCCCAAAACCCACCTTTAAATTGAAATCATACTTCTCATAATTATCGGGAGACATCAACAGCTTTTGCCTTAAGTTATCTTCGGGCAACATATCTAAGGTAAAAATATCGGGTAGTAGATCGTTATTTACATCGGCGATATCATTCCCCATTGAAAAGTGCGATATATGACCGATACTCGAATTAATCGTATTAACGAATGATTTACCAGCCTGATTGATGTATAAATAATCGGGAATGGTATAATCGTTGGACACATAAAAATCGGGCCAACCGTCTTGATTGACATCTGAAATTCCCACGGCTAAGCCGTAAGAAAGTGTGGAACTTTGAATTCCTAATGCTTTTGTTTGATTGATGAATTTTCCTCCTTGGCCTGGATTGACAAAAAACTGGATCCCTGAATTTTCATCCGGTTTGTTTAATAAATCGGCGGTGCTGGATTCGTCCAAAACGGGCAAGGATTTTGGATTATGGTTCACTAAAATCATGTCGAGATCTTGATCTCGATCATAGTCGAAAAATACGGCATGTGTACTATTAGAAGGACTGTCTAAGCCGTATGCAGCTGCCTGATCTTTAAATATAGGAATGCCGGCCGCATCATTCCCTTGATTGATAAACAATTGATTTCTTTTTTTATCAGTTGGCAAATTGCCTGAATAACATAGGTAAATGTCTAATTTATGATCTCCATTAATATCCACAAAGCTAACGCCAGTCTTCCAGGGACCTGGTCGGCCCGTCACGCCAGCCTGTTGGGCCACCTCCTTAAATTTTAAATTACCTTCGTTAATATATAAATGATTAGCCTCCATGTTGCTCGAGAAGTACATGTCTTCTTTCCCGTCCCCATTGAGATCACCCGTAGCGACACCACCCCCATTGTAAAAATATTCATACATGAGGACATTGGTATTTAAACCTTCTTGAATATTGTTTTGAAAATTAACTTGGGTTTGTTCCGGACTTAACAAGGAAAACAATTGAGGTTCGGAAGCCTCCACAGATTTATTGGATTTTTGACATCCAAAAACAACTAGAAAGGGTAATAAAAGATAGTATTTAGGCACGAATTATTTTTTGATAAAAATAAAAAAAGGAAATGGGAAAGTCGCTAAACTTTCCCATTTCCTTTAAAATTAATTTGGATTAATATCCTGGATTCTGAACCAAATTTTTGTTACGGTTCATTTCATCGCGGTGGATAGGTAAGAAATACATCTTATCTGCCCAAGCGCGGTTTTCCTTTCCTGGATCCATAGGTACAACTTTATATTGATAATCGTAGCTAGTAGGATCATATCGATAAAGTGAAACCGTTTTACCAGGTTTTAAAGTTCCGATCACATTAATGACTTGAACTTTGTTTCCTAAGGTCGTCGGAGCAATCATCCAACGACGTGCGTCATGATAACGTTGTTCCTCGAAGGCCATTTCAATACGACGCTCATTGCGATATCGAAGGCGCAGAGCATTTCCACTTTCAGTGACCGCTGGCATACCTGAACGGAAACGAACTTTGTTTAACCAAGCACGAGCCTCAGCATCTTCGCCTAACTCAATACAAGCCTCCACATAATTCAACACTGCTTCAGTATAGCGGAAGAAAGGCCAAGGAATTTGTTGCCACGTATTTTGATCAACAATCGCAGGATTGGGGTCCGTAAATTTACGGAAATAATATCCCGTATAACTTCCGTTCCAGTCTTCAATAGAACTCTTACGCGTATCTAATCCAAAATAAGGAACTTTTGCTGAACCTGAGTTTATTTCATACTGACCTGTTTGAATTTGATTGAATGGGTCTTTTGGAGCTGCACTAGCCGAACGAGGCTTCCAAGCAGAACCGTCATACATCAAGGTCGCATAAAAACGAGGATCACGATTTACGTAAGGAGCAGCTGAATGATCTGCATTTGACCAAGAAAACTTAGTACCATCCATCATTTCATAATCATCTACGAAATTTTGAATAGGTGCATTTCCAGCCCAGTTGTTATATCCATTAGGTCCGTTGAACAAACCGATACGACCACCATTTTCAGCTTTAGCATTAATGAAATAACGAGCAAAAATTAATTCTTTCTCTCCACCACTTCTGGATAAAGAGTTGTTCATATAATTTGTTGTTCCAACTTCTTTCGAAACAGGTGCAGATAAATTCAATTGATTTCCTAAACCTGGCAAATCTAAAACAGCTTTAGCCGCATTTTTAGCTTTAGTCCAACGCTCTGTACGAGAACCATCCACAAAAGCAACAAATTCTGGATTTGTGTAGGCAGCCATCGCAGCAGATTTAGACTTAGCTGTACTAGCATCATATAAATCACTGGCTGCATATATTAAAATACGAGATTTTAATGCTAATGCAGCAGCTTTTGAAGCACGACCCGCGGCCATAGTTCCAGTCAATAAAGCAGCAGACTCATCACATTCCTTCTCAATAAAAGCAATACACTCCTTCATGGTATTTCTTTTTGACATGAATTCAGTATCAGCTAACGAGAACGTCTTATCCACGATGGGAACTCCTCCAAAATAGCGAACTAATTGATGGTAATAATAGGCTCTCATGAATTTAGCTTCTCCGTTCAATCGATCGACAGTAGCTTTAGGAAAAGTAGTCGCCTTTTTCAAATTTTCTAAAGCCACATTACAAGCACGTATACGAATATACATTTGTTGCCAACTTAAGGTTCCGTTAATCCAACCTGGATCGGCAGGATTTGAACGTGATTCAGTGATCGTAGTAATATTACGACCTGGGTGCGTAAAGGATGCCTCATCCGTCAAGGAAGCTAACATCTGCTCATCAAAACCTCCATTACCTAAGCCTCCGTAGAGTTCAGTTACAAAAGCCTCTGCTAAGCTCGGATCTGTCCATACGACAGACTCAGAAAGTTGATCTAAAGGTTTTGTGTTTACAAAACTATCATTACAGCTAGTAAAGACAGTTCCGAAAACCGATAGTGCAATGATTACATATCTTTTTTTCATTTTTTTGTCTAGTTAATTATTAAAATGTTGCTGTTAAACCAAAATTGATAATCTTTGATTGTGGATAATACTGACCTGTGGCATTGACTGTTTCGGGATCAAATACTTTCAACTTATCCCAGGTAAACATATTTAAACCATTGGTATAAAATCTACAATTTTTTAAACCAATTTTACTCAATAATGTTTCAGGAATGTTATATCCGATTTCAAAGTTTTTCAAACGGATGTAATCTGAATTTCTTAACCAGTACGTATTATTAGCAGAAAAATATTGATCATTTCGGTTAGCAATTCGAGGATGTACACTGCTTGGGTTTTCTACTGTCCAACGGTTTTCATAAATATCAGTTAAATAATTACCAATATTTCCCATTTCGCCCGCACTAATATACTGCATCGCTCCAGCTGCTCCTTGAAATAAGATCGTTAAATCAAAATTCTTGTACGTCGCACCGATATTAAATCCTCCTTGGAATAATGGCAATTGAGTGAAATCATTACGAACCGCATCGTTCGGGTCGATTTTTCCATCGCCATTCCAATCCTTGTATTTCATATCTCCTGGGCGCAAAGTATTCACGAGAGCTTTATAGCTTATCGTTGTTGCATCGATATCCGCTTGATCCTTAAATACCCCATCATATTGGTAAGCTACGTAGGTATTCATCGGTCTGCCCGTAGAACGTTGCCACTCTGGCGCGCCAGGTGCCTCATCCCAGAATAAAATCTTATTCTTAGCATAACCTCCATTTAAACCTATATTGTATTTGAAATCACCAATTTGATTGCGATATCCTAAGGTAAAGTCAAAACCTGTGTTTTCAACTTCTCCAATATTCTGAGCTGGTAAAGTTAAACCTGTCGACTGAGGAACAGAAGCGTTTTTAACCCAAAGAATATCGGTACGTTTGTTGTAGAAATAATCCAATTCAAACGTTACCTTATCGCTAAATAATGAACCCTCTAAACCGATATCCGAGTTCGTTGCCACCTCCCATTGAATGTTGTTATTAGGAATTTTGGTTTCAAACAAGGTTTTAGTTTCTGTATTTCCAATGATGTAACTTCTGAATCCATAGGTAGACAAGTATTGGTAAGTCGCAATTTGGTCATTCCCCATTTGTCCCCAAGAACCTCTTAACTTTAAGAAATTGATCGCAGGCAATTGGTCTTTGATGAAACTTTCTTCCGACATCACCCAACCCAACATACCGCCTGGGAAAAATCCATAACGAGTATCCTCAGGGAAAATATCCGAACCATCATAACGCCATAAAAATTCAGCTAAATATTTTTCTTTGAAGTTATAAGCTACACGACCAAAATAGTTCAAACGTGCGCGCTCATAAGCACCCCCAGCATTATTTTTCTCTAAATCTCCTCCTGCAAATAGTTGATCCAAAGCAGGTGAAATGAAGAAACGACGATAAGCATTGAAGTTATCTCCATCAATAGTTTCTCGATTCGTTCCAGCTAAAACTGTAATTCCATGACCATCAAATTTACGCTCATAAGTTGCAATAGCTCCTAACAAAATATTTAATTGGGTTTCATCACCAACTGTCAAGCGAGGCTCAGCGGGTCCACGCTTACTCGCCACTAATGTTGGTGTCTTTCCATCCGCTTCAAAACCACTTCCTTTTTGATAAAGAGTCCATGGTGTCTCCCAACGTTTAGTAGAACGGAAACGCTTATCGATGGCAGCTGTACCAGATAATTTTAAACCTTGAATCCAAGGAATTTTAACATCCAACTGTCCATTCGTTTGGAAATAACTTTGCTTATCGCGGTCATAACCCGTTTGGTTGGTTGTAATAACCACTGGATTTTGACCATTTTCAATATCAGGACCCGGTAAGCCGTTTGGCCAAAATGCTTGCTCCTGCGGCTTGCCTCTCATTTGCATCCTAAAAATTGCACCGGCTGCCTGCGTTGGTGATTCACGAAATTCTTCACGCCCCAAAATACCAATAGAAAGATTTACATTTTCATTTATTTTTGCATCCAAATTTAAACGTAAATCGTATTGTTCATATCCTTTGGCTGAGTTTTTGTAGAACGCATCCTGATTTTGGTAACCCATGGAAGCCAAATATTTAATATTCTCGCTTCCCCCACTCAATTGAACATTGTGACGAGATTGAGGTGACCATGGTTTTAAAGTTGCTCCATACCAATCTGTATTGGGGTATAGCCAAGGATCTGAACCATCTCCATACTTTTGAATGTCAGTTGGGCTATATGGCGCTTTTCTACCATTATAAACCCCTGTAGCCTTGTAAGCAGCTGTTGCAGCACTCCATTGGTTTGTTGGCAATTGATATATATCCAAATCATTTAACATACCTACATACTGAGATGCGTTTGTTAATCTAGGAATGACCGTTGGATCTGAAAATCCTTGATTAAACGAGTAAGATAACTCAGGCTTTCCTGACTTTCCTTTTTTCGTTGTAATCAAGATAACTCCATTCGCCGCACGAGCACCATAAATAGCAGCTGATGCATCTTTCAAAACAGAGATCGTCTCAATATCAGCTGGATTAATACGGTCTAAACCTCCTGAACGATTTGGAATACCATCGATTACGATTAAGGCATCATTGTTGTTCAAAGTGTTAGCCCCACGAATACGAATCGTAGACCCATCGGAACCAGGCTCTCCTGAACGGTTAACGGCAACCACCCCAGCCATACGACCTGCAAGTGAATTACTTAAGTTAACACTTGGCGATTTCTGTAGGTCTGATCCTTTAACTGACACAACAGAGCCAGAAACAGTCGCCTTTTTCTGAACACCGTAACCCACGACAATAACCTCAGAAAGGCTTTTTGCATCAGGGTTAAGGGACACATTGATAATGCTTTGATTCCCCACGGTTACTTCTTTACTTTCATAACTCACAAAAGTAAAAATGATTTTACTAGAACTACCAGGTACAGAAAGGCTGTACTTTCCATCTACATTCGTCGAGGTTCCCTTGTTGGTCTCCTTAACGATGATGTTAACTCCGATCAAGGCCTCGCCTTTCTCATCGGTCACCTTACCTGTAATAGTTTGATTTTGACCAAATGCCACCCATGAACTGGAGAGCAGAAAGGCCAGCAAGTACAGTAACTTGCTACGGTAAAAGTTTGATTTCATAAAATGATTTTTTAGATGTTTAATCGACAAAATGTTTAATTATGTCGATTTTAATAAAGCGAATATAGATAGGCTTTATTTTTTAAAAAAACTTTTTTTTGAAATAAATTATGTTTAGGCGAATTTAAGGCGCTTTTTGTCTAAAATAATAACTTCTGTATACTTGGATAATCCAACATATTTGCTGATTTATTGGTACAAAAACTTTAAATAATACTATAAAATGAAAAGTCATTCCTAATGGTAAAAAAAAACCGATGTAGCACAAAAAATATGGCTACATCGGTTAAAGTTCAATCCCGTAAACAAAATATAGAGGCCCTTTTCCTAATTTCCTCTCGGCGCTCTAAAAATAGTAGGCCTCCAAATATTATTTTTACTATTGATGTCAGGGAATACATGGTCTGGATCAATCGTCACCGACTTGATCGGGATGTTGGTCGACGTTCTAAAGGTCCAAGAGCCTCCTCTTTGCCAAATTTCAACAGGAAAAGTAAAACGTTCTTTCGCCCCACTAACTAATTCCACATCAACCACAGCCGGCATCGCCATCTTTTCCATATTTTCAATGGTAATTAAAGCGCCTTTTGCTGGATCTTGTTCGATGTAATCCACATCCTTCACCGATTGATCTAGACGCCATAATTCGTAAAACCAGGATTTCCAGAACCACCCCAAATCCTCACCCGCTCCATCTTCCATTGCTTTAAAGAAGTCTAATGGCGTTGGATGTTTAAATGCCCAGTGCTTGATATAATTCTTAAACGCATAATCAAATCGATCCGCCCCTAAAATATTTTCTCGTAAAATCTTTAGGCCTATGCCTGGTTTGTTATAAGCTTCCCAACCTAAATTCATGGGCTGAATGACATCAGGAATTGAAATGATGGGATCCGCATATTCCCTAAACATTCTAGGAGCTATTTGATGCATATCCATTTTTTGGCTTTTAAACTCTCCTTTATTAAAGGCGTCCATGGAATAAAAATTAATGAATGTATTAAAACCTTCATCCATCCAAGGAAACTTACGCTCATTTGAACCTACAATCATTGGAAACCAGTTGTGCCCAAACTCATGATCTGTAACTCCCATCAGCGCGCGAGTTTGATCGCGGTATCCACAAAAGATAATACCTGGATATTCCATCCCTGAAACGATACCGGCTACATTCGTCGCTACCGGATAGGTATATTCGTAAAGCCAATTCGAGTAGTATTCAATCGACGCTTTCACATATTCTGTTGACCTACCCCACGCATTTTGCCCATTGGACTCCACCGGATAAACCGAAACAGCCATCGATTTTTTACCACTTGGCAAATTGATTCTTGACGCATCTAAAATAAAAGATTTTGAAGTTGCAAATGCGACATCACGGGCATTCATGCATTTGAATTTCCATGTTAAACGATCTTTTGCAGGTCTTGAAGCAGGATTTAATACCTCCTCCGCTGAACGAATGACTACAGTAGTTTCAGATTGTGCCGCCAAAGCCCATTTTTTCACTTGGTCTGCTGTATAAACCTCCGTAGGATTAACAAGTTCTCCAGATCCCACTACGATATGTGAAGCCGGCACATTAATGGAATACTCAAAATTTCCATATTCCAAATAAAATTCACCCGCGCCTAAATAGGGTAGGACGTTCCAACCTTCGATATCGTCATATACACACATCCTTGGAAACCATTGGGCCACGGTAAAAATAGCGCCATTTTTGGTTTCTTGAATACCCATTCGATCATGGCCATTCGCCGGAGACTTAAAGGAATAAACAATTTTTATTTTGGCTACGCCCACTTTTTCAGCCATGGGTTGAGTCAAACGAATTTGCATCCGCGTGTCTTCTACCACATAATTTGCCGCTTTGCCATCCACCATCACACTCTCTATTTGATATCCACCCTCAAATCCTATATTCCCAAATCTACCTCCTGAAACGGGAGTGGTTTTGCCTCCACGTGATTTAGTCGAAAATGAATTTTGATCTAATTGCAACCATAAAAAAGGCAATTTATCCGGCGAATTATTTTTATACGTCATCTCCACCTCACCCGAAATTTTACGTGCTTCTTCATCTAAAGATGCGGATATTTTATAGTCTACCGAGTTTTGCCAATAGGTTGGCCCCGGGATACCAGAACCCGAACGAGCAGAAGACGAAGGACCATAATTCCAAAGTGGGTGAAATAATTCGTAGGCATTATACGTCGACTTTGTCTGACCAAAAGTTGAGAATGCCGCAAAAAATAAAATGAAAACTGTATTTTTAATCATGATGTATTGTATTAAAAAATAGTTAAGACTTCTTCGTCCAATAAACGCTTGGATAAACCTAAAGCTTTGGGAACTTCATAATGGAAGAAAAATTTCATCGTATGAATTTTATCTTGGTAAAAAGCGAGTTCGTCAGTGCTCAAACCTCCTGCTTTTATGGCAGCCGCTGCTACATTTCCCTGCTTCAACCATTGCCATGCTACGGTAACTATACCAAACAATTCCATATAAAGGCTAGAATCCGCGAGAAAAACATCAAATTCTCCTTTCATCGCAATGCCTAATTTGTGCATCGTCACCTTGGTCAAATTGGCCACTTCGTCTTCTAGGAGACCTGCATATTTAGCAACTAAATCAGAAGATTTACCTGATTCAATATCTTTTGCAATCCATTTTCCTAAGGTTTGAAGTGCCTGTCCATTATTGGCCGGGATACCTCTGCCCAACAAAGTTAAGCCGTGGATTCCGGTAGTTCCCTCGTAAATAGACATAATCCGCACGTCTCTAGCCATTTGTTCCAAAGGAAAGTCTTCGGTATATCCATAACCGCCCAACACTTGAAGTCCTTGGTTAACCGCTAATGTTCCCATTTCGGCCGGATATGTTTTTGCGACAGTCGTCATCAAGTCTAATAACAATTGGGCCTCATCCTTTTCCTCCCCTTCAGCGCACTTCGTTAAATCATCCCAAAGAAGGCATTGGAAAAGCAATCCCATGGATCCTTCGACAATCGCTTTTTGGAAATACAACATGCGCTGTACATCCGGGTGATTTTTAATTAAAGTAGGTGGGGTATTGGGATCTTTATTGGTCAATAAACGACCCTGAGATCTTTCGTTTGCATATTGCTTCGAGAAATGATACGCGGCAGAAGCGATATATGCGCCGCCCATACCTACACCAATTCGAGCCTCATTCATCATCTGAAACATGTACTTAAGCCCTTTGTTAGGCTCGCCTACTAAATAGCCAATTGAGGCACCCTTATCACCAAAAGATAAATGAAGTGCGGGCGTGGCTTTTTGGCCCATTTTATGATAGACCCCTAAAGAGACCACCTCATTTTGAACCCATTGGCCATTTTCCATTCGCTTTTTGGGTACTACTAATAGGGAAATTCCCTTCGTACCTGCAGGAGCACCTTCTAATCTGGCTAAAACCAAGTGTATGATATTTTCAGAAAAGTGATTGTCCCCTCCTGAAATGAATATTTTTTGACCTTTGATGGCATAAGTCCCATCGCCTAAATCTTTGGCAGATGTAGTAACGTCGTTCAAGGAGCTTCCTGCTTGGGGTTCAGTTAAACACATCGTTCCTGTCCATTTTCCGGAAAGCATATTAGGAACAAATTTATCTGCTAATTCTTTGGAACCAAAAGACGCAATTAAATGTGCCGCACCATGCGATAAACCTGTGAACATCACCACTGAATTGTGGGCCGCACCCCGAATAAATTCATGTGCTCCACCCACTAAAGAAGGAAGTTGTTGGCCCCCATGCTCAAAATCAAAAGTGACACCGATCATTCCCGATTCACCCATCTCCTTCACATAAGGTTCGACTCCTGGATGTACATGTACCACGCCGTCCACTAATTCGGCTGCCTTTCTATCAGAATCTACGTAAATGGGTCGCAAATATTTCTCGGCAATTAAATCGGCAGAATCCAATAACATGTCAAACATGTCAGGCGTATAATCTGCAAAGCGAGGATATTTACATAGGGAAGCACTATCAAAAACCTCCTTTAAAAGGAAGTCAAGATTTCGACGGTCGTATTCTTTTGCCATAATCAATTATTATTTGAAACAAATTTGCAGAGAAAAAATATATTATGCAAGCATACTATATTTTTGTTGATTGATATCATAATTTATTTACAGCATAGACACATTGACTCCATGAAATCATTATAACAATGGATCATAGCCGCTGCCGCCCCAGGGATGGCAACTGGAAATTCGACGAATCGCCATCCGGAATCCCTTGAAAAAGCCGTATTTCAATAGCGCTTGTTTCGAATATTCAGAGCAAGTCGGTTGGTACCGACAGGAATTAGGCAAAAAGGGGGATATCATTCCTTGGTACATGCGGATTAAACCCAAAAAAATTAATTTTAATATCGTGCCCAATTTTTTCTCTTGAAATGTTTAGCTTTCGTTTATTTGTTAATTAAAAGAAGCGAAGATTTGATATAAACGCTAATTTAAATAAATTGCCCTAAATATTTTCCAACCAATATGCCGAAAATTGCTAATAGTTCTAAACTAATACTCATTTTATCGACCTTTATCTTAATTGGTCTATTAGCAAGTTCTCATCAAACGAGGAGTTTCTTTCATTCAAAAACAAAAATAGAATTAAAGAATGACAGCCTTAGCTTACTTTTTGACCCCAAAATAGCGGAACAAAAATCCATTAAACTGGATACTTTTTTCAAAAAACTCCAACAAAACACCGGCTTCAACGGTGCAGTATTAATTTCCCAGTACGGAAAAGTTATTTACAATAAATCGTTTGGCTACGCCAACTATTTCACCAAATCCCCCATCAATAGCCACACGCACTTTCAGTTGGCCTCTGTGTCCAAGCAATTTACCGCCGTGGCAATCATGCAATTGAAGGAAAAAAACTTGCTGGGCTACGACGATCCTATTTACAAGCACATTCAAGGATTTCCATACGATTCTAGCTTAACCATTCGAAGTTTATTGACCCATCGTTCCGGTCTTTCAGATTATGCCTATAACATGGATAAAATGTATGATAAGAAAGTTCCACTGACCAATCAAAAGGTAGTGGAAATGATGATCCGACTAAAACCACATATTGATTATAGGCCGAACGCACGTTTCAACTACAATAACACCAACTATATGTTGTTAGCTTATATCGTTGAAAAATTAAGTGGCGAAAATTTCAGAATCTATGTGAAGAAAAATATTTTTGAGCCAGCAGGCATGAAGGAAACATTTATCTACGATCCATTGCATCCAGAAATGCTGAAAACCGCTGCAACAGGGTATGTACCAAGGCGTGGGGGTCCTGCCGCTTCTGACTTTAATCACTTAGATGGAGTGACGGGCGATAAAGGTATTTACTCGACCGTTGAGGATTTGCATCTTTGGGATAGCGCATTAAATGAAGAAAAATTAGTCAAATCAAGTACTTTGGAAGAAGCCTTTACTCCACAACATACCATTCCGACTACCCTTCCAAAAAACTATGGATTTGGTTGGCGCCTAACGCAACTCGATAATGGTGAGTGGCTTACCTATCACACGGGATGGTGGCATGGGTTTAAAAATTACTATCTTCACAATCCAAAAGACAATTCATCCATTATAATTTTGGGTAATATGGCAGGACATTCTTTGGGAAGAGTTAACGTAGTTCAATCCATTTTGTACCCAGAAAAAGCAAATTTATTTATGAAAGGGGAAGCACTTCCCTCAGAATTCACCTCTGGCAACTAATTAAATACCTTATGAAAAAAATCATCTTAATGACAATCGCATGGTCTTGCTTCAGTATAGCTAGCTTGGCCCAAACAGATGATGACTCGATCAAATCGATCATCAACACCTATTTTGACGGATTCACCAAAGGCGATTCCGCAAGCTTAAATAAAGCATTTTATGCAGGTGCCTTATTGAGAAACCTAAATACAGCTACGGGAAGGGTTCAAGACTCTCCCGTAAAAACCTTTATAAGCAAAATGCCTGCGGGTGGAGTTAAAGCAACAGGAAAATTAATTTCCTATTCGTATGCTGGAACTTCTGGAGTGGCGACTGTAGAATTACAATTTGCCGACTTCAAATACATTGATTTATTAAGTTTATTAAAAATAAATGATCAATGGAAAATTGTTTGTAGGGTCTATAGTCGAGTGGAATCGGATGTCGAATTAAAAGGATCTGCTGCCTCAGAAATGGCAGCCACCCCGGCAAAAAAGAATTCCGCGAATGCCAAACCAAAAAAGAATGATGGTTGGTAAACCTTAAAATTCATCCCAAACCATATAAAACACAAAAGGGAGGTCTTCATTCGAAGACCTCCCTTTTATTTTTAATCATTTAAAATCCTTACCAGTAGATAGGACCTTTGCCTAAATATTTTTCAGCAATAGGCATATAATAAGACTTTAATTCTTCGAAATTAGGGATTACAGGAGATTTCGTATATAAATCATACTGATTGAAATCCTTAATCCAATCTAAATATTGCGCATCCTTTTCATTCAATAATGCTTGATAACTTCCACCGGTATGCCATGGATAGAACGAATGAAAACGAATCATCGCCATTCCAGCCTCTGGGATTGTATTCGTAGGATGATTTTTCAATACTTGGTATAAATATTCATCATGCCCCCAGGCTAATTCTAAATTATCTAATCCACAACCTGGATTGTAAATACCTAATTCTGAATTATAGCGATCAACCAACATATCCGGATTTTCCTGATTGAATTCTGGATACACACAAGTGTCAGGCAATTTGCAACCGACTACAAACACATCGCCAACTAATCCCCATTGCTCTGCTTGGCTCGTTCCGTCCTCATCAGAACCAAATAAATACATAGCTTTTCCTAAGTCATGAATCAAACCTACCAATTGCATCCAATCTGGACGACCATCTTGGCGAATTCCTTCTGCAGATTGCAATAAATGGATAATGTTAGGGAGATTTAAATCAGGGTCGCTTACGTCAATTAAGGCGTTTAGGCGATCCATCATGTCCCATAAATCCATCGGACGTTCAAAAGTCAAATACTTTTTTTTCATCCGTTGAACATAATCATACGTTTGACGCGTACGCATCTTATAATAGTGGTCCTTTACGGCTGCAGTAATATCGCCTTGCTCGTAATTACGAAATTCGGATTTTTCTTTAACTATAGTTTCCATACGAAATGATTTGAGGAACCAAATTACAAAATGATTTTAAAAACAAAAAATCAATGTGTCATCAAAGACAAAGCAATCGAGCTAAAAAGCATCAAGAAACCAAGGACAAAAAATATGGTAGGATTTAATACAGGGACAGAATTGTCACTTAAAGATGCCTCATACGGATTTTCAGAAAGATAACGAACAGGTATTTCCTGGCCAATCTCACAACTTTTTGCGATTCCCTGCTCAGCTTCTCTTCTAAATTCTAACCCATTCACATGATAGGCAACGATTGGAAAATAAATAGGGAAACGACCTGAATGGTCTCCACGTGCATATCGCTTAGATATCTCAACAATCTTGCCATAGGTTGTTATTGAATGAGACACCCATTTAGATCGTTTTTTATACAAGAAAATTCCAACCACAATGAGGGCTACTGAAATCAACAGAAACAGACTTAAAAATAAAGTCATCGAACCCTGAAAAGATCCTGTTGGCCTACCTGAAATTAACAAAACACCTAATAGAAACATATTAACTTTAATGAATTCAGCTGTAATTCTCCTGAATTTTGACCAAAGCAACAACAAAAAATAATTAAAATCAAATTTTGTAAATTCTCGATAAAAATGCTTCAGGATCGAATTCGAAGCCCTTTTTACTCATTTTTGTAAGAGATTAAAAAAGTGGATTGAATTTTGATAAATTTTTATAAAAAATTGTACAATTCAGTCATTTTAGGTTTTAATTTTCATTGAGTTTCGCTAAAAAAATATTTTTATAAAATTTTTAATTTCATGCAAATTTGTATTTTTGGTCTTGAACAAACCAAATAATGATGAAAAGTACTGTAAAATTCCAGCTCATGGCCATGATGTTTTTGATGTTCTTCTCTTGGGGAGCATGGTATGGCCAAATGAGTAAATATCTCCTAACAACGTTGGGTGCGACTGGAGACCAAGTGGGAAATGCCTACACCACATTTTCCATCGCGGCAATCTTTGCTCCCTTTTTTGTCGGTTTGATCGCTGACCGTTTTTTCTCAGCGCAAAAGGTGATGGGATTTCTAAATATTCTAGGAGGTGTGATATTATATTTCTTGAGTCAAACGAGGGATCCAGAAATTTTCTTTTGGTACATATTAGCTTACACGCTTTGTTTCGCTCCTAATTTGGCCTTGTCAAACTCCATCGCCATGAATCAAATGCAAAATCCTGAAAAGGAGTTTCCCGCGATTCGAGTTACGGGAACCATTGCATGGATTGTTGTCACAAATATCATTGGATTTTTAGCTTTAGGGGACAACGTAGCTATATTTCAAATTGCCATGTACAGTTCATTTGCCTTAGGAATATATGCCTTCTTTCTTCCTGATACCCCACCAAAAGCAGATAAAAATGCGTCGATTGGACAAATCATTGGTCTAGATGCACTCAAATTATTCAAGGATCGTTCATTCCTGATTTTCTTTATCTCATCTATCTTAATCTGTATTCCTCTTTCATTTTATTATGCGATGGCAAACCCGTCTTTGACAGATTCACACATGACCAATGTTGAAAACAAAATGTCATTGGGGCAAGCCTCTGAGGTAATTTTCATGCTCTTAATTCCACTAGCTTTCATCCGCTTAGGAGTCAAAAAAATGCTTGTGGTAGGACTCGTTGCCTGGATTATTCGCTTTTTATGCTTTGGCTACGGCGACGGAATTCAAAGTGAATGGATTTTATATATCGGAATTGTGTTACATGGGATATGCTTCGATTTCTTCTTTGTCACAGGACAGATCTATACGGATCAAAAAGCGGGTGAAAAGATTAAAAGCTCAGCCCAAGGATTAATTACTTTAGCCACTTATGGCGTGGGAATGGGCATCGGATCTAAATTATCAGGAATCGTTTTAGACATGTACACTAGCAATGGAGTGCATGACTGGAAATCAGTTTGGATGGTACCAGCAGCGATAGCTGCCTTAGTGCTTATTTTATTTGTACTTTTCTTTAGTGAGAAAAAAGAAACAGCTTAAGTATTTTTTATTTTTCGAATCATCCAAAATAAGAGTGCCGGAAAAAAACGTTTGACAAACAGGCCTAAAGCCTCAAGCTTTCCGCCAATGAAAAACTCGTTTTTCCCGGTATTTATCGCATTCAAAATAGCTTCCGCTGTTACCGTCACATCTAAGCCCTTCGCTTGATTTGGATCCATTTTGCCATATTTTTCACCGTCTTTATTGAGCGCATGAATGGAAATGTTCGTCTTAATGTATCCTGGTAAAATAGTGGTTACCCGAATTCCATCCTCATACACCTCGGCCCTCAAAGAATCGAAAAAGCCAATCAATGCATGTTTTGTAGCACCATATGCGGCTCTTCTTGGGGTACTTATGCGCCCAGCCACAGATGCAATAGGGACAAATCTTCCTGATTTTTGACTTTTAAATATGGGTAAAATGGCTTGCGTTAAAGAGACGATCGAAAAGAAATTAACCTCAAATAATTGTCGGTAAACGTCAAATTTCGTATTTTCAATAAAGGACCTTTGGCTCACACCCGCATTTAAAATAACATAGTCTATTTTGCCATAAGTCCGTATTACTTCATTCACTTTCTCCTCGTGGGCCAATAAGTCGATCACGTCAAAAGGCATCACATGTGCCATTGAACCATATGATCGACAAGCATCAGCCACACGATTTAATTCGGATTCTCGTCGGGCCGATAAAACAAGCTTGGCCCCTTGGCGAGCAAAGGCATAAGCTAAGGCTTCTCCTATTCCGGAAGAAGCTCCTGTGATCCAAACTATTTTATCTTTAAAATTCATAGGTCAATGATGCGTATAGAATCAATTCACATTTTCAAGTTCTTTGAAAAAGTCGGCCATAGGATTTACTTCTAGTCGGAGTAATTTTTGCCACAGGCGAATCGCTTTAGTCATCAAACCACTTTCAATCAAAAAGCCATCATGTCCGTACAAAGAATCGATTACTTGAAATGAAGCATCGGGAATATGTTTGGCTAAA
>Ga0209617_10000552_pt1 | contig 16633 bp, 13 predicted proteins | sample LakEriepJuly2011_2_FD_187459 | JGI IMG/M metagenome (GOLD analysis project Ga0209617, IMG submission 187459) | Freshwater microbial communities from dead zone in Lake Erie, Canada - CCB epilimnion July 2011 (SPAdes) (version 2) | ecosystem: Environmental > Aquatic > Freshwater > Lentic >... | reverse complement strand
GGCCTCGGCCTCGGTGCGCGAAGCGCGGCAGTGCACGGCCACGTCCCAGCCCTGGCCTGCCAGACACAAGGCGATCTCGCGGCCCAGGCGCTTGCCTGCGCCCGTCACCAGCGCAACGCGGGTGCCAGGCTCGGGCGACGCCGATGCGCCTGAAGGCAAGAGATCGTTCAAGGTTGCATTCACGGCTTGGTTCTCGGAGGTGCTTGCGACAGGGGCGCCGATGGCTGAGGCCAGGACGTGCGCACGGTGAGGTGCGCCTTCCGACACAATGCGGCCATGAACCGCCCCACGCCATCCACCCACCTGTCCAGCGACAAGGGCCACAGTGTAGTGGCCGCGCCCGTCACCGGGCACCCTCTGGCCGAGCTGATCGCCCATGAAATCCGCGAGCGCGGTGGCTGGATGGGCTTCGAGCGCTTCATGGAGCTGGCCCTGTACGCCCCCGGCCTGGGCTATTACAGCGGTGGGCGACGCGTGCTGGGCCAGCGCCCACAAGACGGCAGCGATTTCGTCACCGCGCCAGAGTTGACACCCCTGTTCGGCGAGGTGCTGGCGCGCCAGCTGCTGCAAGCACTGGACGCCACCGGCACCGACGAGGTCTGGGAGTTCGGCGCCGGCACGGGCGCGCTGGCCGAGCAGCTGCTGGGCGAGCTGGGCGACCGCATCCAGCGCTACGTCATCGTGGACCTGTCGGGCTCGCTGCGCGACCGCCAGCACCAGCGCTTGCTGAAGGCCCACCCCAGCCTGGTCCACAAAGTGATCTGGGCCGACAGCCTGCCCGAGGCGATGTCCGGCGTCATCGTCGGCAACGAGGTGCTCGACGCCATGCCCGTGCACCTGCTGAGCTGGGACGGCGCGCGTTGGCAGGAGCGCGGCGTGACCCTGGCGCCCGAAGCCACCAACGGCACCCCAGGCACCGCCACCCACGCAGCGCTTCACCCGCACCCCACCTTCGCCTGGGCCGACCGCCCGGCCCCCGAGGGCGTGCGCCCCCCCACCGAGCACCCCGACAGCGACTACCCCCCGGGCACCGTCACCGAGACCCACGGCCAGGCCGAGGCCTTCGTCACCACCCTCGCGCAGCGCATGACGCGTGGTGCGGCCTTCTTCCTGGACTACGGCTTCCCCGAAGCCGAGTACTACCTGCCCCAGCGCCACGGCGGCACGCTGATGTGCCACCACGCCCACACCGCCGACCCCGACCCGCTGACCATGGTCGGCGACAAGGACATCACGGCGCACGTGAACTTCACCGGCATCGCCTTGGCTGGGCAAGACGCAGGCTGGGAAGTGCTGGGCTACTGCAGCCAAGGCCGCTTTTTGACCAACTGCGGCCTGGGCGAGGCCCTGGCGCGCACCGGCCAGGCCAGCAACGCCGCCGACATCCAGTCCCGCGTCGCCCTGCAGATGCTGGTGGCCGAGCACGAAATGGGCGAGCTCTTCAAGGTCATCGGCTTCGTCAAGGGCCCGTGGTTCGAGGCCATCGGCTTCGCCCACGGAGACCGCACCCACACCCTGTGACCGACCTGCCATTGGCGCCCTGCATGAGGGCCATCGGCAAAACCTCTCGCACGCTTGCTGCGCCGCAGCGATAATTCCGGCCATGCTGCAACAACGCACCCTCAAATCCCTGACGCGCGCCGTGGGCGTGGGCCTGCACAGCGGTCAACGTGTCGAGCTGACCCTGCGCCCCGCCGCACCGGACACCGGCATCGTCTTCCGTCGGGTCGATTTGAGCCAGCCGGTGGACATCCCCGTGCGCGCCGAGTCGGTCTGCGACACCCGCATGGCCACCACCATCTCGCCCGGCGGCGACCCGGGCGCGGCCAAGGTCAACACCATCGAGCACCTGATGTCGGCCTGCGCCGGCTTGGGCCTGGACAACCTCTACGTGGACATCACCGCCGAGGAAGTGCCCATCCTGGACGGCTCATCGGCCGCGTTCGTGTACCTGCTGCAAAGCGCGGGCATCGAGCTGCAGAAGGCGCCCAAGAAGTTCCTGCGCGTGCTCAAGCCGGTCGAGGTGCGCGAAGGCGAAGGCCGCAACCTCAAGTGGGCCCGCCTGGAGCCCCACCACGGCTACAAACTCGCCTTCGAGATCGACTTCGATCACCCCGCCGTCGACCAGACCGGCCAGCGCGTGGAGTTCGATTTCAGCAGCGGCAAGTACAAGCAGGACATCGCCCGCGCCCGCACCTTCGGCTTCACCAAAGACGTCGAGATGATGCGCTCCCGCGGCCTGGGCCTGGGCGCCAGCATGGACAACGCCATCGTGGTGGACCGCTACCGCGTGCTCAACAGCGACGGCCTGCGCTACGACGACGAGTTCGTCAAACACAAAATCCTCGACGCCATCGGTGACCTGTACGTCGCCGGCCACCCACTGCTGGCCTCCTACACAGCCTTCCGCTCGGGGCACGCGCTCAACAACAAGCTGCTGCGCGAGTTGCTGTCCCAGCCCGACGCCTTCGAGGTCGTGAGCTTCGACGACGAGCGCAAGGCGCCGCGCGGCATGGCCGAGCTGGCCCCGGCCTGGTAAGCCATGGTGCTCTTTCGCTTCCTGGCCGTCGGCTTGGGCCTGGCCTTTTTGCTCAACATGGCCGTGTTCACCATCACCGGCCAATCACAGTGGCGCGTGCGTGCCATGCTGTGCCTGAAATGGGGCGTGGTGCTGGGCCTGTGCTTCTTTGGCCTGCTGATCCTGCGCCGCGCGGCCGTGTTCATCTGAACGCCCAGCCGACCGGGGGATAGCCCCCTGTTCAAGGGGCAGGGTGAGCCCTAGCATGGGCCGTGACAAAAACAAACCCACCGTGATGGTGGGAGACGGTTCCATGAACTACCCAGCCTTCCACGCGCGCTCGATCCGGCAGCGCGACGCTTACTGGCGCGAACAGGCGCAGCGCATCGACTGGCACCGCCCCTTCCACACCGTGTGCGACACCCGCAACCCGCCCTTTGCGGAATGGTTTGTCGGCGGACAGCTCAACCTGTGCCACAACGCCGTGGACCGCCACGTGCCCCACCGCCCTGACCAGCCTGCGCTCATCTTCGTCTCCACCGAAACCGGCACCGAGCAGACGTTGAGCTACGGCCAGTTGTTCGTCGAGGTGCAGCGCATGGCCGCCGTGCTGAGCGCCCAAGGCGTGGGCAAGGGCGACCGCGTGCTGATCTACATGCCCATGATCCCCGAGGCCGTGATCGCCATGCTGGCCACGGTGCGCCTGGGCGCCATCCACTCGGTGGTCTTCGGCGGCTTCGCAGCCCATTCGCTGGCCACCCGCATCGAGGACGCGACACCCAAGGTCATCGTTTCGGCCGATGCCGGCTCGCGCGGTGGCAAAGTCATCCCCTACAAGCCCCTGCTCGACGAGGCCCTGCACCTCAGCAAACACCAGGTGGACAAAGTCGTGCTGGTGCACCGGGGCCTGTCGCCCGCCGGCCTGGTCGAAGGCCGCGACATCGACTATCACCAGGCCCGCCGCGAGGTCATGGACCAGGTCGTGCCCTGCGTGTGGGTCGAGGCCACCCACCCCAGCTACACGCTCTACACCAGCGGCACCACGGGCAAGCCCAAAGGCGTGCAGCGCGACACCGGCGGCTACGCGGTGGCCCTGGCCGCGTCGATGGACCAGCTCTTTTGCGGCCAGCCCGGCGAAACCTTTTTCTGCACCAGCGACATCGGCTGGGTCGTGGGCCACAGCTACATCGTCTATGGCCCGCTGCTGGCCGGCATGAGCACCATCATCTACGAGGGACTGCCCATCCGGCCGGATGCGGCCATCTGGTGGAAGCTGGTCGAGCAGCACAAGGTCAGCGTGATGTTCTCGGCGCCCACGGCCGTGCGCGTGCTCAAGAAGCAGGACCCCGACTGCCTCCAGCGCCACGACCTCTCCAGCCTCAAGCACCTCTTCCTGGCCGGCGAGCCGCTGGACGAGCCCACCGCGAAGTGGATCGGTGACGCCATCGGCAAACCCATCATCGACAACTACTGGCAAACCGAAACGGGCTGGCCCATCCTCAGTGTGCCGCGCGGCATCGACCCCTCGCTGACCACGCGCCTGGGCTCACCCGGCTTCCCCATGCCGGGCTACGACGTGCGCCTGCTCGACGACCAGACCGGCGAAGAACTGACCGAGCCCAACCAGAAGGGCGTGCTGACGCTGCAATACCCGCTGCCGCCGGGCTGCCTGCAAACCGTGTGGCGCGACGACACACGCTTCGTCAAAACCTACTGGAGCAGCTTCGCCAACCGCCCGGTCTACAACACCTTCGACTGGGGCCTGCGCGACGCCGATGGCCACCACTTCATCCTGGGCCGCACCGACGACGTCATCAACGTGGCCGGGCACCGCCTGGGCACCCGTGAAATCGAGGAGGCCGTGAGCGCGCACGCCGCCGTGGCCGAAGTGGCCGTGGTGGGCGTGGCCGACGAACTCAAGGGCCAGGTGGCGCGCGCCTTCGTGGTGGTCAGGGACGCCAGCCGCGTGGCCGACGACGCCGGCCGCAAGGCCCTGGAGGCCGAGATCATGCAGACGGTGGACCAGCAGATCGGCGCGGTGGGCCGGCCGTCGCGCGTGTATTTCGTCAACGCCCTGCCCAAGACGCGCTCGGGCAAGCTGCTGCGCCGCGCCATCCAGGCGGTGTGCGAAGGCCGCGCCACCGGCGACCTCACCACCATCGAGGACCCGACCGCGATCCAGCAGCTGCAGGACGCGGTGTTGCGCTGAATCGGTGCTGAATCGGTACTGAACCTGCGTTGGGCCAGCGCCGCCCTCAAATCGCCGTCTGGTGGATGAGGTCGCGCACCCGCGGGTAGATCTCGCGCTGCCAGCGCTTGCCGCTGAAAACGCCGTAGTGGCCCACGCCGGTCTGCACGTGGTGGTTGCGCCAGTACGGGCGCACCGCGGTGCACAGGTCTTGCGCGGCCACGGTCTGCCCGACGGCGCAGATGTCATCTCGCTCGCCTTCAACGGTCATCAGGGCCGTGCGGCGGATGGCGCTCGGGTCCACCACCGTGTCGCGCCACGACAGGCTGCCACGCGGCAGGTCGTAGGTCTGGAAGACCTTGCCCACGGTCTCCAGGTAGAACTCGGCGGGCAAATCGGCCACGGCGAAATACTCTTCGTAGAAGGTCTGTGTGGGCTTGGCCTCGTCGTGCAGGCCGGCCGCCACGCGCTGGCGCATGTCTTGGAAGGCCTGGCGGTGGCGGGCCTCGTTCATGCTCATGAAGGCCGACAGCTGCACGAAGCCGGGGTACACGCGCCGGCCGGCGCCGCGCAGGGTCCAGGGCACGGTGTGGATCATGTGCTCCTCGAACCAGCTCAAGGGCTTGCTCGTGGCCAGCTCATTGACAGTGGTCGGGTTGACGCGGCAGTCGATGGGGCCGGCCATCAGCGTCAGGCTGCGCGGCTGGGCGGGGTGGCCGTCCTGCGCCATGAGCGCGGTGGCCGACAGCGCCGCCACACAGGGCTGGCAGATGGCCATGAGGTGAGCGCCCGGCCCCATGCGGGTCAGGAACTGGATGAGGTGCTCGGTGTAGTCGTCCAGGCCGAACACGCCGTGCTTGAGCGGCACGTCGCGGGCGTTGTGCCAGTCGGTGATGTAGACGTCGTGGTCTTGCAGCAAGGTGTGGATGGTGTCGCGCAACAGCGTGGCGAAGTGCCCCGACATGGGCGCCACCAGCAGCACGCGCGGCTGCTCGGGCGCGCCCTCCTTGCGAAAGCGCAGCAAGGTGCCGAACGGTGTGCGCATGACCTGCTCTTCGATCACCTCGAACTCACGGTCCTGGCTGACCACGCTGGCGATGCCGTAGGTCGGCCGGTGGTGGGTCAGCGCCAGGCGCGCAAAGACCTCGCAGGAGGCCAGCACGCTGCGCGCAACCGCGCCTCCGGCCATCAGCTCTTCGATGCTGGACTGCATCGGCCCCTGCGGCAGGATGCGGTGCAGGGTGTCGGCCAGGCCGCGGGCAGCAGCCCGCCAAGGCGCCATGGCGGTTTGGTGGGTCTCGTAGGCGGCATACAGCATGAGCGTCTCTTGTGATGTCGTCCAGCGACGGGATGCAGCGGTGCGAGCAAGTTGCGAGCCACCCTGTGGCAAGGCACCACGGTGGCACGCACCTTGCACGTGCATGGCACTGGACCACACCCGCCGGAGACACCATGGCCACCGTTGCCCCACCCGCTGTGAAGACGCGCGCCGCTGCGAAGAAGGCCAGCGCCGCGAAGCCCGCTGCAGCGGTCTCCACCGGCACCACGCTCACACTCACCAGCAAGAACTACTCTTCGTGGTCACTGCGCGGCTGGCTGCTGGCACGTTTCGCCGGCCTGCCCTTTGAAGAGCGCGTGCTGCCGCCGGACGACCCCTCCACCCGGGCCGAAATCCTGTTGCTGTCGTCGTCCATCCTGGTGCCCAGCTTGGTGCACGAGGGCGTGCACGTGTGGGACACCCTGGCCCTGGCCGAGTACCTCCACGAGGTCTGCCCCGAGGCCAAACTCCTGCCCACGGACCGCGCAGCGCGTGCGCACTGCCGCGCCATCAGCGGCGAGATGCACTCGGGCTTCGCCTCGCTGCGGGCCTCGTTGCCGATGAACCTGCGCGCCCACTTCCCGAAATTCAAGGTCTGGTCGCGCGCCCAGGCCGACATCGACCGCATCTGCACCATCTGGCGCGATTGCCTGGCGCAGTACGGCGGCCCCTTCCTGTTCGGCCCAAACCGCACCATCGCCGACGCCATGTACGCGCCGGTGTGCACGCGCTTTGCCACCTACGACGTGCCACTCGACCCGGTCTGCGCCGCCTACCGCGACCTCATGCTCGGCCAGCCCGAGATGCAGGAATGGCTGCGTGCGGCCCAGTCCGAGCCCGCCGACATCGACGAGCTGGACGTGGAGTTCTGAGCCCAAGCCATCAGGCCTCAGGGCCATCCCACGGCGTCGATGGCGGGATGTCGCACACCGCGGGCACATCGACCGTGCCGAAATCGGCGGGGCCGACGATCTCCAGGTACTCCATGTCCGGCGAGTAATCGAACAGGTAGTGCCGCACACCCGGGCGCTGGTGCACGCAGTCACCTGCCTTCACCAGGGTTTCCTGGTCCTCGTACATGAAGCGCGCCCAGCCCTTGGTCATGATGACGATCTGGAACTCGGCCTCATGTCGGTGCCAGCCGGTGCCCTTTTCAGGGGCATGGTTGGCCTTGACCAGGTGCGCGATCACCTTGCCGTGCGTGGCCTTGGCGATGCCCAGGTCCTTGTAGAGGAAGAAATCGCGCAGCCCATCGCTGCGCCAGACAGCGTCTTCCGCCTTGAGGTGGGAAAACTGGGTGGATGTGTCCAGCATGGTGACGTCCTTTCTGCGCCCAAAGCGCACAGCCCTTGACGCCGGCTCGCCACGCACGATTCATTCCCGGCACAATGCAGCTTTCGAGTGCACGCGAGCCGACATCCATGAAAAACACGCCAGTCCTGACCGACGCCGACATCAACGAGCTGGACGAGCTGCTGGCCGCCGTGCCGGCACCCTTTGAAACCGTCGATGCCGTCATCCTCGATGGCTACCTGGCCGGCGTGCTGGTGCAACCCGTGCACCTGGAGCCCGAACAGTGGCTGCCCCCCATCTTCGGCACCGACGGCATGCCCGAAGGCGGCGTGCCGAACTGGAGCGAGGCGCAGCACAACCGCTTGATCGAGCTGATCACGCGGCGCAAGGACGAAATCCTGCGCGGCATCCTGGAAGAAGGCTGGTTCGACCCCATCGTCCCGATGATCGAAGACGATGACGGCAAGCCCGCGGTGGGCAAGGACGCCCTGGAAGGCCTGGGCTACTGGGCCGCCGGCTTCGAGTGGGCCCTGGCCAACTTCCCGCAGCTGGAAGAAGCCGCCCTGCCCGGCGTGCCCGACCTGCTGGACTCCATCTGGCGCCACCTGCCCGAACAGGACGAAGCCCAGCAAGCCCTGACCAAGGCCCTGGACGAAGAGCACCCGCTCAAGAACATCGACGACGGCATCGAGGCCATGGTCTTCGACGTGGTGGACCTCGCCCAGATCGGCATCGAGCAGCGCCACAAGGTCGAAACCGTGGTGCGCGACGGCCCCAAGGTCGGCCGCAACGACCCCTGCCCCTGCGGCAGCGGCCGCAAGTACAAGCAGTGCCACGGCGCCAACTGAGGCCCGTTCCAGGCCCGCTCCCTGACACCTCCTCCAATGTCGATGTCCGCACCGACCGTGGCCGGCCTGCGCCTGCAGCTGGCCTCTGACCTGCACCTGGAGCGCTACCCCGACTTCGTGCTGGAGGCCGACCCGCACGCAGACGTGCTGGTGCTGGCCGGGGACATCGGCTCCTACCAGGCGGGCTCTCGCCTGCCGGACGCCGACTTCGGCCTGGGCCAGTTCTCGCCGCTGCGGCCGGGCTCGCCCTGGAAGCGGGTGCTCTTCGTGCCCGGCAACCACGAGTTCGACGGCATCGAGTTCGCCGACGCCCACCCGCGCCTGCGCGCCACCTGCGAGCGCCTGGGCATCACCTGGCTGGACGGCGAGGTGCTCGTGATCGACGGCGTGCGCTTTGTGGGCAGCACGCTCTGGAGCGATTTCGCCGCCCTCGCCACGCGCGAACATGGCGTCACGGCGCAGATGGCGGCGCTGGACAAAGCCCTGCGCGCCGCCAATTTCTACCTGCGCAAGAACAGCACGCTGCGCGGCGGCCAGCACCTGCTGTCCGAAGACTTGCGCGAGCTGGCACTGCAAAGCCAGGCCTGGTTGCGCAAGGCCCTGCACCAACCCTTCGATGGCCCCACCGTGGTGGTCACGCATTTCGCGCCCACGCTGCACAGCGCCGATCCGCGCTACGGCCTCACACCCGGCACCGCAGGCTTCTGCAACGGCCTCAACGACCTGCTTCCACTGGCCGATCTGTGGCTGCACGGCCACCTGCATTGCCCCAACGACCACACAGTGCGCGGTCAGCACGACGACGGCAGCGCCTGGACCTGCCGCATCGTGGCGAACCCGCGCGGCTATTTCGTCAAAGGCGAGCAGGCCGGGTTCGTGGCGCGTTGCGTGCTGTCGGTGCCCGACACGCACACGGCCCCAAAACCATCGGCCAGCCAGGCAGCCTGATCACTGCTGGGTCAGCAGGGCAGGCTCGTTCTGGAACTCACCGGTCACAACGCCGCTGACCTCGTCCAGCACCGGCGACAGCCAGCGCACGGGGGAGGCCAGCGCCGCCACCAGGGTGATGTGCGATGTGCGCGGCATGGTGCGGGTCTCGACCTGCGCACCCACACTGCGCAAGCGGTAGGCCAGCGAGTCGGTGTTGAGCGTGGGGCTGACGAAGCTGTCGGCCGCAGCGGTGAACAACCAACTCGGCGGCGCCGACGCATGGGCGTGCAGCACAGGCTGGGAGTCCGCCGGCGTTTGGGGGAAGCCAAACACGGGTTTGAGGGAATCCACCCGCAGGGGCAGGAAGTTGTAAGGCCCGGCCAGACCGATGAAGCCCGCCAGCACGGAAGGCTGGAGGTTGTGACGGGCCAGCCAGCGAGCGTCCAGCGCCACCATGGCCGCGTTGTAGGCACCTGCGCTGTGACCCATCACGAAAACGCGTCGTCGGTTGACCTGCCAGTCGCCGGCCTGCTGCCACGCCCAAGCCACGGCCTGCGCGCTGTCTTCGATGAACTCCGGGTAGCGCACCTCGGGGTGCAAGCGGTAGTCGGCCACCACCACAACCATGCCGCGGGCGGCCAGCGAGCGGCCCACGAAGGCGTAGTCGCTCCGCTCGCCACTGCGCCAGGAGCCACCATAGAAAAAGACCACCATGGGCCAGCCGCCGGCCGGCGCCTGCAACTGCTCGGGCGGCAGGTACACGTCTGCGCGCTGGCGGTCATGGCTGCCGTAAGCCTGGGAAACCAAGCGGTCGCCCACCAAGCCCTGACGCCTGAGTGTCCATTCGGTCAGGCCGTTGAGCAGCCGGGTGGAATCCAGCGGCACGGCCACGGCCAGCAGACCGAGCACGAAAGGGGTGGCCAGGGCGTAGGTGTTCATGGCGAGGGCACTGCGGGTGTCATGCGACTCACTACGCAGCGGAGCGCATGTTGGATGCAGCGCAAAACCTTTGACGCGGTTCGGACCTACACTGCAACCGTCATCCACCCATCGGCCCGCATGGGCCCCGCCCCCCATGAAAATCCTGCTCCCCGTCGATGGCAGCCCCTTCACCAAGCGCATGCTGGCTTGGCTGGTCACCCACGAAGATTGGCTGGCCGCGGGCCACGAGTACACGGTGCTGACCGTGGTGCCCATGATCCCGCCCCACGCGGCGTCGATGTTCCCTGCCGACCAGCTCAAGTCCTACTACGAGGACACGGCCGAGGCCATCTTCAAGCCCATCCGCAAGTTCACCGCCAAGCACGACCTCGCCACGGCCTACGTGTCCAAGATCGGCCACGCACCCGAGGTCATCGCCAAGACGGCCGACAAGGGCAAGTTCGACTTGGTGATCATGGGCTCGCACGGCCACAGCAACCTGATGAACCTGGTCACTGGGTCGGTGGCCACACGCGTTTTGGCGACCTCGAAGGTGCCGGTGCTGCTGGTTCGCTGACCAACACCCCCCTGTTCAAGGGGGTGTCAAGGCGCCTTTCAGGGCGCAGACGCCGCGCTGGCCGACGTGGCCGGTGGGGTTTGGCCGGCGCCCTGGGGTGTCCCACGGGGCTGCACCACCACGCCGGGCGACAGGGAGATGTCGTCCACCGGCGTGACTTGGCTGACGAAGTAGCGGGTCTCGCCGAAACAGCTTGTCGGCAGGCCAACGCGCTGCTCGTAGTGCAGGGCCACGCGCTGGCCCATCTGGCGGTTGATCTGCTCGGCCACAGCGTCGTCTGTGACGGTGAAAAAGAATTTCTCCATCGGGGCACCAGGCATGGACACCAACGCCAGCTCGCCCTCCCAGGTCTTGCAGACCCAGCCTTTGTGCGAAAACTTCTGGACCCAGCCTGCGCGCTCGCCGCTGGAGTAGCTCCAGTGCAGCACGACCGCGAAATACGCCGCCGCCAGGGCGATGAGGATGAGCAGGGGCAGGATCAGGCGCTTGAACATGGGACAGACCGGTGAACGCGTTGGCCGCGCAATGTGCCGATCTTGGCATGAAACTTTGACAGTCCCGATTCCGCTCAGGCGAGACGGAAGCGCCCCACGGCCACCTGCAGGCGTTGGGCCTGGTCGCTCAGGCTGGCAGCCGCGGCCGTGGATTCCTCCACCAACGCGGCGTTCTGCTGGGTTGTCTGGTCCAACTGGGTGACGGCCTGGTTGACCTGGGCAATGCCTTGGCTTTGCTCGGCATTGCCTGTGGCCACCTGGGTCATCAATTGGCTGGCATGCTGGATGCGCTGGATGAGGGTGTCGATGGACGCGCCAGTCTCGTTCGCGAGGGCATAGCCCTGATCCACACAGTTCACGCTCTCGGCGATCAAGACCTTGATTTCGCGGGCAGCCTCGGACGAGCGCTGCGCCAAGGAACGCACCTCGGACGCCACCACCGCAAAGCCGCGGCCTTGCTCGCCGGCGCGGGCGGCTTCCACCGCCGCGTTCAGCGCCAGGATGTTGGTCTGGAAGGCGATGCCATCGATGACGGCATTGATCTCGGCGATCTTGGCGCTGGAGCGCTTGATGGCCTCCATGCGCTCGGTGACCTGCGCGAAGATGCGACCGCTGTGGGCGGCACCCTCTGACACCTGCTGGGCCAATTGCTGCGCCGAAGAGGCCGTGTCGGCGTTGTGTCGCACGGTGGCCGACATCTGCTCCATGGACGAAGCCGTCTCCTGCAATGACGACGCCTGGTTCTCGGTGCGCGCACTCAGGTCCATGTTGCCTTGGGCGATCTGGCTGGAGGCCGTGGCCACCGATTCGCTCGCGTCCTTGATGCCCAACACCGTCTGGCGCAACTGGACCGTGGCGCGGGACATGGCTTGCAACAGTTGCCCCACCTCGTCGTGGCGGTCCTGCGACAAAGTACGGCTGAGGTCGCCATGGGCCAGGGCCTCGGCGGCGTCCACGGCCATGGCGACCGCGCGTGTGGTCGTGCGGGTGATGAACACCGACAACACCGCACCGACAGACAGCATGATCAGCACCATCGCGATGGTCAAGACCACGGCCAGGCGCTTGGCTTGAACCCGTTCGTTGATGAGGCCCTCCAACGTGCTCAGCACGGCGTCGCTCAGGGCAAACTGCTTTTGGATGGCCGCCGTCATCTGGTCAAAGTACTGCGACGGGGTCATGGCGACCTGGTCGGCCCCCTTGGCCACCGATTCGGCCAGTTGCCGAGCCTGGGCATGCGCCTCCTGCGCCTGCTGGGCCGGCGCCTTCAATGCCAGGGTGGCGATGGCGTTGCCTTCGCTGGCTTTCGCCAGGCTGCGCTCGAGGTCACGGCCACTCACCTGAGCGGACTCGAGCAGGGTCAAGAGGGCTGCGCCGCTGTCCGGGTCATTGACACGCTTGGCCAACATGCCCACGCCGCGGGCGCGGGCCAGGCCGAGCTTCTCGGTCATGCGGGGCAGATCGTGCAGGGCCGCGGTGATGAGGTAGTAGCTGGCGGCGTCCGCGTCCAGAGCCAAGCCGCTGACAGCGGCCTCGTCCTCCACCACCTCCAGCAATTGCTGCACCAAACGGGTGTGGCGCTGCAGGCTGTCGGGCGCCGACAGGGCCGTGGCACTCACCTGTTGGGCCAGACCTTGCCAGTCGGTGCGCAAGCGCCTGAGTTGGCCTTGCACTTCGGGCTGCCCCAGAGGTTGGAGCTGCTCGTCCAAGACAACGTACAAGGCGTCGATGGCCTTCTGACGCTCAGCCCGGTCGGCTTGCTTGCTGAGATCGCCGTTGAGGATGGCCGCCGACATGCCACGGTGCTCCTGCGTCAGACGCACCAGCTTGAGCATGCCGATGGCGGGCTGCAGCCCTGCCAACTCCTGCTTCAAACCCTGGTACGTCTCCACCGAGTCGGTCAGCACCAAGGCAGAGGGCGCCCCTGCCATCAGCAGGGCTACCACGCTGAGCAGCGCGAATTTGAACCGCAGGGGCAGGTTCACGATCCATTGGGACATTGGGGGCCTCTACGACTGTGCCGGATTCGCCGAGCCCAAACGCCCAGCAAGACCCTGCGTTGGAGGGTTATCGGCAGATTTGCGCTCGACTTGAGTCGGACTTTCGCCAGGGACGCTGCGCCCTGTCACACACAGGGCAAAGGGGGAGTCCCTAGAATGTTTGGCCCTGCCCTTCACGCAGCCACAAGGTCTCCCATGTCCGACATCCGCATCCGCGGCGCCCGCCAGCACAACCTCAAGAACCTCGACCTCGACATCCGCACGGGGGAGCTGACGGTCGTGACCGGCCCGAGCGGCTCGGGCAAGTCGTCGCTGGTGTTCGACACGCTGTACGCGGAAGGGCAGCGCCGCTACGTGGAGACCTTCAGCGCCTACGCGCGCCAGTTCCTCGACCGCATGGACCGCCCGGCCGTGGACCGCGTGGAGGGCGTGCCCCCGGCCATCGCCATCGACCAGAGCAACCCGGTGCGCACCTCGCGCTCGACGGTGGGCACGATGACGGAGCTCAACGATCACCTCAAGCTGCTGTTCGCCCGCGCCGCCCGCCTGTTCGACCAGCAAACGGGCCAGCCCGTGCAGGAAGACACACCGCAATCGGTGTTCGCCGAGCTGCTGCGCCGCTGCGCCCAGCACGAGGGTGGCCAGCGCGTGGTCGTGACCTTCGCCGCCGAGCTGCCGGCCAACACGAGCCCTGAGCAGATGGAAGAGTGGCTGTCGGCCAGCGGCTTCTCGCGCATCCAGGCCCAGCGCAGGGTCGAGGGCATCGATGCCGAAGGCAAGCCCACCGAGCGCCTGGCCCTGGACGTGGTGGTGGACCGCTTCCGCATGGGTGCCGATGCCAGCGGTGCCGACCTCGACCGGCCCCGCGTGATGGAAGCCCTGGAGCTGGCCTTCCAGCGCGGCGGCGGCCACGTGACGGTGTATGCCCTGCAAGACCAGGCCGGGGAAGGTCGCGAGGCCGAGTTGTGGCGCTTCTCCAGCGGCCTGCACTGCCCGGAAAGCCACCGCCGCTACAGCGCCCCAACGCCGGGCATGTTCTCGTTCAACTCGGCCGCCGGTGCCTGCCCGACCTGCCGCGGTTTCGGCCGCGTCATCGGTGTGGACTTCGGCCTCGTCATCCCAGATGGCAAGAAGACGCTGCGCAGTGGCGCCATCAAGCCGCTGCAGACACCCGCCTGGGCCGACTGCCAGAACGACCTCGTCAAGTACGCTGGCGACGCCGCCATCCCGCGGGACACGGCCTGGTCCCAGCTCACGCCCGAGCAAAAAGCCTGGGTGATCGACGGCGACCCGGCCTGGAAGGGCAACTGGAACAAGCAGTGGTACGGCATCAAGCGCTTCTTCGAGTACCTGGAGAGCAAGTCCTACAAGATGCACATCCGCGTGCTGCTGTCCAAGTACCGCAGCTACACGCCCTGCCCCGACTGCGAAGGCGCTCGGCTGCAGACCGAGTCGCTGCTGTGGCGCCTGGGTTCGCGCGAGGATGCCGATGCGGTGCTGGCGCCGGCGCTGCGCTTTTGCCCCAAGGGCGTGGGCGTGCCGCGGGACGCCTTCAACGCCCTGCCCGGCCTGAACGTGCACGATTTGATGCTGCTGCCGATCTCGCAGTTGCAGCGCTTCTTCGCTTTCGTGACCCTCGCCAACCGGGGCGACAACGAGGCCCTGTCGCTGCTGCTCGATGAGATCCGCACGCGGTTGAAGTACCTGGTCGATGTCGGCCTGGGCTACCTCACGCTGGACCGCCAGAGCCGCACCCTGAGCGGCGGCGAGGTGCAGCGCATCAACCTGACCACGGCACTCGGCACCTCCTTGGTGAACACCCTGTTCGTGCTCGATGAGCCCAGCATCGGCCTGCACCCGCGCGACATGGACCGCATCAACGTGGCCATGCAACGCCTGGTGGACGCCGGCAACACGCTGGTGGTGGTCGAACACGACCCGGCCGTCATGCTGGCCGCCGACCGCGTCATCGACATGGGCCCCGGCCCCGGCCACCAGGGCGGGCGCATCGTGTTCGATGGCACGCCCGAAGACCTGAAGAACGCCGAGACCCTGACCGGCGCTTACCTGGGCGCACGCCGCCGCATCGGGATCGGCCAGCGACGCCCCGTGCAGGACAGCACACCCAAGCTCATCTTGCAAGGCGCGCGCGAACACAACCTGCAGAACCTGACCCTAGAATTTCCACTGCAGCGGTTGGTGGGCGTGACAGGTGTCAGTGGCTCGGGCAAATCCACCCTGATCCAGGACATCCTGCACCCCGCCCTGCTGCGCCATTTCGGCGAGGCCACCGAGAGCCCCGGCGCGCACGACGAGTTGCTGGGCGCCGACTGGCTGAGCGCCGTCAACTTCGTGGACCAGTCGCCGATCGGCAAGACGGCGCGCTCCAACCCCGCCAGCTACGTGGGCGCCTTCGACGCGGTGCGCAGCCTGTTCGCGCTGACGCCGATGTCGCGCGAGCGCAAGTACACCGCCGGCACCTTCAGCTTCAACGCGGGCAATGGCCGCTGCCCGACCTGCGGCGGCTCGGGCTTTGAGCACGTCGAGATGCAGTTCCTCTCCGACGTCTATCTGCGCTGCCCCGATTGCGACGGCACGCGCTTCCGCGCCGAGGTGCGCGAGGTGCAGATCGAGCGGCTCAACAAGAAGCTCAGCATCTCCGATGTGCTGGAGCTGACCGTGGCCGAGGCGGTCAAGCTCTTCGGCCAGGACGTCGATGTGGTGCGCGCCCTGCAACCCCTGGCCGATGTGGGCCTGGACTACGTCAAGCTGGGCCAGCCGGTGCCCACGCTGTCGGGCGGTGAAGCGCAGCGCCTCAAGCTGGCGGGTCACCTCGTGGAGGCTGCAGCGCACAAGGCCAAGTCGGGCCAGCGCACGGCGCGCAAGGGCACGCTGTTCATGTTCGACGAGCCCACCACGGGCCTGCACTTCGACGACATCGCCAAGCTGATGCGGGCCTTCGCCAAGCTGCTGGACGCGGGCAACAGCATCGTCCTGATCGAGCACAACCTCGACGTCATCCGCGCTTGCGACTGGCTGATCGAGCTCGGCCCCGAAGGCGGCTCGGGCGGCGGACAGCTGGTGGCCGTGGGCGCGCCGGAAGACCTCAAGCAAGGCGACACCCACACCGCCGTGGCCCTGCGCGAGTACGAACGCGCCATGGGCCTGGACGATGCGCCCGCGACAGCTGCCGCCACCTCCTTGCGCGCCGAAGAGCGCCACGCCACCTACGAGCTCCAGCCCAAGACGTCGGCCGACGAAGGCACCTCGCTGCAGACCGTGATCGCCGCGCGCCGCAAGCAGCGCCGCGAAGCCGCCGCCCAGGCCCCGGGGCATGACGCCATCGAGGTGGTCAACGCCCACGAGAACAACCTCAAGGGCCTGAGCGTGCACATCCCGCGGGGCAAGTTCAACGTGGTCACGGGCGTGTCGGGCTCGGGCAAATCGACGCTGGCCTTCGACATCCTCTTCAACGAGGGGCAGCGCCGCTACCTCGAATCGCTCAACGCCTACGCGCGTTCGCTGGTGCAGCCGGCGGGCCGGCCC
>Ga0209617_10000551_pt1 | contig 16638 bp, 13 predicted proteins | sample LakEriepJuly2011_2_FD_187459 | JGI IMG/M metagenome (GOLD analysis project Ga0209617, IMG submission 187459) | Freshwater microbial communities from dead zone in Lake Erie, Canada - CCB epilimnion July 2011 (SPAdes) (version 2) | ecosystem: Environmental > Aquatic > Freshwater > Lentic >... | reverse complement strand
TCGAGCCACGCCTGCGCGCCCGCGCCGAGGAGCGAAGGGTCGATTGAGAGGTCGCGCTTCAGGCCAGTGCCGGCGGTGTCGGCGAGGACGTTGAAGTTATTGGGTGACCAGGCGGCGTAGTTGGCTTGCAGGGCGGCGAGAGTGACTGCGGCTCCGCCGGGGGTCCGGAGGAATGCGAGTTGGTTGGCAGCTTTCAGATTAGGGACGAGCAAGGCGTTGCCAGTATCGCGCGGTTCAAAGTTGGCCGGGCCGGCTCCGAGCGAAATCTGTTGGCGGATGCGACTGCGGAGTTCGGCGGAATCAAACGGAGCATAGTCAACGCCTTCCGTGGTGTCGCGTAGGCCGACCGGGGCTTTTACCCCCTGATCGCCGATCCACCAGGCGTAGCGGCCGATGGTCGCGGCCGTCGCGCCCGCTTGGCCGGGGACGCCGACGGAGGTCAGGGCGACGAGGGGCGAGAGCACTGCGTTGGCGGTGCCGGTCGTCTGGCGACCGACCAGCTCGACGGTGCTGGCGCCGGGCGTGACGGGGGTGCGGGCCAAAGGGTTGATCTCGTTGCCGCTCACGAGCCACGAAACCGGGTCCGCACCGGCGGCGGTAGCATCCCAAACCCCGACATAGTGACGTGTGTTCGCGCTGCCGCCAAATGACTCCGCGCTGGCCGTCACGCGGGTGTCGGGGCCGGCGTGTTTTTGGAGTTGGGCGAGGGCAACGTCGAGGGCGAGCTGAGCGTTCTGGCGGGCTTGGGCTTGTTTTTGAAAATTACCAGCGACGGCAGTTTCAATTCGCGTGTAGCTGGCAAGACCGACGAGCAACAGCACCACGAACGCGAGCAACGTGAGCGTGATGAGCAGAGCGAAACCGCGGGAGCCCCGCCGGCCCGGCGCACGTCGAGAGCTGAGAGTTGAGAGTAGAGAGCCGGACACGTTCACAGGGGTTCGGCGCGGAGGACGATCCGGCGCGTGAAGACGCGGGAGTTGGCGCGGGCGAGGTCCCACCAGTAGGCTTGGGGCGTCACGCCCGGCGGGGCGAAAACCGTCTGCGTGATACTCTCGTAGCCGCGAATCAGGTCGGCGCCTTTTTCGGTGAGAATGCGCACGGAGACATCGACCACATCCGGCATCCGGTTGGCGAAGGAATCGGAGCCGTTGCCGCCCGGGGGCACGTTGGCGAGGTAGGTCAGCGGAGTGTTGGCGGGCGCGCCGGCGGTGTTGGCCGGGAAAACGAGTCGCAGCCCGCCCACTGTCGCGGCGTCGCGCACGTAGAGGCGCACGCCGAAATCGATGACGTTGTCGGCGATGACCGAGTCGAGCGTGGGCGCGCGCACGGTGCGCGGGTCGCCGTTGGCTCCGGTGTTGCCGGCGGCGGGAGTCGTGCGCGTGTAAGCCGTGGCGGTGATGTTCTGGCCGGCCTCGAGCGTGCCCAGCGCGGTGCCGTTGAGCGCCGGGCGGACTTGCGCGCGATGCAGGAGATAACGCCGCGCCGCCGCCGTGGTGGTCGCCGAGGACGCGATCCTCCGGACAATCTGGTAGCTCACCGCGACCGGGGCCGAAGCATTGACGGCAAACGGCGCGGCGCCGGTGTTTTGGTTCGTGCCCCGGGCGGTCGTATAAAAGCGGAGCCACGTGCCGGCAGCGCCGAAGCGATTGGCGTCGGAGGAAAAATCGGCGGCGATCATACTCAGCGACAACGCCGTCACCGGCTTGGCGCGGGCCGGATTTTGGTCGTTGGAAATCCAGTTTGGGATGCCACCGGGCGCGTTCTGCACCGTCGCGGCGAGCCACGTGTTGCTGTCGTCTTCGAAGTGCGCGGACTGCAGATCGAGGGTGAGTTGATCGAGCACGATCCGGGCTTGGGCCTCGGTCGTGAGCCGGCCGGACGTGCGAGACCAGAAGCCGGCGACATCGCCCACGACGACCGCGAGAAATCCCGCCAACAACGCGGTGATCGTCGCGGCGACGAGCAGTTCGAGCAGCGTGAAGGCGCGGCGCGCAGCCGGCGTCCGAGGCGCAAAGTGGCGGGAGCAACGAGTCATCGTTTTCAACGTTTCACGGCTCCGGCGACGAACAACGAAAGCTTTGAACTGTGGTCGAAACGCACGGCCCCGGCCGGGTTGGCGCCGACCTGTTGCGCGCCCGCGCCGGAGAGCGCCACGAACGCCGGCCAGCGGATGCGTGCGGTATACGCGATGAACGCGGCGGTGGCGTCGGGATTCACGGGCGGATCGGCGGCCGGATCGGCCGGGGGCGAGAGCGTCTCATTGCGGATGAGGGCGATTTCGAAAAATTTCTCCCGGTTGGAGTTGGGCGTGCCCCACACGGTCGTGTCAGCGAACGTGCCGATTTTGGTGCCGTCACGATTGGCAAAAAGCAGCTGCGGATCGCGGGCGATGTCATAATCGGCGCGCGCATTGTCGGCCGTGAGTTCGTGGCCACCGGCGGCGGTTGATTTCTTCAGCAACGCCGTGATGGCGGCAAACGGGTCGGCGTCCGCCGCAGCGACGCGGCGCTGCAAATCCGCGGCGAGGGCTTGGGCCACCGCGGCGGCGGCTTCGGCTTCGGCGTTGGCGGAAACGGATTTGGCCGCCGGCGCGAAGAGGGCGAGAATCGCCACGATGCCGATCGCAAAAACACCGACGGCCACCACGACTTCGAGCAAACTGAAAGCCGAGCCTGGCCGGAGCCGGCGTGGCGGTTGAGCGTTAAAAGTTGGGCGTGAAGAGACGGGCACGGGCGTTCAGAAACTGGCGGCTTCGTTGACGAAGGTGACGGTCCCTGTGGCCGGGCGGATGATGAGTCCACGCACCGCGCCGGGGTTGTTGAAAAGAGGCAGATTGGTCGCGGACGGACTCGCAGTGGCGACCACGAGCTTGGGGTAAGGTTGGCCACCGAGGAGCTGGGCATCCGCGCGCAGAGAGCCGTTGGGCAAAAACTCAATCCAGTAGGAGGTCCCAAAGGCAGGAATCAGCGGCGTGTTGTTCACCGTGAGCGTAAAAGGAGCGATCGAGTTCAGCGTCGAGCGCGGCGCGGGATTCGTGGGCCAGATCACGCCGGTCGCGAGGAATCCTGTAATCACGGGCGGAACAATATAAATGCCGCGCGGCAAGGTGAGAGCGGGGCCGACGGGTTCCCAAGTCGTGACGGAGCCGGGAACGACCGCGCGCACGAGCTGAACCTGCCGCAAGAAGCGCGCGGCATCGCCGAGCGGGGGCCGAACCCCGTAGAAAAGGAGGCGCGTCTCAGTTTGCCCGATCGCGGCGTTGGCCCGCGCTTGACCGACCAGCGAAGCGAGTTGCTGCTGCGCGGTGGCGAGCGAGCGTCCGCTGCTGTCGCCGAGTGCGAGACTGACGCCGCCGACGAGCACGCCGATGAGCCCGACGACGATCAAGAGCTCGAGCAGGGTAAACGCCCGAGTGCCGGCCGTGGACGACGCGCGGCGAATGAAAGTAAAAGCTGGCGGACGAAGCCTCATTTCCAACTCAAAATGAGGTCGGCCTCGGTCGTCGCGCCGGGGGGCGCAGAATAAAAGATGACGCCCGCGTGCACCCCGCCGGTGGTGCCGACCGGCAGGGTCGCGGCGCTGACGCGGATCACCGTGGTGCCGCCGGCAACGGTCACCGGCGGAAAGCCTCCCGCGGTGTCGCTGCCGTTGATGACGCTGTTGAGATTGCTGTCGGTGACGCAGGCGATGGAGGTGTTGTAGAACGCGTCGCGAACGAAGTTGAGCTGATTGGCTGCGGCCCGACCGGCGGTCACATCGGCTTGGGCCACAAAGTCGTTCTCAGCGAAGTTCACGAATTGGATGCGGCGAGTATTTTGATTCTGCGGAGGGGGAGGATTGCCTGTCCGGGGCGCGGGCCACGGCGTCGACGGATCGCGAAACCGGCCGGTGAGAATGTCGTGGAACAGGTGGGGCTGCCGGCTGTTGGTGGAAGTGCCGAGCGGATTGACGAGCTTCTGCGCACCGGTGGCGGAGAGCTGCGGGTAGGCGCCATATTCCTGCCGAAACGCCTCGAAGGCAGAAGTCCAGGCGCCGAACTGAGCGCGGACCTTGGCCTTGTTGGCGGACTTACGCGCACCGCCGGCGGTCGGAATGATGATCGCGGCAAGAATGCCGATAATCGCCACCACAGTCAGCAACTCGATCAGGGTGAACGCGCCCAAGCGGCGGCGGGGCGAAGCGACCTGTAGGGGCCGGGACGAGAATTGGCGCGAAGAAATCATGGGAGAGAAGTGGCGTAGAGATTATCGGCGTTGAAGCCTGTCGATTGGGCGGTGCCGGTATAAAGTCCAGTTCGAGGAGTGAATCCAGTATCCGTCGTGCCGGCTCCGGTGCTTCCAGAGCCGAGTCTTCCGTCAGGGCCGACCGAATACAACACATACGCCGGTGCTCGCCAAGGGTTCTGCAGTCCGGGCGGAAGCGGCAGTTTATAGTAGTAGAGATAACGATTCCCCCATGGATCGAGAAATGAGGTGGCGATGACGGGCTTCAGCGGCGGCGAACCGGTGGGTTGGGCGATGAGGTTGACGTTGTTCCGAAAGTTCACCGTCGATTCGAGGGCGAACTTTTGGAGATCGACGAAAATCGGGCCGTTGAGTCGGGTGGCGGCGGTGAATTGGCGCGGCGAGAAAACTCCGGTGAGTGCGTTAAAGAGAGCGGACTGAGCCTGGGTTGCCCCGATATCACCTGCGATGACCGCGGTGGCTTGGCCCAAGGCTCCGGTCTGGGGATAGTCGCCGTAGTGACGCTTGTAGGCCTCGAGCGCCTGAGAGAGAGCCGAGAGTTCGGCCTTGGCCCGGGCCAGTGACGCCCGTTGTTTCGAACCGCGCACGAGGCCAAACGTGAGGCTTGAAAGCACGGCGATGATCGCGATCACGGTCAGCAGCTCAACGAGGGTAAAGCCGGGAGCGGAGCGGAGTCGACGAACGATTAACATGGGTGCAATTGATGAAGAGCCAACTCCCGGGCGCGGCAAACGGAAAGTGGCGGCGCGGGGGTTTCAGGTAAAAACGGGGAGTGAAGCCAGTGATTGAAGTGGCACGGGCGTCCGCTCATGGGATCGGAAACGGCTCGCAAGATGCCCGCTCGTTCACGGGCGAGACGCCCGGGCCACGCGAGCCAACAAACGATAACTTTGCTTCCTTGTTGGAGCGGCGACGCCCTCGTCGCCGCAGAGGCGGAACACGACGGGGGCGTCGCGTCTCCAAGTGGGTTGAAAAAACGAGGTGCGGAACGCCCAACGATCGAGAAGCACGCGAGGGGGGCGTCGCGTCTCCAGCGCTTAGGGAGGGAGAAGGGCGGATCAATCTTCGCTCTGCAAGGCGGCCAACACACTGAAGTCTTCCAACGTGGTGGTGTCGCCCTTCACTTCGCCGCCGTTGGCGATTTCTTTGAGGATACGGCGCATGATTTTGCCGCTGCGGGTCTTGGGCAGGCTCGCGGCAAAACGGATCGTGTCGGGCTTGGCGAGGGAACCGATCTCTTTGCCGACGTGACTGCGGAGGGCTTCCTTCAGGGCGTCGCTGGCGACCTGCCCGGCTTTGAGCGTGACGAAGACGACGAGGGACTGGCCCTTGAGTTCGTCGGGTTTACCGACCGCGGCGGCCTCGGCGACAGCAGGGTGCGATACGAGCGCGCTCTCGATCTCGGCGGTGCCGATGCGGTGGCCGGAGACGTTGAGCACGTCGTCGATGCGGCCGACGATCCAGAAGTTACCAGCCTTGTCCTGACGCGCGCCGTCGCCGGTGAAATACACGCCGGGCTGGCCATGGAATTCGCTCCAGTAAGCTTTTTTGTAGCGATCGTCGTCGCCCCAGAGCGTGCGCAACATCGAGGGCCACGGGTGCATGATCGCGAGTTTACCGCCGGAATTGCGGGGGACTTCCTTGCCCTGCTCATCCAAGATTTTGGCCACGATGCCGAAGAACGGTTTGGTCGCCGAGCCGGGGACACAGGTGGTCACGCCAGGCAACGGCGCGATCATGATGGCGCCGGTCTCGGTCTGCCACCACGTGTCCACGATGGGGCACTTCTTTTTACCGATCATCTTGTGATACCACATCCAGGCCTCCGGGTTGATGGGCTCGCCCACGGAACCGAGCAGGCGGAGCGAATCGAGGCGGTGACGCAGGACATAGTTGTCGCCCCAGCGCATGAAGGCACGGATGGCGGTGGGCGCGGTGTAAAGAATCGTGATGCCGTGACGGTCGATCATCTGCCAAAAACGATCCGGCTCCGGCTGGTTCGGGGCGCCTTCGTAGAGGAAGACCGTCGAGCCGTTGGCGAGGAGGCCGTAGACGACATAACTGTGCCCGGTGATCCAGCCGATGTCGGCAGAGCAGAAGTAGCGGTCGGTTTCCTTGAGATCGAAGACGTAGTGCGAGGTGAGCTTGGCCCCGAGCAGGTAGCCGGCGCTGGTGTGGAGCACGCCCTTCGGCTTCCCGGTCGAGCCGCTAGTGTAGAGAATGAAGAGCGGATGCTCTGAGTCGAAGGCTTTGGCTTTGTGCGTATTCGGCGCGCCGTCCCACGCGTCTTTCCACCAAATATCGCGGCCCTCCTTCATCGTGACGGCGTTGCCGCACCGTTTGACGACGATCACAGATTGCACGGTGGGCGTGCCCTCGACGGCCTTATCGACGTTGGCCTTGAGTTCGATGACCTTGCCGCGCCGCCAGCCGCCGTCGGCGGTGATGACGAGCTTGGCGCGACAGTCGTTGATGCGGTCCTTGATGGCTTCGGCGCTGAAGCCGCCGAAAATGACGGTATGGATTGCGCCGACCCGGGCGCACGCAAGCATCGCGATCACCGCCTCGGGGATCATGGGCAGGTAAAGCGCGACGCGGTCGCCGGCCCCTACGCCCATGTTTTCGAAAATGTGCGCGAGCCGGCACACGTGGAAATGCAGCTGTTTGTAGGTGATTGTGCGGACATCGCCCGGCTCGCCCTCGAAAATAAGCGCAGCCTTGTTTTCACGCGCGGTGCCGAGGTGGCGGTCGATGCAATTTTCGGAAACATTCAGTTTGCCGCCGACAAACCACTTCGCGTGCGGCGGCTTCCAATCGAGAACCTTTTTAAACGGTTTGCGCCACACCAGCTGCTCGGTGGCCTGCCGGCCCCAGAATTTTTCTGGGGAGTTGACAGACTCTGCATAAAGCTTCTTGTAAGAGGCTTCGCTCCCAAGATTGGCTTGGGCTTTGAACTCGGCCGAGGGCCTGAATGACCGGTGTTCCCGGGAAACTGAGGTAATCGTCTGGTCGCTCACGATAGTGTTCGATTTTAGGGTTTAAGGACGCGTCGCAGTAAGTGCGCGCTTCTTATTCTGCCCAGAGTTTTAAGCGTCAAGCATCGGCGCGATTTCCAAATTCGTATTCCGTTATGCAAAGAAAAAAGTCGTTAGCCCGCGCCAAAGTAGCTGCGCCCGCCGATCCCACCCTGCCCTTAATTTCCGCGCCCAGCCCTGCTGGGCCGGCCGAGGCAACTCCGCCTCCGCCCGCGCCAATCGCCGCGGCCCCCGCGGTGGTCGCGCCGGCCCCGCCTCCCGCGATTTTCGCGCCGACTCCGGCCGTGGTCGCTCCGCCGGTGAGCGCTCAGCCGGTGGTCGCAGCCACACCCGCACCCCCCGCCGTCGGAGCCATGCCAATCGCCGCCGCCGCGCCTGTTCCGGTCGCGCCCCCGCCCGCGGCACCCGCCCCGGTCCCGTATTTCGAACGCACGGTCCACGTTGAGGGCGTCCTCGATATCGACCTGAACCAAGGCGGCAATGGCCAGCTGTTGGACATGGCGAAAAACGGCAAGCGTCGCCCGAGCGATACCTTTGTCCCCAAAGAACTCATCCGCCGTTTCAAGCTGAAGCCCGGCATGATGATCGGCGGCACCGCTTATCCGGCCGAGGGTCGTTTCCCGAATCCCAAAATGAAATTTATCGAGACCCTCGACGGCGTGCCGTTAGAGGAACGCCGCTCGAAATGGGAATTTCCCGCGCTTACGACGATCTCGCCGGACAAGCATCTCAAGATGGAGCTCAAGGACGGCCGCCTCACCACGCGCGCGGTCGATCTTTTCTGTCCCGTCGGCAAAGGCACCCGCGGCCTCGTCGTCGCTCCACCCCGCACGGGCAAGACCACCCTCCTCCGCGATATGGCGCTCGGAGTATTGGAAAATAACCCCGAGTGCTTCGTTATGGTTCTGCTCGTCGACGAACGCCCGGAGGAAGTCACCGACTTCAAACGCAGCGTGCCCGCCGAACTCTGGGCCTCGTCGAACGACGAGCAGATCGAGAACCACATCCGCATCGCCGATCTCTGCATCGAGCGCGCCCGTCGCCTCGTCGAGACCGGACGCCACGTCGTGCTCTTCGTAGATTCGATCACCCGTCTCGCCCGCGCCCACAACACGGCCAAGAACTCCGGCCGCACCGGCTCCGGTGGTCTCGACGTCCGCGCCCTCGAAAAACCCCGCCAGCTCTTCGCTTCCGCGCGCAACACCGAGGAAGCCGGTTCGCTCACCATCATCGCCTCCGTCCTCGTCGAGACCGGCAGTCGCATGGACGATGTGATCTTCCAAGAATTCAAAGGCACCGGCAACATGGAGCTCGTGCTCGACCGCAAGGCCGCCGAGATGCGCCTTTGGCCCGCGATCAACATCGCCGCTTCCGGCACGCGTAAGGAAGAACTCCTGATCGACGCCAAGACCCTTGAGGGCATCCATTTCTTCCGCCGCGCCCTCGTCGCGCAGAAGATCGAAGAAGCCACCGACACGATGATCGCGCGACTTTCCAAAACCAAGACCAATGCCGAGTTTATGAAACTGCTCGCGCGTTAACTTTTCACCCGCAACTCATCTAACTTAGCTCTTGCCGCACACTTGTTCGGCTCGGCATCTTCAACCTTCCGCCACTCAGTTTAGTCCGCTAAAACCACCGCATGCATAGTTTCTCCGAGCAATGTCTCGATATGGCCCGCTCAATGTTGGTCCATAATCTTGAATCCATCCAGCCCGACGGCACCATTTTGCCCGCCAACGGCGAGCAATCCCGGCCCGACGAGCCCGGTCACGTCGCGCTCGCGCTCGGCGAATTCTACCGCGCCACCGGCGAGACCACGCTCAAGGGCCAAGACATCGTCGATCTCGCCGCACGCTGCATCACCGCGCAGATGTTCACCGAGCCTCCCGCCGAAAATGGCCTCGCCTACGCCTCGCTCGGCCTCCTCTGCTTCGGCCCCTCCAAAGAACGCAATCCTGTCTGGGAACGCCTCGTCGACGAGACCCGCGAACGCATCGATAAAGCGCTGCTGCACCGCTCCGACTACGACAACCATTGGCAGGCGTTCAACGTCGCCAAGGCCGTCGCCCGCTTCTCCCTCGGTCTCTCCAAGAAAGACGAAACCTCCCGCCTCATTGAGCGCATGGTCGAGCGCATGACCGCCACCAGCTCCGCCGGTTTTTTCGACGACGCGACCGGCCAAGGCATGGGCGGCAACTTCAATCTCTACGGCGTGATGAGCTTCGTGTTCATCCGCTCCGCACTCCAACTCCACGCCAACAGCGGCGTGCGCGACCGCAAACTCCCCACTCTCCGCACCTACGCCGAGAAATACATCAAGACGATGCCCGACCTCGTCCGCGCCGACGGCCTCGGCTGGGCCTTCGGTCGCGCCGCCGGCGCTTACGGACAGATGCACTGCATCAGTCTGATTTTGCAGGGTCTCCGCGACGGCTGGATCGCCGACGACCAAAAGATCAAGTACTACGACATCCTCCGTCGGCTGTTCATGTTTTTCTACCAGACTTATCTGGATCAAGACCACGGCTTCCTCGATCTGCGCGACGAAGAGCGCACCGCTTACGACGCCCACACGACGCGCATGGCGAACTTCGACGCCGCCCGCTATCTCTGCCAATGGTCGCGCCTCGCCAAGACCATCCAGATGCCCGTCGGCGGCCCGAAAGTCGAACCCCTCCGCACCAGCGGTCGCTACGTCATTTTCGACAAATCCAACCGCAAGGAGCAGGGTCTCTTTCTCTATCGCGACGCCGAAAGCGGGATTCAGATGCAGATTCCGCTCGTCAGTAGCGGCGGCCATCTCTCCTCCGACGCCCTGCCGTTCCCTCACTGCCCCGGCGTCTTCGATTGGCCAAACAACGTCTACGCGCCGATCATGCTCCCCGAGCTGACCTTCGGCAAAGACGTCACGATCCCGGCGTTCTACGGCAAGAACTGCGTCACCGGCCTCGGCCTCAAAAACGCATTCTATTTCCGCTACGAACAGCCCGATCTTATCACCACACAGGAAGAGTTCGTCAAAAATCTCGGCAGTGTGAAAGTCCAGTGGACGTTCACCGGCACCAAGATCAGTTGCGAATTCGCCTACACCGTGAAGCAGCAAGTCACGCTCGATAAGTTCCGCTACACCCTCGCCATCGCCGCCCCGCACTCGAAATATCACGTCGTCGGAGCCCTAGCGCTCGGCCAAGAGGGCCATCGCTGCACGGTCGCGAAAGACGATTTCCAAGCCGTCTGGCAGGAAACTGAAGTGGTCAGCGCCGATCCGACTTATCGGACCAATTATGGTAAGATCCACTTCTTGCAGCACCTCGTGCGCGATCACCCCCTGATCATGCGCCCGGGCAACGTGTATCGTCTGGCCGTCAATTTCGACCCCGACATCGCGCACGTCTGAGTCGTCACCGCTTTCGATTCTCAATTCCCAGATTCTCGATTCGGTCCGCGACCGCGATTCTGGGAATCGTAAATCGAGATTCAAAATTCGAGAATCCCCGTGCTCTCCCGTCGCATTATTCCTTGCCTGGACGTCAACGCTGGCCGCGTCGTCAAGGGCGTGCGTTTTCAGGCTCTGCGCGACGCGGGTGATCCCGTGCAATGCGCCAAAGCTTACGACGCTCAAGGTGCCGACGAACTCGTCTTCCTCGACATCACCGCGTCGAGCGACGGTCGCAGTATCATGCACGATGTGGTGGCCGCCACCGCCGAACAGTGCTTCATGCCTCTCACCGTCGGCGGCGGCCTCCGCACCGTGGCCGACATTGAAGCCATGCTCAAATCCGGCGCCGACAAAGTCTCCCTCAACACCGCCGCGATCAAAGAGCCCGAACTCATCCGCCGCGCCTCCGACCGCTTCGGTGCCCAGTGCATCGTGGTCGCGATCGACGCGAAACGTGAGCCCGACGGCAAATCATGGCGCGTTTACACCCACGGCGGCCGCAACGCCACCGACCTCGATGTCGTCGCCTGGGCCCGCCAAGCCACCGAACTGGGTGCCGGCGAAATTCTCCTTACCAGCATGGACGCCGACGGCACCCAGGCTGGCTACGACTGTGCCCTCACCCGCGCGGTCAGCGACGCGGTGACAGTCCCGGTCATCGCTAGCGGCGGCGCCGGCATCCTCTCCCATTTTTCCGACGTGCTCGCCGCCGGTCGCGCTAGCGCCGTGCTCGCCGCGAGCCTTTTCCACTTCGGCACTCTGACGATCCCGCAGGTGAAAAACTACCTCGGCGACCGCGGCGTTCCGGTGCGTCGCTAAGTCCAAGCCGCCACCCCTTCCCGCCATGACGCCCGTCCAGGAAATCGCCCGCCGTCGCACCTTCGCGATCATCTCGCACCCCGACGCCGGGAAGACCACGCTCACCGAAAAATTCCTGCTTTACGGCAACGCCATTCACCTCGCCGGCGCCGTCAAAGACCGGAAAAACCAACGCGCGACCGCCTCCGACTGGATGGAACTCGAGAAGCAACGCGGCATCTCGATCAGTTCGACCGTCCTGCAATTCGATTACGCGGGCTGCGCCGTAAACCTCCTCGATACTCCCGGGCACAAAGACTTTTCCGAAGACACCTACCGGGTGCTCACGGCCGTCGATGCCGCGCTCATGGTCATCGATGCCGCCAAGGGCGTAGAAGCGCAGACCCGCAAGCTGTTCGAAGTCTGCCGCCGCCGCGGTGTCCCGATTTTCACGTTCATGAACAAATGCGATCGGCCCACGCGCAGCCCGATCGACCTCCTCGACGAACTCGAAAACGTTCTCGGCCTCCAAGCTTCGCCCGTCATTTGGCCGCTCGGCAACGGCCCTCAATTCCGCGGCGTTTTTGATCGCCGCACGCGCGACGTCCACCTTTTTGAGCGCGTCCCCGGCGGCAAATTCCAAGCGCCCGTCAGCGTCACCGATCTCGACGATCCCGTTGTCCGTTCAAAAATGGATGACGATACCTACCGCGACGTCCGCGACCAACTCGAGATGCTCGACGGCGCTGGCCACCCCTTCGATCTCGCCGCCGTCCAAGCCGGCAAACAGACGCCTGTCTACTTCGGCAGCGCCGTGAACAATTTCGGCATCCAACTGCTGCTCGACGGCTTCTTGCAAGACTCCGTCCCGCCCGCCCCGCGCAAATCTGTTTCCGTGACCGTTCCCGGACTTCCCCAGCCCACCGTGGCCCGCGAAGTGCCCGTCACCGATCCGAAGTTCTCCGGCTTCATCTTCAAAATCCAAGCCAACATGGATGCGAAGCACCGCGACCGGATCGCGTTCCTCCGCGTGTGCTCGGGCAAATTCGACCGCGACATGCAGGTTTTCCACCAACGCACGGGAAAACAAGTCCGCCTCTCCTCTTCCCACAAACTCTTCGGCCGCGAACGCGAGACCGTCGACGAGGCGTGGCCCGGCGATGTCATCGGCCTCGTGGGCCACAGCGAGTTTGGCATCGGCGACACGCTCACCAACGACCGCAGCATCACCTACGACGAAATCCCGCGCTTCCCGTCCGAGGTCTTCACTTACATTTCGAATCCGAACACCGGCGACGCCAAAAAATACCGCGCCGGCGTCGAACAACTCCTGCAAGAGGGCGTCGTCCAATCATTCAACGCCCGCAACGCCCCGCCCGGCGCGACCCTCCTCGCTGCCGTCGGCCCGTTGCAGTTCGAAGTCGTGCAATGGCGTCTTCAGAGCGAATACAACGCCGAGTCCCGCCTCACGCCCACGCCGTGGACCGTCCTACGCTGGCTGCAGCTCCCGGCCGATCAGGTGCCCGCACCCGGCAAGAGCTTCGACTATTCGCGCCTCATCGTCGCCACCGGCGTGAGCTTCGGCACCGACAAATTCGAAAATGCCATCGCCCTCTTTCCGAATGATTGGACGATGCGCTATTTCACAGAAAAAAACCCCGATTTCAAACTGCTCGAGATGCCGCCGGAGCTGGTCGGCTGAGCGCGCTCCTGCGCTCAGGCTTAGCGCTTGCGCCGAAAATCGCACCGCGGAATGTCGAACCGTGAATTTTCTCCCCCGTCTGCACCCGCCGCGAGCCCTGTTGGTATTACTCACGATCGTTGCCCTGCCGTTTTGCCGCGCGACCACGATCATCCCCCCCACGTTTTCCGAACTCGTGGCCAAAGCGGAAACGGTCGTCCTCGGTGAGGTCACCGCCATTTCAAGCGAGCTCCAGACCCGCGGCTCCGGGCGCGCAATCTTCACCCGCGTCACCTTCGCCATTCGCGACCCGGTACTCGGCGTCGCTCCAGCGCTCCTCACTTTGGAATTTCTCGGCGGCACCGTCGGCGAACTCACGATGGACGTCGACGGCATGCCGGCCTTCGCCATCGGCCGCAGCGAGATTCTCTTCGTCCAAAACAACGGCCTCCAGATCTGCCCGCTCGTCGGCATGGCCCACGGCCGCTACCGCGTCGAGCGCGACCCCGTCACCGGCGTCGACTTCGTGAGGCGCGAAAACGGCGCCGCCCTTACCAACGTCGCCCAAGTCTCCCTCCCGCTCACCCGCGGCACCCTCACCGATACCTTGCAGCGCCTCGGCGGAACCGTCCCGCTCACCCCCGCCGCGTTCATCGCCGAGATCCGCGCCGAGCACGCCCGCCAACAGACCGCCGTCAGCCGCTGATCTGCTATGAGTCTTTTCCCGTTCCCCGCCCTCCGGCCGGCGTTCCTGGCCCTCGCCTGCGCCTCCGGCCTCCACGCGTTCACCACGACCACCGGCAGCGCCGTCTGGCCCGACGGGCCCATCGTCATGAACCTCCAGCTCTCGCCCAACGCCCCGCTCAGCGACGGCCAGGCCAACTGGAACGCCGCCGCCGCCGCCCAGCTCGCCGCTTGGAACCAGCACCTCGTGCGCTCCACTTTTCTCTGGGTCACTGACTCCACCGCACCGGTCGGTAACGGAAATTTCGCCAACAACGTCCTCTTCGCCGCCGACAATTTCGGACGGACCTTTGGCGACAGCACGCTCGCCGTCACGACCTCGTTCCGTATCGGCACCCGCATCATTGAGGCCGATGTCACCTTCAACACGAAATATAGCTGGAATTCCTACCGCGGCCCGCTGCGCGCTGCGGCCGGCTTTAACGCCGAGTTTTCCCGCGTCGCCCTCCACGAGTTCGGGCATGTGCTCGGCCTCAGCCATCCCGACCAGGCCGGCCAGTTCGTCAGCGCCGTCATGAACAGCACCGCCGGCGATATCGACGGCCTTACCGATGACGACAAGGCCGGCGCTGCCTTTCTTTATGCCGCTAATATCGGCGCTATTGCTCCCGCGATTTTGATCCCCCTCGGCGACCAAAGCCCAGTCCGCGGCGACAGCGTCGAGTTCTCCGTCGGCGTCAGCGGCACCGCCCCGTTTTCTTACCAGTGGCGTCGCAACAACGTCGTGCAAGGCGTGAGCACCGCGAGCTTCGTGCTCTCTAACATCACGGCCGCCAGCGCCGGCACGTGGACCGTCACCGTCACCAACAGCCGCGGCTCCGCCTCGAGTTCGATGCTACTTACCGTCACCGACGGCTTCGTCGCCCCCACCATCACGACCCAACCGGCCGCCGCCACAAGCCTCCCTGGCCGCAATGTCGTTTTCGGTGTCGCCGCCACCGGCAGCACCCCGCGTCTCTACCAGTGGCGGAAAGATGGCGCCAACTACGGCAACTCCAGCGCGAGTGACACCCTGACCATTGCCGACGTGCAGGCCTCCGACGCCGGCCGCTATTCCGTGGTCGTTAGCAACAACGGCGGCGCCGCCACCAGCGCCGAAGCTGTCCTAACGGTAAGCGCCAGCTCGGTAGCCCCCGCCTTCACGTCCGCCCCTACCTCCCGCACCGTCTCCGCCGGCAGCACGGTCGTATTCTCATCTCTCGCCGCCGGCACGCCGACGCCGACCTATCAATGGCGGCGAAACGGCACCCTCATCTCCGGGGCCACGTGGCCGAACCTCGTGCTTTCCCGCGCCGACCTTTCCGCCGCTGGTATCTACACCTGCACGGCGACCAACTCCGCCGGTTCCGCCACCAGCAACTCCGCCACGCTTTCAATCGCTCCCGCCGGCACGGAACCCAGCCGACTCGACGGCTTGTCCGTCCTCACCACCCTCGCGACCGGCGAACCTTTTTTCACGGTCGCCACCGTGATCGGCGGTGCGGGCACCGTCGGACTGAAACCGCTGCTGGTTCGCGCCTCCGGGCCGACGCTGGGTTCGCCGCTCTTCGGCATTCCCGGCACCCTGCCGGACCCACGGCTCGAGCTCTTTTCCCCGCCAACCTCCCTCGCGACCAACGACAATTGGGGCACGCCGGCAGCCAACGTTCCCGGCATCAGCGCCGCGATTGCTTCCCGCGCGATCTTCCCTTTCTTCGCCGCGAACTCGCGCGACGCCGCCGTCTACAATTCCGGTCTTTCCGCGGGCAATTATACCGTTCAAGTCGGTGACACCGGGGGCGGCACTGGGCTCGTGCTGGCCGAGATCTACGACGCCGGCACCGGTGCATTTACTGCCACCACGCCCCGACTCGTCAGTGTCGCTGTTTTGAAGACCGTTCCGGCCGACGGCCTCGTCACGCTGGGCTTCAATATCGGCGGCACCACCGCCAAGACCGTGCTGATCCGAGCGCTCGGTCCCACGCTTGGCGCGCTGTTCTCCTTGCCGGATACGATGCCGGACCCGCGAGTGGCGCTGTTTGCCGCCCAGGCGACCACGCCTTTCGCGGGCAACGACAACTGGGGCGGCGACGCCCAAATTCTCGCGCTCAACAATTTGGTAACCTTCCCGCCCGCGTCGGCTGCCAGCCGCGACGCGATCATGGTCATCACCCTCGATCCCGGTGGCTACACCGTTGAGGCCCGAGCGGTTGCCGGATCGGCCGGGGGCAGCGTCTTGGCCGAAGTCTACGAACTCCCCTAAATCCGCCCCGGCGCTTGACTCACCTTTGGCGCTCTGAACACTCTCCCTTTTCATCACACTATATCCATGGGCCAACAACTGAATAAGCACATCAAACGTAAACGCCGCGCCGCCTACAACAAGCGCCGCAAGATCCTCGCTAAGAAAACCGGCAAGGCCGCCGCTAAGAAGTAACGCCGTTTCCGGCATCAGTTTGTCCCGACGAAACCGCGGCCCACGCCGCGGTTTTTTGTTCGTGAAAATACCAGACGTTTTAACCGTTCCCTGTCACTTCTCCGCTCAGCCCATGATCAAAGTCAGTCTCATATCCCTTGGTTGCGCCAAGAATCTCGTCGATAGCGAGATTATGATCGGTCATCTGCACCAGGCCGGCATGGTCGTCATTCCCGAGGCGGAGAAAGCCGATGTTGTCATCGTCAACACGTGCTCGTTTATCGACTCCTCAAAAGAGG
>Ga0209617_10000550_pt1 | contig 16645 bp, 9 predicted proteins | sample LakEriepJuly2011_2_FD_187459 | JGI IMG/M metagenome (GOLD analysis project Ga0209617, IMG submission 187459) | Freshwater microbial communities from dead zone in Lake Erie, Canada - CCB epilimnion July 2011 (SPAdes) (version 2) | ecosystem: Environmental > Aquatic > Freshwater > Lentic >... | reverse complement strand
GGGGTCATGGAGTCCAGCAGCGGCAAGGCCATGAGGATTCCAGTGCCTTGGATGAAGCGGCGACGGGATACCGAGCGCTGGAAGGCGACGTGCGGGGCGTTGGCAGGGTTATAGCCCGAGGGGGAGCTCATGGGGAGGTGACTTATTTATTGAGGAAGAGTTCGCTGGTGACAAGCCCGCGGACGAGCGTTCGGACGCCGTAGCCATCTGGCTGGGCGGCATCGAGGAGCTTTTCGACCTTAGGACGGTCGGCAAAGCCCACTGGGGCGCCCGTCGCAAAGACCGCAAACTGGCCGACGAGGTTGCGGGCCAGTTGACGCTCATTCTGCACCAGAAGAGCCTTAAATTCGCGGATATCGGCAAAGTTTCGCTTCCCTAATTGACCATGGGATTCCACTGGCAAAGCGTTGTGGAAGGTGAACTTTTGGCCGTTTTTACCGAAGCCTAGCTCACGTTCCTTGCCTTCGATCGCGCGGTAGGCCTTTCGGTAGCCACCGACAATATCGAAACTCTCCAAGGCGAAACCCGGCGGGTCGATTTTGGTATGGCAAGCGGAACAGGACTCCAGTTTGCGATGGCTCTCCAACTGCTGGCGAATCGTCGTGGCACCACGGATATCGGGCTCGACGGCCGGGACGCTCGGAGGGGGCGGCGGGGGTTTCTGACCTAAGATACGTTCCATCATCCATGCACCGCGGACAATCGGCGAAGTGGTCGTGCCGTTAGCCGTGACCTTGAGCACGCTCGCCTGCGTCAGTAAACCACCGCGCACACTACCAGCGGGGAGCGACACTTTACGGAACTGCGAACCAATGACCGGCGGGAGGTCGTACAGTTTCGCCATGCGCTCGTTGACGAATACGAAGTCGGACGCAGCCACATTGCGGGCTGGCAGGTCGCGCTTAAGGAGCTCAGCAAAGAACAGACGCGTCTCATCGCCGGCGGACTCCACGAGGTTGTCGTCCAGGTAGTAATCTGGATAGAGATTCTCATCCGGATTAGTCACGCCGACCTTACGCAACTCGAGCCAGTAATCGAGGAACGCGGCGACGAAGCGCTGCGAACGGGCATCATCAAGCAAGCGGTCCGTCTGCTTACGAAGCGTCGCTGGCTCATGCAGCTGGCCAGACTTCGCCAAGGCGAGGAGCTCGGCATCCGGCGGGGAATTCCAGAGAAAGTACGCAAGGCGCTCAGCCAGGGCATAGTCGTCCAAACGACCAGGCTTATCCTGCAGGTAAAGGAAACTCGGCGAGGTCAAGACCGCCGTGTAACCCGTCACCATGGCTTCAGCGAAGGTGCTGCCCGTCTTGAGGGCATTCTGAATCAGCGGCAAGAAACGCACTTCCTCCTGCGGCGTGACCGGACGGCGGTAGGCCTGCTGCACGAAGCGACGGAGCAGACGCTCGGCATCCTTCGCAGCGTCACGCGGGGCCACCTCGACATTGAGCGTCGAGGTCGCCGTCTTTTTCACCGGGAGGTCGTCGAAGAGTTGCTGATAGGAAGCGGTCGGAAAGTTATCGACTAACGGGCCTTCTACTTCAATCCAGCGCATGACCATACCAGGCTGGCCGTCGTTCTCGGCTAACGGATTCTGCCAGCGGGTAGCACCCGGACGTGAGCGAAAGAAACGGACCGCGTCGACTGTGATGGTTTCGCCGGCCATCAATTGCACATCCAGGTTCGCCACGGTGACGTCCGGGTTGAGATCAATGTTGCCGATTCGTCGCATCACGCGCGGAGGGGTCAACGCGTACACGGTAATGGGCTCCGGCCGGCGGCCCTTGGAGATTAGATCGAGATTCGGGATGAACCATTTCTTGGGCTCACCCGGGCCGACCCAAACGGAGTGCCCACAGAGCTTGATCTTATAACGGCCCGAAATCGGCGCCTTGAAGGCCGAGAACTTTGGCTCAATCGGCTCATAGGCACTGGCGACCACGCCCACACCCTCGAGTTCGCGCTGCGCAGCATTGGCCTTGCCCGCGGTCATCGGCGCCTTACCCGCCCGCACTTCTGGCTGCGCCACGTAGCCCAACGTCGGGAATGTCGCACGCTCGGGGGCCGTATTAAAAACCGAGTACTTCATCGGACCCGTGTAGCTCCCTTGATCGCGGGCATAGTAACGCTTGGTAACCACTGGTAGTTTTTCGGCCGAGGCCACTAAGACCTGACGCAAGGCTTCTTCGGCGGTACTGATGTAGCGGGCCAACTGTACGTGGGAGACATCGAGGGCTTCGCCTGACTTATTAAAGCGGTGCGCCTCCGTATCTTCCGGCAAGGATTCACGCAGGTCGAGCCAAGGCGCTCGCAGGAGGTCGCGTAAGGTATTCTCGTATTCAAAACGATTGAGCCGACGCTTCACCGTGCGGCCTTCGTTCTGGATACGCGCCACCTCGGCGACCTGCAGTTTCTGGCCTAACTCCTTAAGATAGCCGGCAGCGGCCGCCGTATCCGGGCGAGTCTTCTTCGCGGGAGGCATCTCGCCGGACGCAATCTGGTCGTAGACCTTCACCCACTGCGCAATGACCTGCGGGTTCGTGAGTTCCGGCTTCAGCGCCGTGAGGTCAAAGTCACCCTTCTTGGTCTCGGCGTCGTGACACTCTACGCAGTGCTTCTCGAGAAGCGGCGGCAGGGCCGCGGCGGCCGGGGAGACCAAGGCAGCGACGAGGAGGAGACGGACAAAAGACTTCATTAAAAGGTAAGGTTAAGACAGGGGGAATCCCTAGAGGTTTCCAAGGGAATACGGTTATTCCCCAGGGCTAAATAAGGCCTTTAAACCAAGTAAAGGGCCTTAAACCAAAGGGGTGGACGTAGCCGCGGACCTGCCCTGCCTGTAGGCATGCTCGCCGTCCTCCGTTCTGCCGCCCTCGTCGGGGTGGAAGCCGTCCCCGTCGAAGTCGAGGTCAACACGGGCGAGCAAGGTGACCTCCGCATTGAAATCGTCGGCCTGCCCGACACCGCGGTAAAGGAGTCCGAAGACCGCGTGCTGTCGGCCATGATGAATACCGGCCTGCGCACCCATGAGACCAAGACGACCGTGAACCTGGCGCCGGGCGACCTCCGTAAGGAAGGGGCGATGTACGACCTCCCCATTGCGGTCGGGATGGCGGCGGCCACCAGCCAAATCCCCAAGGATAAGTTACCCCACTACCTGATCGCCGGCGAACTCGGCCTCAGCGGCGGCACGCGGGCGGTGAAAGGCGGCGTGGCCATCGCGATGTTGGCCAAGCGGCTCGGGCTTAAAGGCGTCATCCTCCCCCGCCCTTCGGCCGAGGAGGCCGCACTCGTCGATGGCATCGAAGCCATCGCCATTGATTCGCTCGACGGTGCGTTACGCTTTCTGTCCGGCGACGCACGCTATCTCCCCCTGCCGCCAGCGGCCAACCCGTTCCTGCTCATGGGGCCGACCGAGGGACCCGATTTCGCTGACGTCAAAGGTCAACTCAAGGTCCGGCGGGCCGTCGAGGTCGCCGCGGCCGGCGGCCATAACCTGCTCATTCTCGGCCCCCCGGGCTCGGGCAAATCCATGATCGCAAAACGCATCCCGACGATTCTACCGGCCCCCGATGCCGAGGAATTTCTTGAGATTCTTTCGGTCTACTCGGCAGCGGGCATGAAGTTAGGCGACGTGACGCGCCGGTGGGAAAGACCCTTCCGCTCGCCGCACCATACGATCAGCGATATTGGCCTCATCGGCGGTGGCGCCATGCCGGGGCCAGGCGAAGTCTCACTCGCCCACCACGGCGTGCTCTTTCTCGACGAGTTGCCGGAGTTTCGCCGCTCGGCGCTCGAGGTCCTCCGCCAACCCTTAGAAGACGCTTGCGTCACCGTCTCACGTGCCGCCGCCAAGGTCACCCTGCCCGCACGGTTAATGCTCGTCGCGGCCATGAACCCCTGCCCCTGCGGGCACCTCGGTGACCGACTTAAAGAATGCCGCTGCACAACCGCCCATATCCGCCGCTACCGCTCGAAGATCTCTGGGCCATTGCTAGACCGCATTGATATCCAAGTCGAAGCCCCCGCACTCACCATCGAGGAACTCCGGCATGCACAGCCCGGCGAGCCGTCCGAGGCCATGCGCGTTCGCATTGAAGCTGCCCGAGCGATTCAACGGCAGCGGTTCGGGGGACGGATGCGGGCCTGCAATGCGGTCCTCGCTGGCCAGGAGCTCCGCACCCACTGCGCCTTGGAACGCGCCCAAGGTGACCTCCTCCAGCAGGCCATGGAAAAGCTAGCGCTTTCGGCCCGAGCCTATGACCGCATCCTGCGGGTAGCCCGCAGCATTGCCGACCTCGCGGCGGCGGAGCGTATCGCCACCGAACACCTCCTGGAAGCCATTCATTACCGCTCGTTAGACCGTGGGTGAAAACGCTCGCAGACGCTGGGGATTTCCATTCATTACCGGCTTCCCCATGAAGTCCCCCCTCCTCCGCACCCTATTCGCTTCGGTGCTGACGGCCCTCGCCGCCGTCGCCTCCGCCGCTGAACCCATCAAGGTCCTCATCATCGATGGCCGTAATAACCACGACTGGGTCCGCACGACCGAGTCCTGCAAGGCTACCCTCGAAGCCACGGGCCGCTTTAAGGTCGATGTCTCCACCGCCCCGGCAGCCTTCGCCAAGCCTCAGCCCGCTAAGCCCAAGGCGGGCGACGCCGAAGGCAAGAAGGCCTACGATGAAGCGTTCAAGGCCTGGAAGAAGGAGGAGTCCGACTTCAATAAGGCCCACGCCGGTGACTGGGATAAGTGGTCGCCGAAATTCTCGGCCTACGCTGTCATCGTCAACAACTACAACGGCCCGGAATGGGGCGCGGCCATGAAGGACGCCTTCACTGATTTCGTCGTTAAGGGCGGCGGCCTCGTCAACGTCCATGCGGCGAATAATTCCTTCACGGGCTGGGATAACTTTAATGAGATGATCTGCTGCGGCTGGCGCGGCGCGACGTTCGGACAACGCATTGCGGTCAATGACGCTACGGGTAAGGCCGTCGCAGTCGCCGAGGCGGACGAAAAGATTAAGGCTAAGGGCTTCGGTTCCGGCCACGGCCCCAAGCACGCGTTCACCCTCAAGGCCCGCGACGCCGCCCACGCCGTCATGCAGGGTATCCCGACCGAATGGCTCCACGCCTCCGATGAACTCTACCACCGCATGCGCGGCTCGCCCGACCACATGGAAGTCCTTGAGAGTTCATTCTCGTCCGAGAAGTTCGGTGGCACCGAGATGCACGAGCCGATGGTCTGGTGGGCCAAGTTCGGCGAAGGCCGCGTGGTGACGACCTCGATGGGCCACCTCATGGCCGCCGACAAGTCCTTCGACGCCCTCCACTGCGTGGGCTTCCAGACCATCCTGGCCCGCTCGACCGAATGGGCCGCCACGGGTAAGGTGACCATCGCCATCCCCGAAGGCTTCCCAACCAAGGACCAGACGAGCGTGATCGAGCCGTCCAAGGTCGTCTGGAAGAAGTAATAAAGGTTTCCGCTTGATTGCGGGGCTTGAAGCCCGGACGGGGCATGGCAGATTTTCTGCCATGCCCCGCTTCGTTTTAGCCCTGCTCACGCTATGCCTTGGCCTCACGCTCCACGCCGAGACCTACGAGCTACGCAGCGGTGACCTCATCCGCCGCTTCGAATTGAAGGACGGACGCTTCCGCACGCTCGGTTGGACGGACAAGGCCACAGGCCGCACGCTCGATGTAGACAGCGATGAGTTCGCCATCCGCCTATCAGACGGCACCGTGCTCACGGCCGATGATTACGAGGCAAAGGTGGTGGTGTGGGCTTTAGCCGAAAGCTCCCGCAGCTCCCACTCCAAGACCTTACCCGACATCGAATACCAACTACGCCCAGGTCGTACCCGCGCAGGCGCCCCTCCCTTCGTCACCCAAACGTTCTCCACCACGTTGAAACCTGGCGTCACGGGGATAATTTGGAAGCGCATCGAGGTGCGGTGGCCCGAAGGTAAAGTCGACGACAAGGCCGGGCTTGAGACGGAACGTTTCCGGACCAAGGCGAAGACTTACCGTGGAGGTCGCGGGGAGCCATTAGTGTTCGATGATGCATGGATTCTTTTGCCAGAAAACCCGACGGCCCTGACCCGCCACACCGACGGCAATCAACCGGCAGCCTATTCGCATCGCTTCGAGAGCGTTGGTAACCACAGCTTCGTGGACTTCGAAAAGGCGGATATTGAAACGAACCCAGAATCCGGTCTAGTGCGCTGCCTCTCCTTTGACCGAGTCCGTCCGAAGGCTTTGGCCTGGGCTCGGCCAGGCGTCGCCGCCGCCGCGACGATGAGCGACGAGGTAGCCGTCTTCGCCGTCAAAGCGGGCCTCAGCCCGGAACAGGCCGTGATCGATTACAGCCGCCCAACAGCGAAGACGCGGAGCTACACCCACTACAACAACTGGTTCGACCCGGAGGGCAAGAACCTGAAGGGCGACAACCTGCCGGCCATTCATCGCCAGTTCTTGGAGGCCTTGAAGGGCTCCGGCATCAAGGTCGACGGCCTGGTGCCCGATAACGGTTGGCAAAATCGCAAGTCGGTCTGGCAACCCGCCGCTGGCGCCTTCCCTGAGGGCATGAAAGACCTGAATAAACTGAGCGAGACATTGCTCGCCCAAGGTTCGTCACTCGGCCTCTGGATGGCTGTCGACGGCACGACCAATGACATTAACTGGGGCGTCCAGGAGGGCTACGTGAAGGCCCAAGCGAACGGCTACTTCAAACAGTACTTCGCCCACTACTCGCTCGCGGACGAAAAGTATCAGCAAGCAACCATGCAACAAATGGCAATACTGTCCGGCGAGACCAAGGTGTCCTACCTCAAGTTCGACTTTAATCACCTCTCCCACATCCTACCCACCGATCGCCACGGTCACGCAGGCGAGTTCACTGGTTTCGCCATTGCGACCCAACCCGCCCGTGCGAAGGGCGTCTTCATCAACGCGACCAACTGGACGTGGCATTCACCGGCTTGGCTGAACTACGCGGACTCGGTCTGGCTGCTGGCGGGCGATGATGGCTTCAATGGCAATTGGCCCGAACTCTCCGGCCGCGCGCAGGCCACGACCGACCGCGATGTGTACTTCTGGCGAATGTGGGGCGACCCGGCCGATCGGCCGTGGTTCCCGATCGCCAACATCATGACGCACGGGATCATCCGTAACGCCCGCGGGCAGATGTCCTTCCCAACCGACCTGCCGCGCGATTGGTCCGACCACGTGCTGATGCACTACGGCCGCGGTACCCTGCTCCGCGAATGGTACCTGTCGCCGGCTTCGGTGACGCCCGACGAATGGAAGGCGCTCATCGCGGTCCACCAATGGACCGAGGCCCGTAAGCCCGACATGATCAATACCTGCTATGTGGGCGGCCGACCCGATGATGGACATGCCTACGGCTACATAGGTTGGTCCCGCGATGGCCAGACGGGCACGCTGGTCGCGCGCAACCCCGCCGCTAGGACCGCAACGCTCTCGGTCCGCCTGGACGCCACGACGTTCTTCGCCGGCAAGCCCGGCCAAGCCTGGCACGCCCGCATGGTCTATCCGTATCGTATGGAGTTGCCCACGACCTATCGCGGCGGTGAAAGGGCGGAGATTTCCATCCCCGGCTACGAGACGGTAGCGCTGGAGTTCAGCCCCGGCGAAGCCCGTGGCCCAGTGTTTAGGCTGGCCGCCGATAGTTCGCATAAGGTTAGCGGCACGGGAGCTAACCAAAAGGTCGCCGTGAAGATCGCCGACTTCATCACCGATCGCCGCGAGTTACTGCTCATCGGCCGCCCCGCCCTACCCAATCTCCTCATCAACGGCCAGCTGGTGAAGCCGACCCGTCAACGCAGCGCGGCGATTAATCAATACCCGGGCTACGCCCGCCACGGCATGCTTAGCACCGAAGCTAAACCTTGGCAGATGGCTGGTTACGACCTCAAGGCCTATGGCGCCAACTTTGAAATCCAAATCGTCCCAGGCGAATCCGCCACGACGGCCGAGGCTTGGTTGCTCACCGAGCGTCCGTTCGGTGCCGACGATAAGCCCACGGTATCCCCGCTGACGTTACCAGGGGCGATGCGCCACACGACCCAGTTGCTGGCTTCACAGGCCTATGCGGCCGTAGTCATCCCACCGTCTGACCTCTCGCCCGAGGCCATCAAAGGTGCGAAGTCTGCCAAGCTCACGCTCGAGGTCTTCGGCAATAACGGCAAGGCCTTCGGCGACAAGACGCTCACCCTGAACGGCGTGACACTCGGTGTCCTACCCGCCGGCACTGACCAATGGAGTAAGGCGGAGTTCAAGCTCTCGCCTGCCGCCCTCGCTACTTTGACCAAGGCTAACATCGCGGCGGTCACTTGTCCGAAATCCGATGATAAGTTCAAGGTGCGCAGCCTTCGCCTTACGGTCACCTTGGCGGATGGCTCCGAAGCCCTCGGCAGCCGAAGCGGCGCGCTCACCAGCCACGCCGACTGGTCCTTCTTTGAAGGCAAGGCCTTTACGCAACCGACGGATAGCGGTACCATCCCGCTCGGCCTCTAAGCCGACAGCTTCTCGAAGAAGATTCGTAGGATATCGGCCAACTGCGCTGGGGGCATCGTGATCGGCAAGGTCACCGCCCTTTCGGATGGCGGGACCGGACGTTCCAAAATGGCCAACTGGCTCGCGAGGAGCGACGGCGGCATGAAGTGGTCCTTGCGCCCGGCAAGGCGTTGCGCGAGCAGCGCCTCTGGGCCATCCAACAAGACGAAGAAGAGAGCCGGATCGCCCTGACGGAGCTGATCGCGGTAGCTCCGCTTGAGCGCCGAACAGGTGATGACCATCGTCTCGCCACGGGCTTTCCCCTCGGCAATACGCTGAGCCATCGCCGATAGCCAGCCCACGCGATCCTCGTCCGTGAGCGGCTGGCCAGACTTCATCTTCGCGACGTTGGCCGGCGGATGAAAATCATCGGCTTCGACGAACACAAAGCCGCTCCCCTTGGCGTAGTGCATGGCGACCGTACTCTTACCCGAGCCGGCGACGCCCATGAAGACGACGTTTGGGTGCGCCACGGACGGACTCAGAGGTTGATCGTGCGGCCTTCGCGGAACGACTGGTCAGCGGCCGCGACGATGCGCATCGAATTCACGGCGTCATCGAGGTGGGCGGTGAGGTCGAGGTTCTCGCGAATCGCTTTCTCGAAATACACCTGCTCGCGTTCGCACAGACCATCATGGCCCGGATCGGCCTCAGTCGCAACGAGTTGGTCGGGCTTGGAGAACTTCCCATCAGGACCGAGGGCAGAATGGTGCACCTTGAGCGCCTGGGCGCCGGTGTGGCCGTCGACGTCGGCGGAATTGCCCTCTTGGGCGCCCTTCCCAGCGACAATCGTCACGGAACCCTTCGGACCCACAACGTCCTTCACGAAGAAAGCCTCCTCGGACATCATCGGACCCCAGCCGGCTTCATACCAACCCACGGAGCCGTCGGCAAAGGTTACCTGGAGCTGGCCGTAGTTGACCATGCCTTCTGGAAGTTCATCGGATAGGCGGGCGCCAATACCGGATACGCGGATGGGGCGGCTGCCCGTCATGAGGCACATGATATCGACGTAGTGCACGCCGCAATCGACGATTGGGCTGCACGTCTGCATGAGCGCGCGGTGGGTCTTCCAATTGTCGCCGGAGCTCTGCTGATTGAGGTTCATGCGCATGACCAGCGGCTTCCCGAGTTTCTGGGCCTCGGCGATGAACTGCGTCCAAGCGGGGTGATGGCGGAGGATGTAACCGATCACGACCTTACGGCCTGTCGACTTGGCTTTAGCGGCAATCTGCTCAGCTTCGGCGACGGACGCCGCGAGGGGCTTTTCGACAAATGCATGGCAACCAGCCTCAAGGGCCGCGATGGTGTATTCGGCATGCGTGTCCGGGTAGCTCGAAATCGAAACCGCGTCCGGCTTGGTCGCCTTCAGCGCCTCATGGAAATCGGAGAACTCCGGGTACCCACCACCGAGCTCTTGATTAAGCTTAGTGCGAGAAGCGGCCGAACGCGTCACCAGACCGACGATCTGGAAGCCCGGCAGTTTATGGTAGGCTAGGGCGTGCGAACGGCCCATGTGACCGGCACCAACACAAAGGATGCGGATAGGAGAAGCCATGAAAGAAAAAAGGCTTAGTCTTGAGACTTATCGGACAGGCGCGTATCGTCGTGGAAGACCAAGGCAAAGAGCACTAACAGGACGAGGGCGAAGGCGGAAGGATAGAGCCAGAATTCCCTGGCGAAGATCGTCTTGCCGTCGACCACGGTGATGAAGCGCTCATGCAACAAAGGCGCGATGCGGTTACCAATGAATAAGCCCAAGCCTAACGTGGCCCAAGTCACGACGGACTGAGCCGTATTGCGCAGGCCTTCGGGGGCCTTACGGTCGGCGTATAACGTACCCGTCACGAAGAAGAAGTCGTAGCAAGCGCCGTGGATGGCGATAGCCGTGAAGAGGGCCAGGCCAGAGCTGGGGAACTCTGCAAACAACCAGTAGCGCAGAGCCCAGCAGGCCATACCAAAGAGGAGGATGGTTTTTGCCGAAAAACGTACGGCCAACAAAGGGAGTAAAGCCAGGAAGATGACCTCGGATACCTGTCCAGCCGTCATGAAAGTCTCCGTCTGACTGATGCCCGCACTCTTTAGGAACGTGTTGGCGTAAGAGTAGTAGAGCGCCAACGGAATACAGAATAAGACGGAGAAGCACAGGAAGAGTAGGAACTTACCGTCACCCAACAGTTTCCACAGACCGCCGGAGACAGCCGCACCCGCCTCCTTCTTCACAGGGTCGGCGAGCCGCAAGCAACAGCCCGCGACGAGAATCAAGGCGGCACCGCCCAGATAGAAGATGATGGGCTGAGTAGCCACGGCCGGATCGTAGTACTTGGCGAGTACCGTGCCGACTAGCACCCCAGAGACGATCCAACCAATCGTACCCCAGAGGCGGATGGCACCAAACTGGCGACCGGGATCATCCAACGAGGCGAGGACCACCGAATTCAACAAGGGGAGTGCCGCGAAGAAACAGAGCGAATGCGCAAATAAGACCACCTGAAAGGCGGACGAACCACCGGCATGCGGAGCGTAGACCAGCAAGAGGCCACCCAGTGCGCTCAAGGCTGCCAACAGCAGGCGGGGCGAGAAGCTCCGGTCGGCCAACCAACCCGCTAACAAGGCGGAGATCATCGCAGCCAAGGGTCCCATGCTGTAGGCGGCCCCGATGATGGTATCGTCCTTGGGATAGATTGTAGCGAGGTAACTCCCCATCGGCACAAAGAAGACGCCCCAACCAAAGAACGTGAGGAACATCACGAGACCCGCAATGAAACGGGCGGGGACTTTCAAGGCTGAGGAATCTTGCATGGGGAGGAGGGGGTTGGGAACAGCATCACTAGTCCCCAACTCGCTTCAAGCCGAGAGATGCCCCGCACACGCCCACTATCGAGCGATTATGCCTTACCGCGGGAGCGGCTGCGCAACGCCTTTGGCCTTTTGTTCGTCGAGCTTAGCCCGTAAGCGTGCGACGACCTCAGGGTTTTCGGCCGCCACGTTCTTACGCTCGGCAGGGTCGGCCAAGAGATCAAAGAGGCGCGGACCAGACTGCTCCTGACGGTCCCGTTCCAAGTCCTCCGCGGACCCCAGTAAAGCCACCAAGGGCCCGGTGGCTTTCGCACCAGCGTTCTTGGCCTTCGCTGGTGCACCGACCCCAGGAATGAATTTCCAGCGGGCATCGCGGATGGACAGCGTATTGGCCTGCGTGCTCGAAATCACGGTCTCGCGCCCGGCCCCGCCCTTCAACGCGGCCGACGTGTCGACGCCGTCCAACCTCAAGAACTCCGCGGGGTCACCGCCGGCTACCTTCGTGAAGACTGCCGGCAAATCAACCTGCGACATCAAGGCATCGGAAACCTGGCCGGCTGGGGCCTGGCCCGGCCAGCGCGCGATGAAACCAACGCGCGTGCCGCCTTCGAGGATGCTGTACTTACCCCCACGGAACGGCCCCGCAGGGCGATGGCCGGCCTGTTGGTTCTTCTCGACGGCTTGGTCCTTATAACCGTCATCGAGCACGGGTCCGTTATCCGAAGTGTAAATCACGAGGGTGTTCTCAGCGAGACCCTGCTTATCAAGCTCGGCCAAGATGCGCCCCACCTGGTCGTCAAAGGCTACGACCGCGTCGCCGCGCGGGCCCAAGGGCGTGCGGCCTGCGTAACGCGGATGGTGCACGCGCGGCACATGGTTCTCATGCGAAGCGTAATAGAGAAAGAATGGCTTGGCCTTGTTGGCCGCGATGAACGCGCAGGCCTTGTCGGCGAACACATCGCCCATGGTCTCGTCGTTCCAGAGCGCCGCCTTGCCGCCCTTCATCCAACCGATGCGACCAACGCCGTTCACCAAGGCCATGTTATGGCCGTGCGACCAATCCATCTTCAACTTGGCGCGCTCGGCCGCCGACGTGAGGTCGGGGTCGCCTGGAAACGGATTCTTGTAGCTGACTTCAATCGGATCCTTGGGGTCGAGCCCGACCACAATACCATCCTCGACGAAGACGGTCGGCACGCGGTCGCCTGTGGCGGCCATGATGTAAGAATAAGAAAAGCCGATTTGGTTCGGAGAAGGGCTGATCGGCTTGTTCCAATCGACGGACTCACCGCCCAGACCGAGGTGCCACTTACCCACGACGCCGGTGGCGTAACCCAGTTTGGCGAGGCTCGCTGGTAAGGTTGGCCGACCTGGCTTGATAATCATGTTAGCGTCACCGGGCAGGACGCCCGTCCCCTGACGGCGCCAAGCATACTCGCCGGTCAGCAAGGAATAGCGGGATGGCGTGCAGGTGGCGGAGGTACAGTAGCCGGCCGTGAAACGGAGGCCTTGGGCGGCAAGCCGATCGAGGTTCGGCGTGGGGATGACTTTAGCCCCGTAGCAGCCTAGGTCACCCCAACCGATATCGTCGGAATAAAGTAGGATGATGTTCGGCGGACGCTTCGCGGGCTCGGCGGCGTAGGCCAGAGCGACGGAGAATAATGCCAGCAGGGGGGTCAGGCGCATATCAGTGGTCTAAGCAGCCCTACGGGGATTTCCAAGCCTGCAGTCAACAGGGCTGACTTGCAAAAGCCCGCAAACCACCCAATCCAGAACCCATGCGCTTTTTCAAGTACCACGCCCTCGGCAACGACTACCTCGTTCTCGAACCCAACGACTGCGCTCCCCTCTTCTCACAGGACGCCATCCGCAAGGTGTGCCATCGCCACTATGGACTCGGCTCGGACGGCATCCTCTATGGCCCCATTGAACGCACCGATGGCGCCTTTGGCCTTCGCATCCTAAACCCCGACGGCTCGGAAGCAGAGAAGTCTGGAAACGGTATCCGCATCTTCTGCCGTCACCTCCTCGAAACCAAGCGAGTTCAGGAAGGCCAAGAATTCAAGGTCCACACTCCCGGCGGCCTCGTGGGTTGCTCCGTCTTCGAAGGTGGAAACCGTATCCGCGTCGAGATGGGCCAGGTATCCTTCAGCGCTCCCGTGATTCCGCACATTGGCGCCGATCGCGAAGTCCTCGGCGAAAGCATCACCGTCCACGGTAAGACGTTTAAATATTGGGCGGCCACCGTCGGTAACCCGCACTGCGTCATCCCAGTGGACGACCTCTCGCCTGACCTCGCTAAGACCTACGGCCCGGCGCTCGAGACGCACCCCAATTTCCCGAACCGCACGAACGTGCAGTTCATGAAGATCGTCGACCGCCAGAACGTCCAAATTGAGATCTGGGAACGCGGCGCTGGCTACACCCTCGCCTCGGGGTCCTCTTCCTCGGCTTCGGCTGCGGTCGCCCGTAAAATGGGCCTGGTAGACGCCGATTTGACGGTCCATATGCCCGGCGGTAAGATTATTATTGGCATCGGGGCGGACTTCTCCATCGTGATGACAGGTCCGACCACCCCGGTAGGCGTCTTCGAGATGCATCCTGGGGTTCCGGTCCAAGACGTCGCCCTCTAAGGCGGTTAGTCTTTAGCAGCATTCACTTTCGGTGTGCCCACTTCCGGGCCACACCGCTTTCCCGCACGAACCACCTATGGCGCCGCGTCAGCCGTTGCCCGCACTCACCGAGGACGATCTCATCGATCTAGCCGGCGGTGCGACCGTGCTCCTCGCCAAGCAGCTCGTCCTTAAAGGCAAGGTCAAGAAAGCGATCTGGGCCTTCCCCAACGTGGAAGCCTTGGTCGATGACGGCACCGAATCCCGGGAAGCCAGCTGGAACCTGCGCTCCATTACTTTCCAGCGCAACGAGTGCGCCTGCGAGGTTTCCGTTCGGCAAAGAAAGTTATGCGTCCACTCGGCCGCGGCCTACCTGGCCTTGGCCGCCAAGGAAGGGACAATCAAACTAACGGAAGACGCGCCACCCAAACCAGCGGTCGCCAGTATGACCGATGTAAAAGAAAACTCCAAGTCCGCCAAAACCGAGCCGACCGCCGCCCCTCAGGGGCCGAAGCTCAAATCCCTCAACCTCTCCCCGAAACGCGGTACGCCGATTGAGGTCCGGTTCATCATCCCACCGAACATCGCCACGGCGGCCCAGCGCGACGAAATCATCTGCCGCCTGGAGCTCCGCATCGACGGTATCCAGACCGCCCCAGAAAATATCGATCGCACCAAGGCTTGGACCATCGAGCCCGACACGGTCTTCTTCTTAGCCATCCTCGAGAACCTCTGTAACGGCAAGCTACAGGGCCTATTACCACTCTCCCGCCGGCACCTGCGCCAGCTCCTCGGCGTCGGCAAAGGCTTAGCCATCTTCCGGATGGCCAATGCGCCCGAGGTTCCCTTGGCCTGGTCCGGTGATAGCCTAGCGGGCGTCCATACGCACCTGCAGGAACCTGAAGTTACCCCGCAGACGACGCACAACGGTGAGGCCCTGGACGACGAGAAGGAAGAAATCCGCTCCCAAGACCGCGGCGAAGAAGACGCCCCTTGGGTCGACGGCTCCATGAAGTGGCTGCGCATCCGCCTGCCCCAGAAGTCAAGTGGCCCGGTGTCCGAGCTCCGCGAAGTCCTGCAGCGCAACGGGTTCGTCCTCGAAACGGCCACACGCGAATGGTACCTCAACGGGACGATTCAAGTCCTCAACTTCCTGGCCCGCCACCACAAGGTCCTCTGCATCGATAACGATTCCTATTTCACGCACAACCTGAAGCACTCCCTGCGCAACGTCGACTTCGCCAAGGCGAAATGCGACGCCGCCGAAGAGACTGGCGGTTTCCGTTTTGCCATCGGCATCGACCCCGAAGGCAAGAGCTCTAAGGTCGTCCAAGAAGCGCTCAAGAGTGGCCGCATGTTCTTCTACACGGACCGCGGCCCGCGCCTGATTACGCCCGAGTTGATGGAGTCCATCCGCAACGCCCAGCGCCGCATCACGGGCGAAGCCAAGCGCGACGTTGACCTCGACCTAAACCTGAAAATCGGCTTCGCCGACCTCGCGAGCGCTGATGCGATTGCCGAAGAACTCCAGGCTGCCTTCGCTCCGCCCGAGGCTTGGGCCAAGCGCTCCGACGCCATCCGCAACCTGTCGAAGCTGCAGCCCGCGCCGATTCGCCCCGAGCTCACCCAGATGCTCCGCCTGTACCAACAGGTCGGCGTGGCTTGGCTCTGGCACCTGCATAACAATCACCTCGGTGGCCTACTGGCCGACGAAATGGGCCTCGGCAAGACGGTCCAAGCCTTGGCCTTTATGGAAGTCGTCCGCCGGGAACGCCCTGAAGAGGGTCCCTGCCTCGTGGTCTGCCCCGCCTCGCTCGTCGAGAACTGGCGCCGCGAAGCCCGCCGCTTCACGCCCGCCCTCAAGGTCCTCGCGCACCACGGCCAGTCTCGGGAATCCTCACCCGAATACCTTAAGCGCTTCGACCTCATCATCACCTCCTACGGCACCCTCGCCCGGGACGTGGGTTCCTTCGCGCTGGTCAATTGGAGCACGGCCACGTGCGATGAAGGCCAGAATATTAAGAACCCGCGCGCCCAGGCCACTAAGGCCGTGAAGCAGATTATCGCCAAGGGCCGCTACATCCTCACCGGCACGCCGGTGGAGAATTCCCTCGAAGACCTCCGCTCACTCTTCGGCTACCTCATGCCGGGCTACCTGCCCAAGCCGGAGGAACGCCTGGCGTCCGAAGACCGTAAGTGGCACGACGACCGTCTGCTCCAGATGGCGGCGCCTTACATCCTCCGCCGTGCCAAAATCGCCGTCGCCCCGGAGCTACCGCCGAAAATCGAACAAATTCTCTACTGCGACTTCGAAGAGAACCAGAAGAAGTTCTACAACGAGATGCAGGAAACGACCCGGCAGGAAATTTTCGACATGGAAATGAGTGGGGCCAAGGACAACGCCATCCGGATGGCCGCCTTCAACCAGCTCCTCCGGCTCCGCCAGATTTGCGCCGACCCGCGCATCCTGGATCCGAAGATGGACGAGGCCGATTCCGCCAAGCTCCAAGCCTTCCTCGAGCTCCTCGAAGAATCCATCGACGCGAACCACCGCATGCTGGTGTTCTCGACCTTCGTCTCCGCGCTCACGATCATCCGCAAGGCACTCGAAGCCCGCGGCATCCCCTATTGCTACCTCGACGGCTCGACCAACGACCGCCAAGGGG